>Ga0187854_10001881_pt1 | contig 19210 bp, 21 predicted proteins | sample June2016WEW_6_15_FD_132445 | JGI IMG/M metagenome (GOLD analysis project Ga0187854, IMG submission 132445) | Peatland microbial communities from SPRUCE experiment site at the Marcell Experimental Forest, Minnesota, USA - June2016WEW_6_150 | ecosystem: Environmental > Terrestrial > Soil >...
TAAGTCGCAAAGTAAAAAACGTGCTCTAACCTAATCTAACATTGTCGAGGTAGTCATATCCTTGAATACTTTTTACAATCCTGCACTATCCACCGGACCGGCTCGCCGATGAGCTTCTTCGGTATCCAGGTTAGTTTGCTTCAGATAACTCTAAACAAGATTGCCAATATCATTATTTACTACTGCAACTTTACTGCAACCAGAAAAGACTGTGTTGAAAAAATGAATAATATACACACATTGACCCACATATATGGTGCTATGTGGACAAAGAAACCTATATATATACAGGTAGGACAGTTCCTTGGGCAACTGTGGATCAGGCTGTTGTGGGTTAGGCCCAAGAGATACCTTACTATTGTTCACTACTATCCCTTCGGGTAGGGAATTTTCCATTAATTTTATGTACTATAAGCAATAGATTGATGTGAAATCAGAATTTATATTTAGTTATTTTATTGAAAATAATCCTTCCACTCATTTTGATTACTTATTTCCATCTGACCAGTGGTATATCTAGTCCGCAGAAGCACCCTAGGGCTGGTCGGGACACTGTAGGAAATTATTGTGCAAGTGAAAAATGGTCGGATACCATCAGCTACCGAAGACAGACCTTTGCTGAGATTACCCCATGGCATATTATTCTTCCTTGATTTGAATGATGGCTCGGATTCGCCTCGCACCCTTTGCCTTCGAATCTACTATTTGCTGACATTGGTTTTCCAACCAGGATTCGCCACCGATCTTAGATTAGATACCCAGCGATTGTTTTGGACTCGGATTTTCCTCACCGATTGTAGCGAGTAGGCCGGAGAAGGACCTAAATAAGGAAGTTAAAATGGATAATCTCAATAACCTACCAAGCCAACCGGGGAAACGAAGCAGATCCATCCGCCATATGAAGATATCGCCGTTCTTGGCGGGCTTAGTGCTTGGGTTAGGGTCCGCCCTCGTTCAGGCATACTTTAAAGTGATTCCCCCTGTGGCCTATGGAGTCTGCATGGTCTGTCATCCCAAAGATCTATTCAATTGGATCGCCGACCATTTATTCCATCTAAGTTGGGGGTACAGTCTAGCTTCGACCAATTGGCCACTGCTCACCGTACTAGGAGTAGTCCTGGGAGCCATGGTTGCAGCCTATCAACATGGCGAACTTCATCTAAAATCGGCCCGGCAGCCTTTATTCTTCTTCATCAACGGATTCTTGATGATCAATTTTGGTTTGATCCTAGGTGCATGTCCAATCCGGATCGTACTACTCAGCGCCTATGGTAACTTGCTTGGTTGGATTGGCTGGGCCTGCGTTGTAGTCGGCGTGCTTCTTGGCACCTGGGGTCAACGATGGAGCGCCCGTCGAGCCGCTGCCTTAAGAGGATGATATGATTGCCTCCATTGCCACCCTTTTTCTGGGTTTTGCGATCGGTTACCTGGGGCAAAGGTCACGTCTGTGTTTCGTTTCTGGGTATCGTGACTTCGTGCTAACTCACGACACAACTCTTTTGAAAGGTGTGGGAGGCGCCTTCCTCGGTGCCCTGGCTGGATACGTTCTTTTCAACTTTACGGGAGGCAGTGTTCCTGGTTTTCCGATGATCCTCCAAACCTCGGTTGTAATCTCCCATTCAGCATGGATAATCACGATTGTATCTGGGTTGGGAGTGGGAATCATCGGCGCTCTCTCGGGAGGTTGCCCATACCGGATGCATGTTTTAGCTGCGGAGGGTAAAAAGACATACTGGGTATACCTGTTAGGTTTTTATGCAGGTCTTGTCTTTTATGATCTCGTCACCGTCCATCTTATGGATATGTTAAGAACCGTACTGAGGTGATGGCTGCAAGATTATTGAGGAGCCAAACCCTGTCCGGCTAAGGAATTTAAAATGACTAGCAGTGCATGGACTATTCTGGAATTCTTGAGAACAGCATTCGTTAGACGGCTAGCAGATGAGGCAGTTTCATGAAATTGATTACACGGACTTTCATGATTTATTTCCTTGGGATCATTTTAGTGAGCTGCGCCAAGGCCATTGAATCTACGCCTTCTTCTGAAATTATCCCTACAACGACAAAATTGGGGCCAACATCTGTACCCACGCCGTTTTCAATGGGTACTTACTTACTAACGAGATTGCCGAGTTGTGATGGGATCCAGATCCTGGAGAAACCAATAGTATTCGACTGGCCGAATATCCAGGAACGTCTCCAGGAATTATCAGGAGCATTTTGGGGATACTATAGTTGTAATGGGCCTCAGGCGCAAGTGGCTGCTTTTTATCGAGCGAAGATGCCCAAACCGCCCTATAACATGAATGAAACAAATTGGGTAGTAAGAGTGGAAGGCACAGTAGGGGTTTATTATAATGATGCCTCTAAGACTTGGATTTATTTATGGGTCGTTGCACAACCCAATAACCCGCAGAAATCCTATGTTATTGTTGCGGATACTACGGATCCTGTTAGTGGAGAATGCCGCCTGGAACGGCCCAATTTTTATAATGATATTGCTGCTGGCGAATTGGAATAGAAGGTTTAATGATCTACCTTGACAATTCTGCTACCTCTTGGCCGAAACCGAAGGAAGTGATACATGCAATGTCCGACTTCCTGGAAAATTCCGGCGGCAACCCGGGCCGCTCTGGGCACCGCCTATCCATTTCTGCTGCCAGGGTAGTATATAATGCACGCGAATCAATCGCCGAACTTTTCCACATCTCTGATCCACAGCGAGTAATTTTTACCTCCAATATTACTCATGCCCTTAATTTGGCATTATTCGGACTATTGAAACCGGGCGATCGGGTAGTTACCAGCAGCATAGAGCACAATTCTGTAATGCGGCCTCTGCGCGCTCTTGAAAAGGAAGGTACTCGATTAACCGTTGTCCAATGCGGTTTGGATGGTTGCCTTGATTTGGAAGCGTTCCGCGCGGCCTTCACCCAAGGGACCCGCCTGGTTGTGGTTACCCATGCGAGCAATGTCATGGGGACTATCCTCCCGATCAAGGAGATCGCAACGATCGCCCACCAAGCTGGCGCTTTGTTATTGGTAGATTGCGCTCAGACCGCCGGCATTATTCCAATAGATCAGCCCGCGCTGGGAATTGATCTGTTGGCATTTACCGGTCATAAAGGGTTGTATGGACCAACCGGGACAGGCGGTTTGACGATCGGCGAGCGGGTGGACACGTCGGAGTTACGCCCATTGATGCGCGGCGGTACAGGCAGCCGCTCAGAATATGAAGAACAGCCAGAAATGCTTCCAGATAAGTATGAAAGCGGCACATGTAATAGTGTTGGCATCGCCGGTTTAGGAGCCGGGGTGCGCTGGATTCAATCCATCGGTGTTGAATCCATTCAAGCGCGCGAGGCGGAGTTGAATGATCTTTTACTTTCAGGTTTGCAGGATATCCCTGGAATAACGGTATACGGTACATGTGACTCGCTAAAAATGACTGCAGTAGTCTCTTGTAGGGTGGCAGGTCAACACGTTTCGGAGGTTGGCTTAACCCTTGATGACGAGTTCAGGATTCTATGTCGAGTTGGCTTGCACTGTGCACCTTCCGCCCATAAAACGATTGGGACGTTCCCAGAAGGAACAATCCGTTTGGCGCCAGGCATTTTTACCTCTCCCGATGATATTCATAGTGTGATTGCCGCTTTCGATAAGATAGCTCACCATGGATAAATATGGTGTGATCTTATTTCATACAAATTCCTCTGCTATGCAGGCGGAAGCAATCCTGGTAAGAGCCAAACAGGAGATCAAATTGATTCCAACCCCGCGCGAACTCTCCAGTGATTGCGGCATTTCCTTACGCTTTGATTGGAATATGAAACGAGATTGAGATGCTTTTAGAGCGAGCGCATGTTGATAATGCCGGTATCCATCCACTATTGGATACTTGACAACAAATTAGGAACTAAAGCTTCGTTAAGTTTAATACTTTGCCAAATTCATTTATAAGAGCAGGATCCGAATCAACACCCCCGCGGTTAACAACCCTAATATATTTTCCATTTCCCCTAACTCCCATCCAGGCATTCTTGAACAAAGCCGGTTCCATTAAGGACGCATCCCCCCTAAAATAGGGAGGAAGGAAACTCAGAATCAGGTATTCAAAATTCACCGCGGGGTTCGAGCTTAGCTCAGAAGAGCATTATATATCACTCGAACCCCGGTTCTTAGGGGAGCTACCCTTTGGCTTTCTTTCTATCCCATTTGTTTACTGACGTTTTCTGGTCATACCTCCTTCATTCGTACTAGTTTGCCGACCCCCAGATACAGCAGGGCTGCCAGAGCAATCGCTCCCACCAGCCCCAACCATTCGACCCAGGTCGGTACATAGGAGCCTTGAGGTAGAGCCAGCCAAGGAATCGCCTGGCCTGCGGTAAGCAGCCAAAGCTTCTCAAGAAGCACGCCAAGCAGGGCCAAGGCCGCCGCAATGCGCATCCACAGCAAGTTCTTCTGCCAGAAAAGAATTACCAGAGGTGCTAAGGTGCCTATAATCAAGTACACCCAGAACATTGGACTCGCGACACCGGCAACCAACAGGGAGACTTCAGGATGAGGCCGCACTTCCACCGCAATAGCTCCCGTTAGGATTTCTACCAATACGAAAGCCAGCATCACCCACAGGCCTACCATCAACCAATTACTCAATTTGGGGGCGATCTCAGGCCAGGCAAGCATGGCAACCGCCAGACCGGCGACTAGGGCAACGACGAGGAAGCTGATTACTGTGAGCCCGCCATTCCATAGAGGATGGGCGGAGAGTACAGCGAGCATCCAGCCCTCCACGACTACAAGAGCGACCGCGCATACCATTCCTAGAATGCCAAGGATTCTGGTGATGAGGGTGCTGGTCGTCTGCTCCCAACTGAAGATCAGATAGACCAGGGTCAGGATGCCGGTAATGATGAGTACAAAGAAATCCCAGGTCATCATTGATGAGAAGCGTCCGGCAGTGAGGATACGCCAGAGGTTAATCGGATTTCCAATGTCCATGGTGATCAGCAAGCCGCCAATAACGAAGTTGACCAGGGCAAGGAACAAGGAAGTATTCCGCCTTGCGATTGGGAAGAGAGCGGAGAATTCACTGATCGCGGCAAACACCAGGAGGGCTGCTCCTGCGCCCATGGCTGTGAAAAAGCCGGCTATATAAAGGCCCCAGACAACCTGCTGGCTTATTCCGGTGATACTCATACCTTGAGCCAATTGCAGTCCCCAGGCAATACCCAATCCACCCAATCCAACAACCGCCAATACGATCCAGATTACAAGCGGTACCCGAACTTCGGTCTTGTTAACAACATTAGTTGTCATCGCACTATCCTCCTAACCACGCAGATAGTAAACGGACGGATTCGTCCCCAACTCGGGATGGAGTTGAACTCCCCCACGCTGCGAGACCAGTAGTGAGACTTCGCTGTTGGGATCATCCAGATCACCGAAGATACGCGCCTTAGCCGGGCAAGTTTGCACGCAAGCCGGTAAAAGCCCTTGCTCTACGCGATCGATACAGAAATTACATTTTTCCACCGTACCCACCACGTGCTCGCTGTAACGTATCTGCTCGTAAGGCATCAGGCCCTTGCCAGTGTAGTAGCCGTGAAGCTTGCTGGAATTGAAAGTACGGGCATCGTAAGGACAAGCGAGCATACAGTAACGGCAGCCAATGCACTTGTTTGCATCCACCGTGACGATGCCATTAGCATGTTTCTGGCTTGCCCCTGTCGGGCAAACATCGACACATGGTGCATTATCACAGTGATTGCACAGGATGGGAGTAAATGCTGGATAGACTTTTGGATATATACCAGCCTCCGATTTCAGCACCTGGCTCCAGAAAACACCCGGAGCAGTTGCGTTTTTCGTTTTACAGGCAAGTGTGCAGGCTCCGCAACCAACGCAACGGTTCAAGTCAAGTACCATTCCATAACGCATGGCAGCCTCCTTAAGCTTTCGTAATCTTCACGGCCGCGGTTATTTCGATACCGCCGACCACGGGATCAAAATTGCCATCTTCTGCACTGAGCAACTGGTTATAGTTAAGGCCTTCGCGAGCGTCAGGGCCGAGGAACATCGCACGCCGGCCAAAGTTGCCGGGGAAACCTAAAACACTAGGATGTATCAGTGAAGTCGTCATGACAGGCCCCTCTATTTTGCCTCCATACTGGGATTCGACGACGACCTGATCGCCGTCTTGAATGCCTTTCGACCGAGCCGTATCCACATTGATCAGGATTGAGTTGACCTCACGGCTCTGTTTCATCTGCATCTCCCGGACAGGTGCCAGTTCTTCAAGTGCACCCATACCGAAGGCGCGGCTGGCGATTTTCCAATTCACTGCAAAGAGGTCAAATTCCGCTGGAGCTTCATGTTCAGGATGCGGGATCCAAGTTGGGAGTGCTCCATAGAAGGCCATATATTTGTCCATATCCCAGCCGGGAACGGTGACATTGGCTTTTGCCAGATTTTCTTTCATGGATGTACCAGTCTTCAGCAGGTAGGTCAGATAGATTGGGTGGCGGGTTTTCCCATCTGGGAAATAGTAGTAGTTATATGTCTTTTCCTCGGGGATCATTTTGACAGTCCAACCACTGCCATTTTCCTTGAAATAATTGGCATCTTTGTCAGCACCGAAAGTCGCCTTGATATAATTATCAACGACCTGTTCCCAGGTATATTGTTTTGGTGGTACGAGCGCATAAGGCGTTTTCATGAGACCCAGCATGCCGCTCAACATTCCATTCACAGGAGGATTCAAACCAAGTTGATTGGCAAGGTCGAGCAGGATAGAATTTGAATCTCGCGTATTGTAAAGCGGGTTCACCACCGGGGTCTTGACGTTTACGCCTTGCATACCACGTTTCCCCGCCACAGGTCCGCATGCTTGAAAGGCAAAAAAGTTGAGCCGCTCCATGTTCGCCGACTCTGCCAACACAATATCGGCGAACTGCGTTGGCTCATCCAGATGGTAGGAAATCGTTACAAAGAAGGGGATTGCTTTGAAGGCAGCAATGGCCTCGTCCGCCTGTATGTTATTTGTCAGTGGGTTCGCACCGTATAGCAACATGGCCTGGGGCTTATAGTTGATATGATACTTTTCTGGATTGACGATCGATCTCCAGGCTATATATGGAGTACAGTGTCTATGAGGGAAGAACTCAGCCATATCAAGGTGATCCGGCGGATATTTGAATGGGATGCCAATCCATTCAGTGCTTTGAGGAATAATTTTCGGATTTGGCTCTACGGTTCCATCGGCACCCGGTTGAGGTAGTGGGTTGAAGCTTTCACCAGTGAGGCCTCCAGGAACATCGGTGGCACCGATCAAGCCATTGATCAAGTTCACCGCGAGCATAACATTGACACCGCCACGATGGGCAATTGCGCCTCGACCGGCGAATACCAATGCGGGCCGATACGGGAAAGTAACCCCATTGATATCAATCGTACTTCCGATCTGGGCAGCATTGACCAAATCCGTGACGATACGGCGGATCGTTGCAGCTGGGATTTTGGTTATCCCTTCCGCCCACTCAGGGGTATATTGTTTGTAATGTTCTTTGATGACATCAAAGGCTGTACTTACCGTCACGCCATTGACCTGGTAGCTGCCGGTGAGGGCTGCTGCTCCGAGCGATGGATCGCTGAGGAGTCCATTATTCACCTGGGGATCATCAAATGGAGCCGGCTGGTTCGATAGCTTATTCCAAACCAAGGGCTTATTCGTTTGAGGATCACGGACATAATCGCCATCCTGGCCGATGAGGTAAGGTGCGTTGGTGCGTACCCTCAGGAACCACTCATCATATTTGTTCAATTCAAAGAGGATGACATTGGTCATCGCCATTATGAAAGGCAGTTCAGTCCCTGGAAGGATCGGGACCCATTCACCGCGGATGGTCTCTGCGCCGGCATGCGGGTTGACCACTATCATCTTCAATCCTCGATCGAGCGCATTCTGAAGTGCCTCGGTGCTGACTCCATGCAGGCCGGTTGCTTCGGACGCCCTAGCAAAGTCACCCCCCAGACTGTGACCAATGACCACCAAATAGTTAGTACGGGTGGGGTCAATGGAGTATGTAAAGCTTCCCAGATTAGAGAGGGCACCAAAATGAACCGGACAGAGCGGACCATTCGATTCGATCTCATTTGGCGTACCAAAGGCAGTCGGGAAGACCGGGCGCGCCATCGGGGAATCATCGCGCATACTACCAAATCCAAGGTGGAAGATGAGACCACGTGGGTCTTGCTTCAAGACTGTTCCCAGTTTCTCCTTCACAGTACTCATAGCTTCGTCCCAGGATATCTCAACCCAGCCCGGATCAGCAGTAAGACTCTTATCCGGATTGGTGCGCTTGAGAGGGGCCTTAAGACGATAGGGGTTGTAAAGATTATATATATTTGAATTTCCGCGAGGGCAGAGCTTGCCTTCATTTGCCGGATGGGCAAGGTCACCCATTACTTGCGTAACCACCCCATTCGTTACCGTCGCTAGTATGCCACAGGTAGGGCCTATGCACATCTTGCAGTAGCTATGCACGACGGTACTTCCGCTCGCCACTTGCGAGTCGACTTTGTCGAACAGGCTCTTCATTGGCTTGTCAAACAGTCGATCGCCGATAGTAACCAGTGCAGCTGTAGCTGCGGAAGTCTTCAAGAATTCTCGCCTGGTCAATTCCAGTAGATGTGATTTCTCACTCATGGTTTCCTCCGTTTCTGACTTGGTCCTTGCTTAAGGGATTGGGTCTTTGAGCATTCATCATCTCTTCGATGGTTCCTTTGGTCAAATGAACAAAGCCACGATAGAAATCCGTTTTCGCTTCTTCGATGGCTCGATCGCAAAATGAAGGTACCCACCTCCCTAAATGATCTGTGAGAAAATCGTGCTCGGCTATTTGCCATTTTTGAATTTGTGTTTTTTCTCCTTTCTTCCATGCAGCAACCTCTTGTTCACACAGATAGCGCATGAAGTCCATTTCTAGACCAATATAATCCGGGCGGTTGTCAGCATTTTTAGCAATCGAAACTCCATATTGCACATAGAAACCCGCCACCGCCTCCAATACCTGAAAATTACTTTCGCCTTCTCCAAGATATACCTCTTCATATGGCGGTTCAGGACCATAATCAGGCTGGATGCCGCGGAAAAGACGCGTCCAATCCACCTGTAGAGATTGTTCAACGACCTTCTCCGATTGCGCTTTATTATTTTCAACGAAATGGGTTATTTCGGACAACCCTTCTTTTATCTCGATGTTCAAGCCATCCCCCAGGTATAGTTGGAAAAAGAAATTAGCACCCAACGGTAGAAGATTATGGACCAAGGCAGAATCGGGACTCTTATTGAAAATGGCGGCCAATGTCCCAAAAGACCGTTTCCATGTATCGGCATCCTGGGAATACTTAACTCGATTTGTCCCAGATATATCCATCCTCACCTCGGCTCGTTGGCTTATGGATTCCATCAAACGGTAACTAACGAGAAATCCCTCGTTTTCAGTAATGGCATCAATCTTTTTTGGTGACTTCTACCTTCCATAATACACACAAGAAACAAAAAACATCCTACCCGAAAGGATAGGAATGGATGTTTTTTTGTTTGAGCTTTAAGGAGAGATATCTTTAGGAACCTAAAAGACCAGTAGGCGGACCACTCACTTCGTACTAAACCAATCCGAGTTGTTTCGCCCTAACCACCGCTTCCATTCGGGTATGTACGCCCAATTTTAGGTAGATATTTTTTAAATGATATTTAACCGTACTTTGTGTAACCACCATCATTTCGGCAATTTCTTGATTCGAATCCCCCGTAATCAATAACTCAAGCACCTTTGTTTCCCGATCAGTGAGAGACTCTAATAAACCGATATTGGGCCAATCAGACCAAGAAATGGACTCCGCTTCCACTAAACCTTGGCTCGCTTCTATTAACGTGAGAAGGTATTCTTTAATTACATCATCAGTATTCTCCTCAGCCTGGGTATCGCTTAAGAGCTTATCTAAAAGGTCTGGAATCGCATCAACATCAACGATGGTATGAATATAACCCTGATGCAATCCAATTGCAACGGCTTCCCGTAAAGGCACCAATGCAGCTTGAAGATTTCCCTGCTGGTAGAGGATAGATGCGAGCCAGGTTTTATAGTGTGTAATCTCTTTGAGCAGTCGGCTTTCCTCAGAGAGCAAAATCAATTTTTGAACTAAATTCTTAGCAAGGTTCAACTGCTTCAGTGCAACCAGGGTCTGAACAGCCGTTTGGGCTTCGTATTTTTGTTGAAAAAGAAAACCCTTTTCAATTTGAAGCTTCACCTTTTCTACCCAGCGTTGCTGTGCACGAGAGTCGTTTTTGCTGATGGCTACTCTTATTCTCATCGCTTCCGCCCGTTCCAGGATCGCGGGAGGGAAACCGCAGCTTTTGCACAAGGCTTCCACGCTTGAGATTACCTGTTCGGCTGCATCCATGCGGTGGGCACGGCACATAAGGTCAAAAAAAGCACAATAGCCGTCAAGGATATCATAGGCGATTAAGAATCTCTCGCCCCCTCGAACGCCTGCAGCCAAAAATTGCCTGGAGGCTGTCAGATTATCTTTTTCATAGTGCAATCGCCCTAAATCAATACAGACTCTAAAAAAAGCCGAGGTGTTATCCAGATGATGGTCGATCCCATATCTATATGCCTCTTTCAAGAGGTCTTCCATCCGGTGCATATCACCTTCAAAGTAGGCAAGTTCAGAAAGATGATGAGTAACAACCATTTGCATGAAGATGCTACCAGCTTTCTCGAATCGTGCCAAAGACCTGACTAACAAACCTTTGGCCATTTCTAAGTCGCCACTCAGCATACAGGCCTTGCCATACACAACAAGAGCCATTGTATCGGTCACACCATTCTCGCCCTGGCCTTGAATCCCAAGCTCGGCATATCTTTTTCCGGCAATAATGTCATATTCCCAATTAATGGTAGTGATGGCATGGACGATTGCCAATCCACATTCAAAGTTTTTCTTTTCATTTCTATCAAGGATATGAGCAAGGATTGTCTTAAGCCGATCTCCTTCCAAATCATCCGCGACGATTGAAAATTGAGCCAGGTTGATATGGGACCATAAATGTAGAAGCCAAAGACCGGGATTCTGATAATAGATTTCTGTCGGAAATTTCTCCAGCCAATCCAGTAACTGTCCCACATTTCCCGTCCAAAGTAAGATTCCTCCAATGCGCTCCACCAATTCGGCCGCGCGCGAATAGTTTTGCGCGCGGATAGCATATTCTATGGCATCATCGAGAAGTCCTTGTTCTTCAAACCAGAGGCTGGCCCGTCCACAAATATCCCCGATCTGGATGGAATTGGTTCTTTTCAAACGATCATAGAGCATTTCGGAAAACTTGTGGTGATACCGATACCATTCTTGCTGACTATCCAATGGGAGGATGAATAGATTGGCCTGTTCAAGGCTGGCAATCAGAATATGGCTGGTTTCTATTTTCAGAGCGGCATCACACAACGACTCAGTAAAACGATCGAGGACTGATGAACGCAAGAGAAAAGATTGAATCTCTTTGGGCTGACGACGTAGGACCTCGTCAAACAAGTAGCCAGCAATATACCGATTGGTGGATCCAAGATGAGAAATAAATGAGCTTGTCTTGTCCGTGTCAGCCAAGGAAACAGCAGCCAGGTACAGGCCGGCAATCCATCCTTCAGTATATTCGACCAGTGTTTGAATCTCCTTTTCGGTCAATTTCAACCCCATTTTTTGATTCAAATAATAAGAAGCCTCCCTCTCAGAAAAGCATAATTCGGGGTAACGTATCTCGACCAATTGGGCTTTGGTCCTCAAATTAGCTACCGAGAAGGGAAGTTCGGCGCGGCTGGAGATAATAAAGTGGACTTTCGGAGGAAGGTTTTCTAGTAAGTAAAGGACAGATTCATGGATCTCTTGATTATTAATAACGTGAAAGTCTTCTAGAACAATCACACAATCCCTATCAATTTGATTTAATGCATTGATAAGGAGAATCATGATTTGATCATGTGGCATGCCGTGTGAAGAGGTCAATCTCCCTAGTAAACCTTGCCCAAATTCTTTTACGGCAGTTTGAATCGCAGTGACAAGATAAGTAAAGAACCTAACAAAATTATTGTCCCCTTCATCAAGAGAGATCCAAGCCAGAGGATGTTCTCTCTGTTTTGCCCAAGATCCGATCAGAGTTGTTTTTCCATAACCAGCCGGCGTTGAGATCAAACAAAGTCTCTTTTCTAGGGCTAAATCCATTTTCTTGGCTAATGCAGGACGATACACAAACCCTGATGGGATATTGGGTATGTAGAGCTTCGTTGAAAGGAGGGATTCAGCCATTGCAGAAGAAACTATCAGGACTATTTTTCTTTGATTTGCTGGGCAGAAAAATCTTTCTTCCCGCCTGCAACTTTACCGGCAGAAGAGAACCCCAAAATGTTGATAATGACTGCCACAAGAAACGGCTCCCCAAACCGATGGTAAAAACAAGAAAATTGTTAGCGAGCAAGCCGAGCAAAATAATTCCCTGTTATCTTCACGAAACAAAATAATCCAAAAACAAATAACCGATACTCCCTGGAGACAGATACGGTCCCCGATTCCGGTTGTTCTTTATCTCCGAGTTAAGCTTTGCGCCACATATCACCAAGATATACTACACGTTTTATCTCCAAGTAATGAAAAACACAATTAATTTGAATGAGCATTTGAAATATTTCAAAAATTTCCTTCGCAAGTATTATCCAAATCAAATACTGCAGGACTAAGGTATATCAACTTCCTCTCAGCCCGAATTGAATCGAGCTCACCGTAAATTAATTGTTCGTTAAAATAAGTATAGGTACTATGTGGAGTACAGTCAAGTGATTTAGCATATAAGGTCATTTCGTTCAAAGGAAAGTGGTTCTCCTATCTTAGAGGAAGAAAGAAGCAATAACCATCCGAATTGTTGTAATTAATAAAGCTACCTCATTTCTGATTCAGACTCGCCCATTTAAGAGCCATGCTTAGAATCCAATATCTTCTTATGAGGAATTCTGACCCACTGGCATCGGATCAGATAAGGAACCTAAGAAATCCACTCCATATTAAGAACTCTAACGATGAAGAATTGACTTGGCTTTCAATTCTATTTCAAATCACATATTATCCACCGGACTGGCTTGGTTATGAGCCTCTTCGGTGTCCAATTTGGTTTGCTTCAGGTAGCTCTGAACAAGATTGCCAATATCATTATTTACTACTGCAACTTTACTGCAACCAGAATAGAAAGCATTGAAACTGTAGAGGAAATAGATATTTTTACCCCCATATACGGTATAGACGATTTCTTGGGCAGCTCTTAATCAGCGGATTCTAATAGGTTTTTGATCCCTTTGTTCGCGACCTATACCTTCGGTTCATTACCCTGTTGATCGTATCTAAGTAAGTATCTAAAGAAATCACTTCTAATAGCCAGACTTGCCCCACTTTGATCCCCCTTAATTTTCCTTGGCGTAGTAATCGCCTCAAATATTGTTGACTATAACCAAATAGTTTAGAAGCTTATTTCACCGGGATATAAATTCGCACTTCTTGTCCCTGGAATTGCCTAATTAAAGAAATCATCTCGAACTCACCCAAGGGTGACAGGCAATTCTTTGAGTATTCCTTGCTGCTCAAATCGCAGCATCTCTAAGAATTGCTCGACACCGAGTTGGTGTAGTTCGAGATGGGTCTTCTTTGGTGCCCCCATGGGGGATATAACCCCAAGTAGGTTGTAGCGTGAAATATTATGAATGATGTTGTTTAGGCGAAATACTTCTTTAAAAATCAGAACGTGAAAGAGCTCCCCTAGTTATCCCGGGTTTATTACCAAACTCGGGTGATTAAAAAAAAACCGGCGCACGCCCGGGCTGCGACCATGCCCGGCGGCAACAAAATAGCCTACTCTCGGCAAGCTTCCTTTTGCTGCATTGAACCAATATGACGTTCATCCTCTTTCGTGAAAAAATATTGACTTTGTGGTATCGATGTGATATTATATTCATTAAGTGAAATAAATATCATATTCCATTTTCTCTTGAATTAATTTTCTCCTCTATCATAGATTATTAATCTTCGTAAAAGCGATTTCCTAATCTTATTCAGGTTCTTCCATGGGCCAATATCGAGGTCAAATTAAATTATGAATGCTACACCATTGCTCCAAATTGCGATGGATTACATCTCTTTGCCGAAAGCGCTGGCAATGGCGGTCCAGGTCGCTCCGGAAGTAGATATTATTGAAATCGGCACGCCGCTCTGCAAAGCAGCCGGGCTCGAAGCAATCCGGTCCATGCGAGAAATTTGTCCTGACAAAATCATCCTGGCCGATTTAAAGACTCCGGATGTCGGCGAACTCGAGGCGACGATGGCATTTGACGCCGGTGCCGACATGATGACTGTGATTGGTGGTGCCGCTCTGGCTACCGTCGAGCAAGCACTCGGAGTTGCCCGCAAGCGGGGCAAGGAAATGCTGATGGAACTCACCGGCGTACGTGATATCATCGCGCGCGCAACCGAATGGCGTCGAATTGGCGTCGACCGCATCGTTTATCATCGCGAGTGGGATGCCCAATCCGCCGGCCGTGAATGGGCGGAAGAGGATAAGGACATTATCCGCGAATTGATCGAGATGGGCTACAAAGTCACGGTGACCGGCGGAATCACCATGGAACTTCTGCCTTTTTTTGCCGACCTGCCAGTGTCCGTTTTGATCTGTGGGCGCGGCATTCGTGAGGCGGCCAACCCTCGCGCCGCCGCTCACGAAATGCGCCTGGCTCTGGCCGAACTGTGGTCAGGAGCTTCCCCCAGTACTCGTAAAACATCTTCCTCTGCAGGATCGGCGGCTTCATCCATCGCTGATCTCTCGGTCAAGGCAATTCGGTGGGGGGTAAGTGAGATGGGCCTGTCGCTTGATATGGACGGGCGCGAATGCCCCGGCTGCGATTCCCCTCGCCGTTTTTGTTTGAACTCCCAAACAAATATCCAATGCCCAGGCAGTTTGCGCTCCGCAGACATAGTACGTAGCCTGGGACAGAGCGTGAGCGCGAACGGGGCTTTTGGTGAGGTCTCTGAGAACGCATTTTTCCTAGATCCGACTCAGTTGGGTGATCTTTCGCGAAACCGGGTGATTGACTTATTGAACGCCACCGGAACTGCCCTGCGAAAATTAGGGCATCCGGTTGATACTAACGCGGGCATCAGGGCCGCGAATCAAGTGTTTGGAATCTCTTAGGAGGTAAGGTCATCTATGGCTACATCACGTTTGCAAGTTACAGCATTGGGAATGGTCGAAACAAAAGGGCTGGTGGCCTCCATCGAGGCGGCTGATGCCATGACCAAAGTCGCGCATGTGCGCCTGATTTGCCAGGAAGAGATCGGCGGCGGCTTCATCACCATCATGGTACGCGGTGAAGTCGGCGCGGTACAGGCCTCGGTGGATGCCGGAGTTGCAGCGGCCAAGCGCGCGGGGGAACTGGTGGCGGCTCACGTTATCGCACGGCCTCATCCGGTGGTCGAAAAGATGCTTAACCAAGGCCCGACCAAAATCGTTCGGGCGCTGGCTAACTTGCCTACCGAACGCTAGGTACTCAAAAGGCGAGGAACCATGGACCTAAGAACTTATATACTGATCGACTCAATGCAACCCCAATATGCAGCGCTCACCGGGATGCTGCTCAGGGGAGATGTACCTGTGGAAGGCATGGCTGAAGTGTTCGTCGAGCTGGCGCCTGCCAGTGAAGTCTATGAATTCCTGGATGTAGCTCTCAAGACGAGTGACGTTCGCCCGGGAACCTTGAGTGTGGAGCGGGAATTCGGCAACCTCGAAATCCATGCGCCATTCCAGGAAGCCGTACGCGTGGCCGGGAGCGCGGCGCTGGCCCACTTCAACCTATCTGAACATGACCGTGTAAAGCCCGAAATCGCTTCGGTAAAAATGATCACGAACGTGGATGCCTATGAAGCCCAGTTGGTGAACCAGTCCAGCCGCGGCGGATTGTTGCTGCGTGGCCAGACCTTGTGCGTGCTCGAAGTTGCGCCGGCCTCCTACGTGATGCTGGCCGCCAATGAAGCCGAAAAAGCCGCCCACATTACGCTCGTCCACTACCAGTCCACTGGTCGTTTTGGGCGCTTGTACATTTCAGGCACCGAGTCCGAGGTCAAGGTAGGGCGCGACGGTGCCATCCAGGCGATAAGCAGTTTGAGCGGCCAGGGCAAATAAGCCCCCGCTGGAGATGCCCCGGTGAAATACATTTGCATGGAAGATATCGAAAACCTGGCTGCACAGGGTAAAAAAGAACTGGTTGTGGACGAGAACACTGTCCTGATGAATTTAGCGCGCGATATGGCCCGCCAGTTGGGCATTACCATTGTGGATGGTTCCCGCCCTGCGCCAGCCAAAGTGAACCCTCCATCTTCATCTACAGCGCCAGCCAGAGTGACCCCTCCATCCTCCCCTTCAGCGCCTGCCAGGGCAGCTTCACCAGTTGCATCTGCACCATCGGTGAGCGATGCAGCTCCCAAACCAGGCGCCAAACCGAAGGGCTGCCAACACGCCCCTTTGCCGGTCGTTGCAACCCGGCCGGAACAGTCCAAAAACCAACCAGGGTCGGATGGGGTGGTCGATCAACTGGTTGAACTTGTCAAGCAATCCACCGGAAAGCGTTCTGGAAACTGATCGTCTGGTATGCGCGAGGAGAGAACATGATTGTTGCAAAAGTTGTGGGCTCGGCAGTTGCCACCCTTAAACACGAAACACTAAAAACGACCAAATTGCTGCTCGTTCAACCTGCAGATCCCAGTGGGAACTCGCATGGCGAGCTCTTTTTGGCAGTCGACCTGGTCGGCGCGGGTGAAGGTGAACTCGTCGTTGTGAGCCAGGGCAGTTCGGCACGGGTGGTCACCGGCCTAAATTCGTCGCCGATTGACGCAGCGATTGTTGGTATTCTTGACTCCCTGCGCTTTGAGGGAGCCATTTCCTACAGGAAGGAATAGATCAGCATGCCAAAAACAAACGAGAGTCAAAACGTTTTTCAAGCATCGGAAGATACCCTGGATCCTGGAATGCGGGCGCTGGGAATGATCGAGACGCGCGGGCTGGTGGCCTGTATTGAGGCGGCTGACGCCATGATCAAGGCTTCCAATATTACGCTGCTCGATCTGCGCGCCATTGGTTCCGGTTATATGACCGTCATGGTGCGCGGAGATGTTGGCGCCGTACGGACAGCCATCGACGCGGGTTCACAGGCCGCACGCCGGTTGGGCGAGGTGGTTTCGGTGCGGATTCTGCCTAGCCCTCACCTAGACCTCGAAAATCTGCTGCCTGCGGCGCTATAGTAAACGGGTGAGGCATACGTGAGCACATCGCCAAAGGTAACGGCGACATCCCTCAGGAATAAGAAACGTAGAGGCCAGAAGATCACCTTGCTGACGGCCTACGATTCTCCGATGGCGGGATTCATCAATGCTGCCGGTGTGGACGTGGTGCTGGTCAGCGATGCGGTGGGTACGGTGGGGCTCGGTCGGTCTGAAGCGGTCTCGGTGAGCGTGGAAGAGATGATCTATCACACGCAAGCCGTAGTGCACGGGGCGGGGAGTTCCATGGTGGTCACCTCGATGCCCTTTGGCTCGTATGAGACCGTGGAGCAGGCCGTCATCACCGGCGTCCGGCTGATGAAAGAAGGGCACGCTGAAGGAGTCCACCTGGAAGGAACCGCGGTCGATGCGCCCAAAGTGAAGGCACTGGTGTATGCCGGTGTGCCTGTATTAGGACACCTGGGAGTCACCAAGCAGAAGATCGTGCGCACCGGAGCGATCCAAACCCAGGGCCGGACGGCAGCCAGCGCGGAAGTAGTCGTGGCTGACGCAGTAGCGCTGGCGGAGGCGGGTGCCTTTGGGTTGATCCTGGAGTGCATCCCCGACCGTTTGGGGGATATCATCACCCGCAGCCTGGATATTCCTACCATTGGGATTGGGGACGGCCCAGAATGTGACGGCCAAGCGCTGGTGACGCAGGACATGCTGGGGATGTTCAAAGAGTTGTCCCCACGTTTTCTCAAAGTGTACCTGGACCTGACGCAGATCATCGTGACGGCGCTGACGCAGTTCCGTACGGAAGTGGAACAGGGCAAATTCCCTGGACCAGAACACTGTTATACCATCGAGGATGAAGAACTGGCCAAGCTGTTGGTCCAGTTGCGAAAAATGACAACCTAAGAAACAAAAAGAAAAGGAGGCACTAACTTATGGCTGAGTCTCTGAAAGGAAAAGTTGCGGTCATCACGGGGGTTGGCTCCGGGTTCGGGAAGGCCACGGCGGAACTGTTTGCCAAACTTGATCAGGTGAACCTGATCTTGATTGACTTGAACAAGCAGGCTCTCGAGGCCACCGCAAAGGTCTGTAAAGAATCCGGTTCGAAGGTTATCGCTCTGGCAAGTGATGTGACCAAACCTGAGACTTTCGAACGTGCGCTAAAAGAAGCGCTCGACAACTTCGGCAAGGTGGATTTCCTCATCAACTACGCAGGTGGCGCGCTCAAGGTGGCACCCATTGAGGAAATGGATGACGGAATCAACCGCCGCATCATCGACCTGAACCTGACCAGCGCCATTATGAGCTGCCGGACCTTCACCCCGCAATTCAAGAAACAAGGTTCCGGCAAGATCATCAACGTCTCCAGCGCATGTGATCGCCGCTCCTGGCCGGGGTGGTCAGTTTACTCCGCTGCCAAGGCTGGCCTCAACGCTTTTACAAAATGCCTCTATACAGAACTGCGACCTCATGGAATCGCCGTCACGCTGCTTGTACCCGGCGGATCCAATACCGGTTTCCAGGCGGCGTCAGACGGTGTCAAAAAATTCGAGTGGGATGAAGACCTGGCCGTACGACCTGAACACTTTGCTGATATGGTTTACCAGGCCTGCGCGCTTACAAAAGGCGGATGTGTATCTGAGATGTTGGTGTACGGGTTGGCGCAAGACGTTAGCGGCTTCTAAAATTACGGAGAGCGCCTAAAACTGAGTGTCCCAAGGGTTTCGTCAGCCATGGTCAGCAGTAAAACTTGGTGACCTGGACGAAACATCCGCCCCCGGGAGAAAGAAGGTGAAACGGACTAGATATCAAGGTGAATATGACATGTGTCGTACCGAAACCGATTTCA
>Ga0187854_10001883_pt1 | contig 19155 bp, 15 predicted proteins | sample June2016WEW_6_15_FD_132445 | JGI IMG/M metagenome (GOLD analysis project Ga0187854, IMG submission 132445) | Peatland microbial communities from SPRUCE experiment site at the Marcell Experimental Forest, Minnesota, USA - June2016WEW_6_150 | ecosystem: Environmental > Terrestrial > Soil >...
CTTCTGGACGCTGTGGTGGAGTATCTCCCTTCACCCCTGGATGTTCCACCAGTAAAGGGTTTCAACCCCAAGACGGGCCAGCCGGAATCCCGCCGCAGCTCGGATAAAGAGCCTTTTGCCTCCCTGGCCTTTAAGATTATGACCGAGGAGGGGAGGAAGCTGACCTACATGAGAGTTTACTCCGGGATCCTCCGGCCTGAACAGGAAGTCTACAATTCCACCAAAGGGAAACTCGAACGGGTGGCCCGTCTTTTCCGCATGCACGCCAACAAAAAGGAGAGGGTCTCAGAGGTGCGGGCCGGGGATATCATCGCCGCAGCCGGCTTGAAAGAGACCACCACGGGAGACACTCTTTGCGTTGAAGAGCACCCGATCACCCTGGAACGGATCGATTTTTACGAGCCGGTAACCTCGGTGGCCATCGAGCTGAAGTCCCGGGGAGATCAGGAGAAGATGGACTCAGTCCTGCAGAAACTGGTTGAAGAGGATCCCACCTTTAGAGTGAAGTTCGACGAGGACACGGGACAGACGATCATATCCGGCATGGGCGAACTGCACCTGGAGGTGATTGTGCGCCGGCTGCAGGATGATTTTAATGTTTCCGTGAACGTGGGCAAACCTCAGGTCGTTTACCGGGAGACCATCACCGAAACTGCTGAGGGCGAAGGAAAGTTCGAAAGGGAGATTGAAGGCGTGATGAATTTCGGGCATGTGCGACTGCGGGTGGAACCGCGCCCCCGGGGGTCGGGAATCGAATTCGACTCCGGTTCCGCGGATGAAACGATTCCCCCCGAATTCATCCCCAGCATTGAATCCGGAGTCAAGGAATCTACGGGAAACGGTCCGGTGGCCGGATATCCGGTGGTGGACCTGAAAGCGAGCCTTCTGGGAGGGTCGTTCCGCGAGGGAAGCTCCACGCCCCTTGCCTACCAGGTCGCCTCAGCCATGGCCTTTCGGGAAGGTTGCCAGAAAGCTCAGCCAGTTTTGCTCGAACCGATCATGAAGACCGAGGTGCTGGTTCCAGAGGAATTCTTAGGGGAGGTGATCGGAGACCTGGGCGCCCGTAAAGCCCGGATTGAGAAGGTCCTTTCCAAAGGAAAAGTCAGCGTGGTGGAGGCCTTTGTCCCCTTAAGAGAGATGTTTGGCTACTCAACGGACCTCAGGTCTTTGAGCCAGGGCCGGGGGACTTTTACAATGCAATTCCATCGCTTCGACTGGATTGCGGAGAAGAAAAAATAGCCGAAAAGAGTGGTAGTGTGAAGTGTCAGTGTCAGTGAGAGAAGTAATATTTTGAATTTAAGGCATTTTATTTTTGGGCAAAGAATATCTCTGCGTGCTCAGCGTGCTCTGCGGTGAAAAATAGATGAAGCCTTGGCGTTTGGACTGCCGGTACTTCGTGGGAGACCGGCCCTGCAAATTCAAGCGAACCTGTGAGGGGTGCGACCGGTATCAGCCCATGGGCAAGCGTATCCTGATTGTGAAACTGGCAGCCATTGGGGATGTTCTCCGCACGACCCCCTTGCTGACCGGCCTTAAAAGGGCTTACCCCCGGAGTCATATTACCTGGGTGGTAGACAAAGAGGCCTATCCTCTATTACAGAACAACCCCCTCATCGATCGCCTCCTCACGTTTGATTTTTCTTCGACCCTGCCTCTGGAGTTGGAGACCTTTGACTTGGTGATGGGACTGGAGAAGGAACCCCGGGGCGCTGCCCTGGTTTCCAGGGTTAAAGCTGATGTGAAAAAGGGCTTTGGTCTAGGCCCAGAGGGGAATATCTACCCTTTGAATCAGGCCAGTGAGTATGCCTTCTTCCTGGGGTTGTCCGATGAAGAGAAATTTTATCGGAACCGGAAGACCTACCCGGAGCTGATTTTCGAAATCGCCGAACTCGATTATCAGAAAGATGAATATCTCCTTTTCCTGTCTCCAGAGGATATAGTCTTTGCTGAGGGTTTTGCCAAAAAGGTCGGCCTCAGAAAAGGAGAGGTCGTGATCGGGTTGAATACGGGGGCCGGCGGGGTCTTTGCCAATAAAGCCTGGATTTTGGAAGGATACGTAAAACTTATTGAAAAATTGGCCAAGGAGCCGAAGACCCGACTTCTCCTCCTGGGCGGCCCCGGCGAGAGGGAGCGGAACCGTAAAATTTTACGCCGGGTGAAAAAAGCCGTCCTTGACACGGGATGTGAAAATACGCTGGGACAGTTTGCCGCCCTGATCGGCCTCTGCGATTTGGTGGTAACGGGGGATACAACGGCTCTCCACCTGGCCATTGGCCTGAAGAAAAAAGTCGTGGCCATCTTCGGGCCGACCTGTGCCCAGGAGATCGAACTCTATGGGAAAGGAGAAAAGATCCTCTCGCCCATTTCCTGCGCTCCGTGTTATCGGAGAAAGTGCGATGTTTCGCCGAGCTGTATGGAAGCCATCACCGTTGCGGAGGTGATGAAAAGCATCCGTGCCCTCCTTCCCCCTCCTAAAAGGTCGAGGGCTTAGTAGCCGATGGCCTCTTTCATCCGAAGACACCTGAACTTTCTCATCGGTCTCCTGATCAGCGCAGTTGCAGTCTATCTATCTTTGCGAAAGATTGATTTCAGCGCTCTGTGGGAATCCCTGCGTTCCATCCAAGTCTTATTTTTGTTCCCGGCCGTCGCCATGCAGATTTCCTGTTTTTTTTTGAAAGGGGCCGGTTGGCGATATTTGCTCATGCCAGCCAAGAAGGAAATCCGGTTGACTTCCGCCATCAGCGTATTAGTCATCGGGTTGATGGTCAATAACCTCTTCCCGGCTAAGATGGGGGAACTGGCCCGGGCCTACCTGATGGGGGAGAAGGAGAAACTCCCGAAAAGTCTATGTCTTTCCACAGTGGGCGTGGAGCATCTTCTGGACGTAGTGGTCCTCTTGATCTTTTTGCTGGTCCTTTTGCCTACGGTATCCCTTCCCGACTGGTTGAGGGTTACCGGGACCCTGGTTGGCTTTGCTGCCTTGGGGATGATCGTCCTCATCTTTCTGGTGATGCGCCGGGAAGAAAAATTTCTGGAATGGTTGAGCCGAATTTTGAAATATCTCCCCGAACGATTCCGCCAAAAAATTCAATCCGTTCTCAACCATTTTTTTCAGGGATTCCGGGTGCTCACCGGGCGTTATATCTTTTATGCGTTCGGCATGCTGGTCCCCATGTGGATCATGTCCTTTCTGTTTGCCTATTTCATGATGGGGACCTGCGGCCTTTCCTTACCCTTTAAGGCTGCGGTCATGGTGGTGATCTTTGTCGCCTTCGGGAAGATCATTCCCTCCTCTCCCGGAGCCATTGGGACTTACCATTATTTGGTAATCCTGGTTCTGACTTCTTTTCAGATCAGTAAGGAAACGGCTCTGGGTTACGCGATTGTCCTGCACGCTCTTTCTTACTTGGTGGAGGTTGCTGCGGGCGTGGTCGGGCTCTTTGCTGCAAATCTTTCTCTGGGGAGTTTTACGCACCGGACTGAGGAACCTCTATGAAGGCCATGGCCATGATCCCGACGTATAACGAAGCTTTGAACATCGAGCCTCTTTTGCGGGAAATTCTATGCCAGGGACCGGATGTCGGCGCGGTGGTGGTGGATGACAACTCCCCGGATGGAACGGCAACCATCGTGGAACGTCTCCGTAAAGAAGACCCCCGGGTGCACCTGATCCTGCGCAAGAACGAGCGAGGCCGGGGAACAGCCGGGGTGGCCGGCTTTAAATATGCGGTCGCCCAAGGGGTTGAGTTGGTGATCGAGATGGATGCGGACTTCTCCCATCAACCCTCCTACATTCCTTTTTTCCTCAGCCAGATGGATGACTGCGATCTCCTCATTGCGTCGCGTTTGGTGGCCGGCGGGGGAGAAAAGGGGAGGCATTTCTTGCGGCAAAGGATCACCCGAATGGCCAACGCTTACATCCGCCTGATCCTTGGTCTTCCCATCCGGGACTGCACCTCCGGGTACCGGGTTTTCCGTCGCCAGGTCCTGCAGGCCATCGAGCTGGACCAACTCATGTCTAAGGGGCCCCCCATCGTGGAAGAAGTCCTCTACAAAGCTTACAAGCGGAGTTTTCGAATCAGAGAAGTGCCCTATATCCTGGAGGAGCGGAAAGCGGGAGAGTCTACTTTCAACCGCAAAATCATGCTGGATGCCCTGAAGATGATGCCGAAGATTCGCTGGAAGTATCGAAATTATCCCTCCTCACTCTAGCCCTTTCCTCCTGGAGGGATGGATCAAGTGAGGGAAAAATACTGGCCAGATGATTCGAATCACGGCCCATCCAAAATCATCTATGGTAAGGTTTTAGGTTGAGTGAATTCAAATTCCAGAAAAGAACCAGCAGTGCCTAATCAACCTTCATCGAGTAAATATCGCCGAGCCTTTCTTGTCCTCCTCGCAGCCACCACTATTTTTCGTCTATTTTACATCCAGTGGCTGGAGCTGGCGCCGGATGAGGCCTACTACTGGACATGGTCGCGGCACCTGCAATGGGGATATTATGACCACCCCCCTATGGTTGGATTTCTGATCCGGATCTTTACAGCGATTGGGGGGCAAGGGGAATTTGGCGTGCGCCTGGGATGGGTGTTCATCGGGGCTTTGCTTACCCTTCTCCTTTACCTGATGGGAAAGAAGATGTTCGACAGTGAACGGGCGGGTTTCTTTTCTGCCTTGCTGATGAACATTATTTTGTTAGCTTCGGCGGGCGCGATCATCGTTACGCCGGATGGACCACAGGGATTGTTCTGGGCCCTGGCGGTATTTTGTGTTTACCAGGCTGTGTCCCGAAGGAGGAATTACTGGTGGTACCTCACAGGAGCATCTTTGGGGTTGGGGCTCTTCAGCAAGTACACCATGATCCTCCTGGCCCCCTGTATTTTTTTCTTTCTTCTATCTTCCCCGGAGGGAAGAAAGTGGCTCACCCGCAAGGAGCCTTATCTCTCTTTCCTTATTGGCCTGGCCATATTCTCCCCCGTGATTCTCTGGAATGCGCAGAATGACTGGATGTCCTTCCGTTTTCAGCTTTCTCACGGTCTGGCAGTGAAGAAAGAGGTTGGGCTGAAGTATTTCGGGGAATATTGGGCTGGCCAGGCAGGGCTCGTTTCACCCTTGATGTTCCTGGCTTTGTTGTGGGCGATGGCCAAGAGCGGCCTTGTCGGATTTCGGTTGAAGAAAGATCACCTGCTCCTCCTTTTCTGGACCTCGGCCCCGATACTGCTCTTCTTCGCTTATACCAGCCTGCGGTCCAAGGTGGAGGCCAACTGGCCGGCCTTAGCCTATTTCTCGGCCGTGGCAGCACTGGCCGGAATTTCTTCGGCGGAATGGCCAAACTGGAAAAGAGGAAAGAGAGGATTTGCCTGGGCAGCAGCCCTGACTGCTTTTCTTTTCACTTTCCTGGCTCACCTGCAGCCTATCTATGCGGTAGTTCCCATTCCGGCGGCGATAGATCCGACGAGCCAGCTCCACGGGTGGCGTGCTCTCGGGGAGCGGTTTAAAGAGATCGCCCGGTCCATGGACCCGGGGAAGGAAATCTTCCTTCTGACTCCGCGCCATCAGTTAGTGGGGGAGGGGATGTTTTACACTGAGGGAAGAATTTCGGTATACCAGTGGGACGCGCCTCACCGGATTCAAAATCTTTCCCCGGTCAATACGCCGCCCGCCGGCAGTCAGGCAATCTTCTTTTCGGAGGGTGGGAATGATCTGCCCAGAGGCCTGGAGCCTCTGTTTGATTCCTGCGAAAAATTGGAGCCCCAGGTTATCCGGCGCAATTCTTCAACCGTGCGTACTCACCCCATCTGGAAATGCACGGGGTTCAAGGGGCTGCAGGGCAACAGTCCTTAAAACTATATTCACCGCAGAGGACGCAGAGATCGCAGAGGAATAGATTTATAAAGAAATGATTTTTTATGAGCGGGGATGGCAATTGAGGAACTTTAGAAAATCCAGGTCTTTTTTTATCTTTGTTTTTTTATCCTCGGCGTTCTCTGCGCTCTCTGCGGTTAAATAAATGAAACGTTTTTTCACCATTGAAATTGAAAAGATGGTTTATGGCGGGCAGGGTTTAGGCCGGGCTAACGGCAAAGTAATATTCGTTCCTTTTACCGCCCCCGGAGACCGGGTGGAAATCGAAGTGGTGAGGGAAAAGAAGGATTACTCCGAAGGAATTCCGAAGAGGCTTGAACATGGTTCTTCCTTACGGGTGAAACCTTTTTGTCCCCTATTCGGGGAATGCGGAGGCTGCCAGTATCAGCATCTCCCCTACCCGGAACAATTGAAGTTGAAAGAGGAGGCCGTAAAAGACATCTTGCGTCGTCTAACCCGGAAGGGAGATTTTGAAGTATTACCGGTCATTCCCTCCCCATACGATCGAAAATACCGCATCCGGGCCCAGCTCAAAACCGGGATAAACGGCGGGAGAATGGTCCTGGGTTTCTATGCCTGGAGGACCCACAGGATAGTGGAAGTTCAAGAATGCCCTCTCCTTTATCCTTTGGCCAACCAAATTCTCCAAGGGCTCCAGGGTTGGTCAGGTGAGAGAAAGAAGGTTTTGGTCAACAATGCCGACCTTCAGGTGAGCCCGCACGAAGGCCAGGGTGTAGTCTGCCTGCAGATAGAGGGGCCAGCCAACCCCGGGATGGGGGAAGAGATCTGCAGAAACATAAAGGGGGTGAAGGGGGTGGCCCTGGAAGGGAAGCAAAAAACCTCCTGGGGTGATTTGACCCTCGAGTACCAATGGCCCAAAATTGAGGGTATGCCGAGACTTCACATCCGGACCAGTGGGGAGTCCTTCTCGCAGGTTAATCCCTATCAAAACTGGAACTTGATACAGAAGGTCATTGAATGGAGTGACCTCAGGGGGCAAGAAAGGGTGCTCGACCTGTTTTGCGGGTCGGGGAACTTAACCCTCCCCCTGGCCCAACGGGCAGGGAAGGTCTGGGGAGTAGATCAGGATCCCCAGGCTATCGATCATGGCGCCGAAAATGCCCGGGCTAATAATCTTTCCAACTGTACCTTTTTTGCGGCCAGCGCAGAGGAAGGGATTCGGCGGGTGAAAGAGGCGGTTCGCTCCGTGGACGTTGCCGTTCTGGACCCCCCGCGGGTTGGAGCCCGGGGGATCCTCGATCTTCTGGCATCCCTCCGCCCCAAGAAGATCCTGTACGTTTCTTGCGAGCCTCCGACCCTGGCCCGGGATCTGGCCCGACTGATCGCTCTGGGTTACAATATAAAAAAAGTTCAACCGCTGGACATGTTTCCGCAGACGTATCATATTGAGGTGATCGTTGAGCTTTCAGCTATCAGCGCTCAGCGGTCAGCTTACCCCCTTACCCAGCTCTCTCCTCCTCAATGGGGAGAGGATAAAGACAAAAATGCTGATAGCTGATCGCTGAATGCTATGTTATCCCTGTGGGGAATTTTTGTTACCTCCTTTATTGTCGCTCTTTCCGGGGCTCTCATGCCCGGACCGATGCTGACCGTAACCATCAGCCAGTCGGCGACCCGGGGGTGGGTCGTAGGCCCCCTGGTGGTCCTTGGTCATGGGATTTTGGAGCTTTCTCTCGTGGTGGCCATTGTGTATGGGCTTGGTCAGTTTCTGGCCAAGGCTTCGGTGATCGGAGCTATCGGGATCATCGGAGGAGTCGTCCTCCTATGGATGGGATGGTCCATGCTCCAGAGCTCTGGTAAGGTTTCCCTGGTTATTGAGGGGAAAAAAGGGGCTGCAGCGTTGCATCCCGTATGGGCGGGAATCCTCTCCAGTCTCTCCAACCCTTATTGGACAGTCTGGTGGGCGACGATCGGCCTCAGTTACATCGCCTTTTCTATGAAGTATGGATGGCCGGGGATCTCCCTCTTCTATACCGGACATATCCTGGCGGATTTAGCGTGGTATGCTTTCGTTGCCGCCCTGATTTATTTCGGGAAGCACTGGGTGGGAGACCGGGGTTTCCGGGCAGTCATCGCTTTTTGCGGCATCCTCCTCCTAATTTTCGGAGCTTACTTTGGGTATAGCGGATTAAAGAATTTCTTGTAGAACCGTCCGCACAGGAGGTTTTGTTATCCTATTGCTGCTCTCCGCCTTTGTGAGGGCGTGCTTTACGGGAATGATATCTTGTTGGTATTTAACCCAGTTCAAGGAACATAAGGAAAAGTTATGACGATATTAGTCACCGGCGGCGCCGGGTTTATCGGCTCCCATCTGGTAGAGCGACTTCTCACGGAAGGGCACGGAGTCATCTGCCTGGATAATTTCGATCCTTTTTATGACCCGGCCCTAAAACACCGCAACTTATCTCAGGCACTTCGGGATTCCAGGTTTCGATTGGTTGCGGGAGACCTGCGCGACGAAGGATTGATCGGAAAGCTTTTCCAGGAAGAGAAAATTGAATTCGTAGCCCACCTGGCTGCCCGGGCGGGGGTTCGCCCTTCGGTCCAGGACCCGGCTCTGTATGCCGATGTGAACATCTGCGGAACGATCCGTCTCCTGGAAGCATGCCGGAAGAATGGAGTGCGCCGTTACGTTTTTGCCTCTTCCTCCTCAGTCTACGGGAATAACTCCAGGGTTCCCTTTTCTGAAGAAGACCCCGTAAATTCTCCCATCTCGCCCTATGCGGCCACCAAGAAAGCCGGCGAACTTCTCGGCCATACCTATCATCATCTTTACGGGTTGGATGTTGCCTGCCTCCGTTACTTCACGGTGTATGGGCCAAGACAACGCCCGGAGATGGCCATCCATCATTTCACCCGCTCCATCCATGAGGGGAGGAAGATTTCCATTTTTGGAGACGGAAATTCCCTCCGGGATTACACCTATATCGATGATGCCATCGAAGGGACTCTGGGAGCTTTATCCAGGGAACACGGTTACGAAATCTATAATATCGGGGAATCCCAAACCATCCGGCTGTCGCAATTGATTCAAGCTCTGGAAGAACAGATTGGCAAAAAAGCCGTCGTCGAACATCTTCCGGAGCAGCCGGGAGATGTGAAGCATACCTATGCGGATATTCGTAAAGCAAGGGAGCATTTGGGATATAGTCCTAAGACGGACATCCGTGAGGGGCTAGCCCGTTTCGTCCGCTGGTATCTGCAGGAAGAAGGAAAGTGAATACGTTTACCGCAGAGGCCGCAGAGAACGCGGAGGATTAAATTTCAAAAACTAAAAGGATGCAAAAAACTCCAATACGCCATCATTCCGGCGAAGGCGGGAGTCGATAATAGTTTGAAAAAACCGGATTCCCGCTTACACAGGAATGACACTGCACGGTTCATGAAGAGTTTTTCAAGAGGCGGCTAAAAGCAAAATCATTAGTTTCTTTCTCTGCGACCTCAGCGTTCTCCGCGGTTAAAAATTTTCTCGAAGGATGATTCATGGAAAAACCTTGGTTAAAGTTTTATGATCCGTCTGTCCCCGCCAACCTACAATACCCGGACCTGCTTCTGCAGCAGATCCTGGATGACGCGGCGGATCGGTTTCCTGAAAAAGTCGGCGTTTTTTTCTTCGGCGGAAAGATAAGATATGCGGAGTTGAGAGCTCAGGCCGACCAGTTCGCCATTGCTTTACGAAGCATAGGCTTCCGCAAAGGAGACCGAGTTGGAATTATTTTGCCCGACATGCCACAGGCGATTATCAGTGCTTTCGGGGTATTCAAGGCCGGGGGGACGGCCGTTTTTTTTGACCCGAGAGAGGAGGAAGAAAAGTTAGAGCGTCAGATCAATGATTCCGGGATAGAGACAGTCGTAGTTTTTGGCCTGGTCCTCCCGCGGATAGATCCAATTTTTTCCCGGACGAAACTGAAGCAATTCATTATCGCGAAGGTAAGAGATTATTTGCCTTTCCCCCGGAATTTTTTCTTCGATCTGGCGGCCAAAGGGCATGGCATACATGTAAAGATTGCTAAGAAGCCGAACATTCATCTGTTCCGGGAGTTCCTGTTGCAGGGGCAAGGTGGACCGTCGAAGGAGGAGGCATATACAAGCAGGCCCGATGAGGAAGCGGTGATTCTTTACACCAGCGGAACTTCCGACTCCCCCAAAGGGGTCCTTTTGACCCACAGAAATTTGATCGCGAACCTGCTCCAGACCTCGGCATGGATGGGGAACGCAGAGAAGGGAAAAGAAACCTTTCTTTCGATCCTTCCTTTCCATCAGGCTTTTGGAATGGCCATGGCCATGAACCTGCCCATTTACTTGGCGGGCACAGCCATACACCAGCCGCAGTTTGAGGTCACGCAGGTTCTCTCCCTGATTAAAGAGAACCGGCCGACTTTTTTCCCGGTCTCACCCTCCATGATTGAATCCCTATCCAATTATCCCTTTGACCTTAACAAATTCAAAACCTCTGGGGTCAAAATCTTCTGGTCCACGGGAGGGCCGCTGGAAGGGGAAGTTATGCAGAATCTGGAACGGAGGATCGGACGAAAGGTCTACGAAACGTATGGCCTGACAGAGGCTTCACCTTTCACCCATGCCAATCCTATACAGGGAACCCGCAAGGTGGGATCTATCGGTATTCCCCTGCCGGATACGGAAGCGAAAATCGTGGATACTGAAAGGGGGGAAAAGGAGATGCCGGCAGGGGGGCCCGGCGAATTGGTCGTCAAAGGTCCCCAGGTGATGAAGGGCTACTGGAATAAGCCGGAGGAAACGGCAAGAACGCTGCGCCGGGGATGGCTGCACACTGGGGACCTGGCGCGGATGGATGAGGACGGATTTTTTTATATCACGGGCAAACTCAAAAAATAAGGATCATCTCCCAATTAGTTGAGTCACGGAAGACCGCTTTGGGGGAAATGTCCTGTGGTTTCAGGGGCCCGGAAGAAAAGCCCGATTGCTTGCAACCACAAGGCGCCCATTCCTCCTAAGCCTTGGCGGAGGTGCCCTTCTTTCCTTCGAAAGTATCTTTTTTCGCCTCCGCTACGCTTTGCGGAAAAGAGGCCTGGAGGTTAGGGAAAGGGGATATCCCGCCGGTGCTTGCGGCACAATCGGCCTTTCCTTCCGGGCCCTTGCGGGGATTGCATCCAAATTTCGATCAACGAATAGGGAGATGATCCAAAAATAATTTGTGGGTTTCTTTTCTGTGATTCAGATATTAGACCCAGGACTTCAGACATCGGCCTAAGGGATCAAAATGGCAAAAGATTGCACCAAGAAAATGTCGGAAGTCCAGTGGCTGAATGGCAGTTTCTTTTATCTTGACATCACCCTCCGCGGGGACAAGAATAAGTTAGCAGGGAAATAGAGGAATCGGCCGATGAAAGTCTGTTTTTTTAAGCCTTTCGATGAGCTTGCGGGGAAAGAAGAGATCGATCTGGACCTTAAAGGACCGGTTCAGGTGAAAGAACTTTTAGGGATGCTCGAGAAGAGGATTCCTTCCTTCAAGCCTTACATTCGCAAGGAGAGAGATGAAATTTTAAATTTTTTCGTGGTCCTCGTTCGGGAGAGCGAGATCCTTAAGTTAACCGACCTGGTCCAGGAAAAAGACACCATTAAGGTACTTCCTCCTATTAGCGGGGGATGACAAAAAATAAATGAACAGTGGTCAATGATCAATGACCAATGGTTACCCTTCGGAAGGAAGATGAAAAACAGGCGTTGAGCTTCGGGAGGGACTCGAAAGGAGGACGGGGAAATGAAAGGATACATGGGAAAAATTTTGCGGGTTGACCTGAGCAAAGGAAAGGTGGAGGTAGAAAAGCTGGATGAGAACCTGGCTAAGAAGTTTATCGGCGGGAGTGGTCTGGCAACCAAGATCTTATACGATGAAACCGGTCCGGAGACCGACCCCCTGGGGCCGGATAACCGGTTAATCTTCATGACCGGACCTTTTGCGGCCACGCCGATCATTACCTCTGGCCGACACCACGTGGTCACCAAATCACCCTTAACCGGGGCTTATACGGAATCGGATTCCGGAGGAACCTGGGGACCTTTCCTCAAGCGAGCTGGGTTTGATGGGATTGTTGTCTCGGGGAAGTCCAGCAAGCCGGTTTATCTCTGGGTCGCGGACGGGAAGGCGGAGATTCGTGATGCCTCCCGCTTCTGGGGGATGGATACCTATGACGTGGAGCCCGCCATCCGGAAAGAGACGCGGAATGAGGCGGTCGTGGCTTCCATCGGGCCAGGAGGAGAAAAAGCAGTTCGGTATGCCAGCATCATGAACGATGGAAAGGACGCCCGAGCAGCAGGAAGGGGAGGGGCGGGCGCGGTCATGGGCTCCAAGAACCTGAAGGCCATCGCCGTCCATGGGAGCCTGCAGGTGGAGATCGCTGACCCAGAGGGGTTGCGGGCCTCGCTGAAAGAGATCAGCCCCATGGTGGCCAAGAATGCGGAGGGGATGCGCAAGAATGGGACTGCGGGCGGACTGGCCACCTTCGAAGCCCTGGGCAGTCTTCCCCTCCAGAACTGGAAATATCAGGGACGGTGGGAGCAGGGTGCATCCAAGATTGCCGGCCCGGCTATGACCGAGAGAATGCTTACCGGGAATTATTATTGCGAGAAGTGTGTAATCGGTTGCGGCAGAAGAGTCAAGCTTGATAAAGGGCCATTCGCTCCGGTAGAGGGGGCAGGTCCCGAGTATGAAACCGTGGCTATGCTGGGCAGCCTTTGCCTGGTGGATGATCTGGAGGCGATCGCCAAGGCCAACGAGCTTTGCAATCGCTATGGGATAGACACGATCTCCTGCGGAGGGGCCATTGCCTTCGCCATGGAAGCCTACGAGAAGGGACTGATTACCAAGAAAGAAACGGGAGAAATCGAACTCCAGTGGGGCCGGGGCGATGTGATGGTCAAGATGGTTGAAAAAATCGGCAAGCGGGAGGGGTTGGGCCATCTTCTGGGAGAGGGCGTACGGATTGCGGCCGAGAAAATCGGCAAAAACGCCGTTGAATACTCTCTTCATGTGAAGGGGCAGGAACTTCCCGCCCATGATCCCCGGTGCTACAACGCCGGCGCAGTGAGCTACGCCACTTCTAACCGGGGTGCCTGCCATCTGGCCGGGTTCAGCCATGTCTTTGAACGGATCCTCAGCATGTCGGAGATTGGACTCGAAAAACCCATGCCCCGGCTGGAGGTAAAGGGGAAGGGAGAACTGACGGCCAAGACCCAGGACGTCATGGGGCTGTATGACTCCCTGAAAGTTTGCAAGTTCACCATGTTTGGAGGTTTGAAGCTTACGCCGATCCTCTCCTGGTACACCATGGTGACCGGCATTCCGATGGATATGGCTGAATTTCTGAAGACCGCAGAGAGGATCTTCAACCTCAAAAGACTGTACAACGTGCGCTGCGGCATCAGCCGGAAGGATGATACGCTGCCGGCCCGTTTTCTAACCTTAAAGCACGAAGGAGAAAACCTCACTCCGAGCCTTCCGCCGCTGGGGGAGATGCTCGCGGAGTATTACCAGTATAGGGGTTGGAGTGAAGAAGGGTTTCCTCGGCCCGAAAAATTGAAAGAACTGGGACTGTAAGAAATTGCTGGTTGCGGATTTCGGATTGCGGAATGCGGTCAGACGAGATGTTTTGATTATTTCTTCTTAGTCCCTGTGAACGAAAGGCGGACTTTTTTGAAGTCCGCCTTTTTTTTGGGTTTCACGGCTTTTTACAATCCGCAATGGCCTCTCTTTTTCAATCTACAGCCCGCAATCCGCAGGCTGATCTATCGGATTGAGAAAATGAAGAAGGTCAGATAGAATAGAGACCGAAATGGGTCCGCCAAGGAAGAAGAAAAAAGGGACGAAGAGGAGAAAGAGCAGGAAATTGATTCTGCTGATGATTTTCTTCGGGTTGGTCTTTTCGCTGACCTTGTTTTTCTTCCTTCGAACGAAACCGACGGAGAAAAAAATTGTCCAGCCGATGCCCCCTCCTCCCCTGCCTGCGGCCAAGGAGACCGGAGAGGTAAGAAAAGAAAAGGAAGAGGTGGCTGTCCCTCGTGCCAGGCTGGCTTTGATCATAGACGATGGGGGTTACAGCATCGATAGAATCAAGGGGATGGTGGGAATAGGGAGGCCGATGACCTTCGCCATCCTGCCTAATACCCCTCATGCCCGGAAAGTTGCGCTCCTGGCCCATGAGAGTGGCGAACAGGTCATGCTCCATCTACCCATGGAGCCTAGAGATAGCGATCGGTATTCACTGGAAAAGGATACGGTACTGGCCGGGATGGATAAGAAGGAGGTTCAAACCATCCTGCAGAGAGACTTGGCCCAGATTCCTTACGTTCGCGGGGTCAATAATCATATGGGGTCCAAAGCAACCGAAGACGCCGGGGTGATGCAGGCTTTGATGGAGGTACTTAAAAAAGAGGGCCTCTTTTACATCGACAGCCACACCAGCTCCCACACGTTGGGTCCGCAGATGGCTCGACAAGCGGGGGTTGCTTTTGGGAGCAATGACCGGTTCATCGACCAGGAGAAAGACTCGCTGAAAATTAAAAAGGCCATCCGCCAGAGTATGGAAAAAGCCAAAAAAGAAGGAAAAGCGATCGCCATCGGCCATCCCCACCCTCTGACGGTCCAAACCATTCGGGAGATGATCCCGGAGATTGAAAAGGCGGGGATCAAACTGGTTTTCGCTTCCGAGGTGGTGGGATGAAGAAAGGGGTTCTGGCGGCCGGTCTTCTCTTCTGTATGGTCCTCGCGGCAACCGAGGAGGGGTGGGCCGATTACCGCCTAGTGAACATCCGCAAGTGGTCGGCTCCGGACTATACTCGGGTCGTGCTTGATCTGGACGGTCCCCCCACCTATGAAATTCAATCGGCGGCCAATTCCGCCATCTTGATCCTTTATCTTCCCAAGCTTATTCTCCCCCGGGGACCCCAGGAGGTTCCGGTAGAAGACAAGGTAATCCACAAAGTAAAATTGGACCCAGGGGATAGGCCGAGGATTACGTTTTTCCTTTACCAGCCTTCGCGCTGGAAAGTCTTTACCCTGGAGCCGGATTCGGAAAGGCCGGACCGACTGGTCATTGACGTCTTCAAGCCCGCCCCAGAATCGAAGGAAAAAGCCGAGAAACTTGCCGGCCAAGATACCAAAGATCAGAAGGCGGTAGCCGACAAGATAGAAGAACCTTCCCGAAAAATCGAGAAACCCTGGAAGGCAGCGGAACCCCCCCAGAAGACAGAAGAGCCCCTTCGGAAAGTCACAGAGCCATCCCAGAAAAGCGATGAGCTTCCTCAAAAGATAGCGGAACTCCCCCGGAAGATAACGGAACCGCCTCAAAAAATCGCTGAGCCCCCTCGGGTGATAAAGGAGCCTTCCCGGAAAATGGAGGAGCCTGCTCGGTCCGTCAGCCCGGAACAACCCCGGGAAAAAGAAATTGCCCCGGCCAGAACCGGATTCCCACTGGCTAAGTTGTTGGATATTCGCCACTGGCCGGCCCCCGACCATACCCGGGTAGTCATCGACCTGGATGGTGCGCCCAACTATGAGGTCCTGCCATCAACGGATTCCCTGGTCTACACGCTGAACCTGCGTGGGGTCAAGCTTCCCAAGGGGGGGAAGGAGATACCCGTCGCCGATCAGGTGATCCAGAAGATGAAGGTCGAAATCGTGGGAACGGAAGAAGCGAAGTTGACCCTCATCCTGGTCAAGCCGAGCCGTTTGGATGTCTTCCTCCTGAAACCTTTCGAGGATAAACCGGACCGCCTGGTCATCGATATTTCCCGGCCAGACCTGGAGGAAAAGGAAAAAGTGGAACGCCAGGCTAGCCGGGAGTTGAAGGCCAAGAAAAAGAGAATTATTATCCTCGACCCCGGCCACGGCGGCGACGACCCCGGGGCCACCGGCCCCAAGGGAACGATGGAGAAAGACATCGTTCTCGCTCTGGCCCAGAGGCTGCAGAAGTCCCTGGATGCTACCGGAGAAGTCCGCGCCTTTTTGACTCGCCGGGGGGACTACTTTGTTCCCCTGCAAGATCGGGTAAAGATTGCCCAGGAGTATGGGGCCGACCTCTTCATCAGCTTACACGCCAACGGGAGCAGGAGCCGTCAAATCCACGGGACCTCTCTTTATTGCCTTTCCCTCAAGGTGGCCAGCGACACGGCAACTCAATTATTGGCCCAGAAAGAAAATTCCTCGGACATGATCGGAGGGATCTCCGCGGCCTCGGCCCGTAGAGACCTGGATTCAATTCTCTTAGACCTGGAGCAAACTCAATCCATTAACGATAGCCTCCATTTGGGCGGGATCGTTCTCCGTGAACTCAGCCGCGTTAACCGAATCCAATTTTCCCAACCACACCAGGCCGGGTTTGCGGTTTTAAAGGCGCCGGAATACCCATCGATCCTCGTAGAAACCGCATACATTACTCATCCCGCTGAAGAAATGCTGCTGGGAAAAAAAAGCTTTCAAGATAAACTATGTGAGGCGATTACTGCTGCGGTGAAAAAGTTTGTCCCTCTCCTCGCGATTAAGGAAGGGGAGTCAGCCGCTGAACCAAGAGAAACGCAGCGGGGAAAAAGAGGGGGTTGAAAGGAGGGTGGAGTGGAAAAGGAATTAGAGGCTCAGTGCGTATTGTGCAGCGCTGAGAAAAGGCTTTGCCAATCCAGGGAAGGGAGCGGCCCCAAGTTCTGCCCGACGAAGAACAAGGAAACTGAGGCCCGGGTTGCCCTGGAAAAATACAGGGATCCGGAGACCATGCGCTTTGCCAGGGCTGCCTCCTTGCAGGAAGCTGAATGTTATGTCCGGAGAGAGGAAGACCCTTTCATTCTACGGCCGACGAAGACGAGGGTGGAGGAGACCATAGAATTCGCGAGAAAAATGGGTTACCGTAAATTAGGCGTGGCTTTCTGTGCCGGTCTCTTCACCGAGGGAAGGACTTTCGTCCAGATATTGGAAAAGCATGGGTTCGAGGTCGTTTCGGTCTGCTGCAAAGTCGGGGCGGTACCCAAAGAATTCCTCGGCCTCGCCGAGCATGAGAAGGTGAAGGTGGGAAAATACGATACCATGTGTAACCCTATCACCCAAGCGGAGATTCTCAATCAGGCGGGGACGGAATTCAACATTTTAGTCGGACTTTGCGTGGGACACGATTCGCTGTTCCTGAAGCATTCCCAGGCTCTGGTTACGGTCCTGGTGGCTAAGGACCGCGTGCTGGGGCACAACCCGGTGGGGGCCCTGTACGGTGCCAAGGTCTACTTCCAGCGGCTGATGAATCCCTAAAAACAGGCACGAGGTTCGAGAGTTAATAACAGGACCGAGGAACGAGGTTCAGGAACGAGGTGTTAGGCTCAGAGCCAAAGGCAAGGATCTAAAATCTGCAATCCGAAATCTAAAATCTGCAATCTGAAATCTCACATCCGATCATTTCCATTCTTTGACCAGGGTATCCAGTTTTTTCAGGCCTTCCTCCTCGATGGTTTGGAAGATGCTACTCCCGTGGCTGTCCATTCCCACGGTTAAAGGCCCCCAATCGGAAAACTCCAAAACCCAAATCGCTTCCGGCATACCAAACTCCTCAAGCCAGTGAACCTGTTTGACGTCTTTGACCGCCTCAGCATGAAGGACACCGCATCCCGGCGCCGCGAGAAGGTATACCATGCCGTACTTTTTGAAGGCCCGAAGACTCGCCTTCCCCATCCCCCCCTTGCCGACGATGGCTTTTACGCCGAGCTGCCCCAAAAAATCTGAATGGGGCTCCATACGGATGCTCGTGGTAGGGCCGATAGTCAGCAGCGAAAATCCAGGATCTATTTTTTTGACCACAGGACCGGCATGAAAAATAACGCTCCCCTCAAATCCTTCTGGCAAGGGTTTCCCGCTCCCTTTCAGGTCTTTCAACTTTAAATGGGCCATATCTCTGGCGGTATAAATCGTTCCGGTCAGGGTTACGATGTCATTCACCTTGAGCTTACGGACGGTTTCCGCAGAAAGAGGGGTCGTCAGATGGATGGATTTTTTCATAAAATTTCCTCCGTTGCTCCATTCGCAAAGATCCTGAAACCGAACCTGCGTCCTACCCAGCAATGAAAGTTAACGGCGACCGGACAGATGGCCGTGTGGGTGTAAGCCACCCCGATCTTGACCGCCAGCGCAGTGGTCTTCCCCCCCACGCCTCCAGGCCCGATTCCGAGCTGATTGATCCTCGTTTTTAATTCCTGTTCCATCCGGTCCAACTCGGGGTCTGGGTTCCGGTCGTCCCATTTTCTCGTACTGATGACCATGCGGCTGAGCTTGGCGGCGCCATCCATCTGTCCTCCGATGCCAATACCCAAACCGATCGGCGGACAGGGTTTGCCCCCGGCGTGAATGACGGTCTCCAGCAGGAACCGTTTTAACCCCTCCAAATGTTTGCCCAGAGATTCTGGCGTGAAGGTCTTAAAGGCATTAAACAACTCCGGCCCGCATCCCTTAAAACTGACGATGATTTCCAGGTAGCCCAGGCCTGGGTCGATTTCCATCTCAAAATTGGGTATACCGGGCCCTGAGTTATCACCCGTATTTTTCCGGGTTAAAGGGTGAACAATGCTGGGCCGGAGATAGCCTTCCCGGGTAGCCCTTACAATGGATTCCCCCATAATCTTTCGGATATCGAACCCGATCATCTCCGGATTGCTTCTCACATAGATGCAGGGAATTCCAGGGGACTGGCATACCCCTTTCTTTAGTTTTCGGGCAAGTTCCACATTTTGGATCATCGCTTCCAGCATCGATTTGCCCTGGGGGGACTCATTCTCCCGTGCCTCCGTCATTAATTGAAGAATATCCGGAGAGATGCTGGTTATCCCTCTTACTAAAGAATCGTAGAAGACTTCCGCAAATTTATTTTCCAGTGCTATCATTGCCACCCCTCAGAAGAATTCCGATTTGTTTTCCTTTCCTTCATTTAACACATACAAAGTGCGTAGTCAAATATTGACAGGGCCCTAAATCCACCGCCTCCCCATGCCTGGTCCCCAACAGAACCTGGCAAGGGCGTGCTCGAACAGAAATTACAGGAAAAAAGCTTTCAAAAAAGACCTTCGGCGATTTTTGTCACCCAGATGTTGTCTGAAGCCCTCCTCGTGGGCAATTTTCGATAAAGCCCTCCTTCACAGCTTCTTGAGAGTACCTTTTGTCTCTCGGCTTCTGAGCGTGTCGCTAGAGCCTACCCGAAGGGTGCATAGTCAAACTCCATGATATGCTGCCGTGCCTCCACCAATACCGCTAAGGAGGGGTGATTC
>Ga0187854_10001893_pt1 | contig 19094 bp, 13 predicted proteins | sample June2016WEW_6_15_FD_132445 | JGI IMG/M metagenome (GOLD analysis project Ga0187854, IMG submission 132445) | Peatland microbial communities from SPRUCE experiment site at the Marcell Experimental Forest, Minnesota, USA - June2016WEW_6_150 | ecosystem: Environmental > Terrestrial > Soil >...
CAGGAAAGAGGGAGTCAAGAGCAAAAATCGCAGGCTCAAGGGAAAATGTCAGAGGAGGGCTACGGAACCTCCGCGCCCCCGCGGGGTTCCCTGGGGTCCCCAGTTAGTGTCTGAATTGCAGCGTCGAGCATGCCAAATCAAGGCAGGACTCGCACATTTACGACATGGGCGTCATACCTTCAAGTGGCTGGCATTGGTGCGAAGCCAGCTTCCAAGGTCGAAGTCCCCGCGTTGTTGAAGCCGAGATTCGACGGCCAGTTCGTGCCACTCTGCGCGGACGCCGATCCACTCCCGTACCAGTTACAGGGGAGGTCGGGGCGCCCCGGAAGGTTCCGTCCCAGGCATGACGATTTTTACTTCCACCCGCAAGAATTCGTCACCACGGAACGCCAGCGCATGGAGTTGGCTTGCGCTATCAAAAACCAGTCTACTACCCTTCAAGAACCCGTCGTATTCCTTCCCTTCCACGCCATGCACTATGACCAACCACTTGTCGCCACGCTTTGCTGCATAAGCCACGCGTTTGCTGTCCGGGCTGAAAACGAGAGTGGCCTCCCCAATCCCGTCACACTCCTTCCCTTCCACGCCATCCACTACGACCAGCACCTTCTGGGCACGAATTGCCGCATAAGCCACGCGTTTGCTGTCCGGGCTGAAAACGGGACTGCTCGCCAGAATCCCGTCATACTCCTTCCCTTCCACACCATCCATTACGACCAACTGCTTGTCGCCACTTCTTGCCGCATAAGCCAGGCTTTTGCCGTCCGGGCTTACAGCAAGACTCGAAGGCAGCACGCCAGGGTGGACCTTCCCCAATGAAACCTCTCTGGTCGTCAGGGTGACTTCCGCAGCACTTACCACCCGGAAACCAGCAACCAGGCAGAGCGCCAGCGCCCCCGCTCCGCACACGAAACCCACAACAACTCGCACATTGCTGCTCCGCATGTGACCCTCCTCTAACGAAGTTGTCACTACGTGGCGGCAAAGATGGCACTCATCAAATATCATGTCAAGCTGATTGAGCCACACCGTCAGCGGCAGGATGAGTGCTTTCGGGGGGCCTCTGCGCTGTGTCGGAACGCTCAGGTTGTACCGATTCTGTACTGATTTTGCACAACAATGAAAATCACATTGACTATGGATTGCTCAGAGTGGTATAAGAGCCGTTTCAAGATATAATCCTAGCAGTACAGGATTATTGTTAGGCTTTCTGCCACTGTGACGAACGACTGTAACGACCGGGACAACCTTAGGACGATCGTAACCTGCTCACTGGGAGTTGTCATGTGTTGTCTGACAACTGTTGCGCCCACAGCGGACCTACCGCCCAAGGGCGGAGCGCATCTCGCATCGGCACGGGGTTTGAAGCGAGCAACCGTGGAGAGTGCGAGTCGACGAGCGATGCTCGCTTTGTACAAGGTAATACCGGCAGCGAAGGATTCAGAACTCACTCCCGCCGCCGCAGAAGATCCCGCGACCAACGGCACATGGTCGCGATCTAATGCCAATGCGGCGAATACGCGCTATTCCCCGCTGTCCCAAATCAATCGAGAAAATATAAGCAGCCTCGAAGTGGCGTGGGTTTACCATTCAGGCGACGGCAAAGGGAACATTCGGGCTAATCCAGTGATCGTCGCGGGCGTAATATTCGCGCCCACCGTTGGCAAGAACATGGTGGCGATTAACGGGGAAACGGGAGCCGAGGTATGGCGCTTTCGTCCTCCACCACACGGCACACCGAGTTCTTCTAACGATCCGGCGAGAAAAACACTTTCGCATCGGCACGCCCAGGCCCCCTCCGCGCAGGGAATGATCAACATTGGTTCTGGCCCCGCGCAGCGGGGACTGACTTACTGGGCAGGCGATGTTGGACACGGCCCGCGACTGTTTTTCATGGCTAATGGATATCTCACCGCACTCGATCCGAAAACCGGAAAGATGGTTGACATTTTTGGGGATCATGGAGAAGTGAGTTCAACGAAAGGCGCTGGAACGTCGTCCTACTTGGGCGCGGTGGCGCCTGCCATTTACAAAAACGTTATTGTGGCTCCAAACCAGAATTTCGTGGATGCGTTTGATGTCGTAACGGGCGCTCGCCTTTGGCACTTCAATACGCTGCAATACCCCGTCAAGAATCCTAACGCGGATAACGGTGGCAACGTATGGGGTGGTATCGCCATGGATATGGTTCGCGGTATCGCCTTCATCGCGGCGGGTGATCCGCATCCCAATTTCGTGGGCATCGATCGCCCGGGCAGTAATCCGCACACGAACAGCATTCTGGCGCTGGATGCGCGGACCGGCCGTTTGCTTTGGTCCTTTCAGGAGGTCGCCCATAGCCTTTGGGATTTCGACATTCCGGCCCCTCCCAAATTGGTCACCATCACGCGCACCGGCGGACGCGTGGACGCGGTGGCGCAGGTGACCAAGTTGGGCAACATCCTGCTGTTGGACCGCCTAACCGGTAAGCCGCTCTTTCCCTATCGCCTGCGCCGCGCACCGGCCTCTACATTGCCGGGAGAGCGGACATCCCCCTATCAACCCGATCTGCAATGGCCTGAGCCGTTCGTGCGACAGGTGTTTTCGATAAACGACATTACCAACATCACCCCGGATGCTCATGCCTTCGTTCTGAGGCAAGCTGAGAAATCCAGTTTCGGATGGTTCGAGCCGCTCCAGGAGAACAAGCCTACGATCTTTTTCGGTGTTCACGGCGGAGCGGAATGGACAGGCGCCGCATTCGATCCCACAACCGGGTGGTTGTACGTCAGTGCCAATGAAATTGCTTGGATAGAATCTCTCTCGCGCTCTGCTCCCGAACCCCAACGCAACCCACACCGAGAGCCGACACCAGGCGAAACAGTCTATCGACAGCAGTGCGCGGTCTGTCACGGGGAGAACCGTCAAGGAAAGGGCATGGTGCCTTCGCTTGCCGGCCTTTATCAGCGACTTTCTGAATCACAGGTGGCCGATATTCTGAGGACCGGCCGGAATTCGATGCCACCCATTGCAATTGCGGACGACGATAAGCGCGACTTGCTTAACTTCCTTTTCGACCGGGACCTCGCGAGGCCAAAAGCGGGGTCCATTCCGGGCAACTTGGGTTCCATGTCCTACATCGTTTCCGGCTGGACCAAACTGCTGGATGGCCAAGGTTATCCGGGATCAAGGCCGCCATGGGGCACGTTAAATGCTATTGATTTGAATACTGGCAAAATGGTCTGGAAGGTACCGTTGGGTGAGTACGAAGAATTCACGCGCCAAGGGATCCCCAAGACAGGAACAGAGAATTTCGGGGGTGCAATGGTGACGGCAGGTGGGCTCGTGTTCTGCGCCGGAACTCGCGATCTAAGAATACGGGCGTTTGATGAATCAAGCGGAAAGGAGCTATGGTACTATGAGCTTCCTTATGGTGGTTATGCACCGCCCACAACGTATGATGTCAACGGCCGCCAGTACATTGTGATTGCGGCCACAAGCGGTGGGAAATTGGGTGGCGATCTTGGGGATGCCTATGTTGCCTTTGCGTTGCCCAAGCCACGAAGTGAGAAGAATGGGGCGAACTGATCGGCATTCCGATAGGAGATGAGCTTATGAAGATAAGAAAATACGGAAGAGCTTTTGCCGCAGTCATGACATGTCTGCTGTGTATTCTCATTATGTCCGTCTCTTCGGGCGAGTCTGGGGGACGTATGGGACCTCCCGAAGCGGGGAATCTCTGGGCGCACGATAACCTGATTGCATGGTGCGTCGTGCCCTTCGATGCCAAGAATCGCGGCCCGGAAGAACGGGCGCAGATGCTCGAAAAGTTGGGTTTCACGAAATTCGCTTATGACTGGCGCCCGGTTCATGTTCCGACGTTTGACGCGGAGATCGAGGCGCTCAAAAGGCACGGTATCAATCTGTTTGCGTGGTGGTTTCCTTTCGACGCAGACGATCCGGGAGCCAAAGCGACGCTGGAAGTCTTTAAACGTCACGATGTCCATCCTCAACTGTGGATTATGCTGCCCAGGAAAGAGACTGCCGCGATGATGTCGGGGAAGATGTCGCCAGAGGAGGCGCATCAGGAGTTTCTTCGGATGATGGGCCAAGAATTGAGGATAACCCCACAAGAGCAAGAAGTGCGAGTCAAGCAGGATGCCGACCGTATTAACGCACTTGTGAAACTGGCTGCTCCCTATGGCAGCAAGGTCGAAATCTATAACCACAATGGCTGGCTTGGAATGTTGGACAATGAAATTGCCATTATTAAACGCTTGAAAGAGCTTGGAGTGACGGATGTCGGCATTGTCTATAATTTGAGCCACGCGCGCGATGCGTTTCATGACGACACTGTGAATTTCCCAGCGCTCTGGAAGAAAATAAAATCCCATGTTGTTGCCGTGAATATCACCGGGACGTGTATGGACGGAACCAGCATTTATCCGAGTCAGGGCGACCGTGAACTCGAGATGATGCGGACCATTCAGGATAGCGGGTGGAGAGGTCCGATCGGATTGATTGCGGAGAAGGGTGGAGACGCGGAAACTACGCTAAGGAACTATCTCGTGGGCCTCGACTGGTTAGCGGCGGAGCTGAAGCAAGCCGGATCCGGAGGTCCGCGTCCTTTTCCACTCGTGCATTGAGGGATCAGTGAGCAATCGCCGGAGCCCCTGAGGTCGTGTTATACCTCAATCCTGGCAAGTAGTGAACTGTGAAATCACGGCCGTACCGCGGAGTCTATATCGACCGATCGCTGAGCAAGGAGACTTGTGGGGTGCGGCTTGAGACTTTCCGGGGTCGCTCCCCAACACTCGCGCATTCAGTGGCGAAAAAAAGGAGAAACCCGATGAAAAATCGGACCGAGAAGCCGGTTCTATTGCCGCTTCACTTCACGGCGGAACCGGACGAGGAATTCAACAGACAACTTGCGGTGCTCCATCGGCTGCTCGATGACGAGGCGGAGATCCTCGCGCCGACCGCTCTGGGCTCGCCCGTCCCCGATTCGGCGGACGCGGTCGTGCTGCCCGAGGTGCTGGGGGCGGCGTACCGGAACATGCCGCAACTGAAGGCGATCCGCGTTCCGCTGCTGATCATCACCTCCGAGTTCGGAACCGTCTCGATGTGGGACTGGGAGATCGCCGCCTACATGCGGTCGGATGGAATCAGTTCGCTTGCGCCAAGCAACCTGGATCAGGCCAAGAAGATATGCCGGGCGCTGGGAGTAAAGCGCCAGCTCCGGAAGTCGAAATTCCTGGTGTTCCAAGACAACCCCGGAGCGGGATTCCAGGCCAGCATCTTCAAGCGCTTTTACTGGTGGGAGGACGAGTGCACCAAGAGGATCTGCGCGAAGTTCGGCGTCGAGATCGTCCGGAAAAGCTTCAAGGAACTCGGCGAATCCGCCAAGGCAATCAGTGACACAGAAGCGAAGGCAGCCGCCGACGCTCGGGAGATTCCGGTGAACGATGTGCCCTCCCGCAGCTTGCTGAGTGCCCTCAAGATCTACTTAGCGGTCAAGCGCGAACTGGACGCGGACCCGACCTTTCAGGCCGCCGGCATAAATTGCCTGAATGAATCGCATTTCTCCGACACAACTCCCTGCCTCGCTTGGAACCTTCTGTATGAGGAAGAGAAGCTAATCTGGGGCTGCGAAGCGGATACGATGGCGATGTTGACCAAGCTGATCCTGCACCGCTCCTTGGACGTGCCGATCATGATGACGAACTTATATCCCTTTATCTTAGGGCAGGCGGCGCTTAAACACGAGCGAATTCCAGCTTTTCCAGATGTCAAGGAACCCGAAAACTGTATCCTGGTGGCGCACTGCGGATATCTCGGCGTGCTCCCGCAGTCGTTCTCCACGCAATGGAGCCTGAAGCCGAAGGTGTTGGCGATCGTGAACGACAACGCGACGGCAATTGACGCCCGCCTTCCCGAGGGTCCTGTGACGCTTGCCAAACTGCTCCCTAAGCTCGACCTGATGAGCGTGGCCGAAGGGTGCCTCGAGAGCTATGCCCAGTACGCGAATTCCGACTGCAAGAATGGCGGAGTGATCCGCGTGAAGAACGGTCCGGAGCTGGTGCGGTTACTGGCTTCGCATCATTACCTGATTTCCACCGGCCACATCCAGTCCGATATCCAGATGCTGGGCAGGATATTCGACTTTGACGTGGAATCGCTCTAAGGAAAGGAGTCCGGAAATGAAAGTCGGAATCGACAGTTATTGCTATCATCGCTTTTTCGGGGAGGTCTATCCCCAGCAGCAGCAGCCGCCCCGGCTGATGTCGCTCGAAGATTTTCTGCACCGGGCGAGGGAACTCGAAGTCGACGGCGTTTCTCTGGAGTCCTGCTTTTTTCCGCGCCTTGACGGGAGCTACCTAGCGAGCATCAAGAGCGTCCTCGATGAGTACGGGCTGGACAGGGTGTACGCCTGGGGGCACCCGGACGGACTCGAAGGCGGGGCGAACCAGCAGGCGTACAACGACATGGTGGCCAGCCTCGAACGCGCCAGGGCCATCGGCGCGGATGTCATGCGCGTGGTAGGCAGCAGCCTTATGTTCCGCAACCAGCCGCACGAGCCGCAACTCGAACGGCTCACGCGGATGTTCTCCGATGCTGTTCAGATCGCCGAGCAATACGGTATCCGCATGGCGGTGGAAAATCACATCGACTTCACGGCAGACGAAATGCTTCGGCTGCTGACCGCGGTCAACTCTCCCTACCTGGGGATTAACTTCGACACCGGCAATTTCGTTCGGCTGCTCGACGATCCAGTAAAAGCGATGGAGAAGCTGGCCAAGTACGTCTACGCGACCCATATCAAGGACCTGAAGCCGCAGAAGGGTGTGGCGGCCGACGAGTGGTATTTCTTCTCGAGCACCCCCGTCGGGGACGGCATTGTCGACAACATGAAACTGGCGAGACTGCTCGCGCGGGCGGGATACCAGGGCTTCCTAGCGGTCGAAATCGACTTCCTGCATCCTGATTACCTCGCGGATGAGGATCGGGCAGTGGCGAAAAGCATCCAGGAGCTGAAGAAGATCGCTGCGGCAGTGGAAATGGAAAGTGCCGAAGCCACGGTCTGACCATATCGAGGACAGAGCGATGAAAAAACTGAATGTAGCCATCATCGGAGCCAAATTCATGGGCAAGGCGCACAGCGCCTCGTGGTCGCGGGTGCATCGCTTCTTCGATGTACCGTTTGAGCCAGTACTGAAAGTCGCGTGTGGCCGCCCGGAAGAACCGCTTCAGAACTTTGCCGACCGTTGGGGATGGGAGTCGATTTCAACGGATTGGAAGGAAACGGTGAATCGGCCAGATGTCGACATCGTAGATATCGCCGCCCCGACTTTCCTCCACCATGATGTGGCGATCGAAGCCGCGAAGGCCGGAAAGCACGTGTTTTGCGAGAAGCCCCTGTGCCTGACGCATCAACAGGCGGTCGAGATGTGCGCAGCGGCCGAAAAGGCTGGGATCGTTCACTACCTGAACCACAATTACCGCCGGTGTCCCGCGGTCTCACTGGCTAAGCAGCTCATCGACGAGGGTCGGCTGGGCCGATTGTTCCACTGGCGTTCGGCGTACCTCCAAAGCTGGATTGTGGACCCGGAGTTCCCGCTGACCTGGCACCTGCGCAGGGAAATGGCGGGCTCTGGCCCTCACGCCGATCTTAATTCGCATCTTGTCGACCTAGCGCGTTTCCTGGTGGGCGACATCACAGAAGTCACGGCCATGACCGCGCAGTTTATCAAGGAACGGCCTTTCCCTGTGGAAGGAAGCAGTGGTGCGTTCCAGGTGGGGCAAGTGGCAGAAGGGCGTGCGCACGGCTCTGTAACCGTTGAGGATGCCGCTTTCATGCTGGCGCGGTTCGAGAATGGGGCGCTGGGCGCTTTCGAGGCCACGCGCTTTGCACCGGGACGCAAGAACTACAACACCTTCGAGATCTACGGGAGCAAGGGGAGCATCGGATTCAACGTGGAACGGATGAACGAGCTGAACTTCTTCTCGGCCGAAGACCCCGAGTGCGCCCAGGGCTTCCGAAATATCCTGGTGACCGAGCCCGTTCACCCCTACCTGAATGCGTGGTGGCCTCCGGGACACATCATCGGATACGAACACACGTTCGTGAACGCCATGGCGGATTTCCTCAAGGCCGTTGGTTCAGGGACCGGGGTGGCACCGAATTTCGCCGATGGCGTGAAGGAGATGGCGATCCTGGACGCGGCCCTGGAATCAGCGCAGACCGGGCGAACCATCAATATCGCGAGGAGGGCTGTTGGGCAAGTGGCGTGAACCGATTTGGCTGAAGCGCTGTTCCTCTGTGAAAAAAGGAGACTTGGAAAATATAATCCTCGTATGATAGCATTCTGCCTAAGGGCATGAAGCTGCCCACGTTAGTCTGAGCCCGAACCTGGACGGTTTAAGGAAGGGGGTCAAGTGCGGCAGGACGCCGCACGCGGCCCATGCTGGCGATCACATTTTGCCACGGTCGCCTCTAAATGTAGCCTCATATTGTGACAGGGAGTTGCTATGAGAGCCCTCACCTCAGAACGCCCATCGCTGCTCGCCAAGAATCAAGGTGATCCGCTTGACGCAAAGCGTGAAAACGTGCCATTTGAGCCTGTTCAAATTGTCGATCACAGCAGTCCGGTTCCCTTCTATTTCCAACTGATCGGCTACGTCGCGCGGCAGATCAAGAATCATCATTGGAAGCCTGGACAACTGCTTCCGAGCGAACAGGAGTTATGCGCGACCGTCGGCGTCAGCCGGACCGTGGTTCGCCAGGCGATAGCCGAGCTCGAGCGGAAAGGATTGGTCACGAAAAAGAGCGGAAAGCGCAGCACTGTCGCGTATCCGAAGTACGAAGGTGGTTTGATGCAGAACCTCGGCGGGTTTTACGAAGACGCGGTGGCCAAGGGACAGCGGCCGTCCACGAAAGTACTCGCGCTGCGGGTCATCGCGGCGACGCCGGAAATCGGCGAGGCGCTACATCTCGATGAGGGCTCGCCCGTTATCGAATTGAACCGCCTGCGGTTTCTGGACGACGAGCCCGAAGTGCTGGTGGTGACCTACATTCCCCAATCGCTTTGCCCAGGCCTGGTTGACGAGGACCTGGGGAACGAATCTTTGTACTGGCTGCTCGCGAGCAAGTACGGGCTCCGCATCACGGAAGGGTTTCGCACCATCAAAGCCATCCCTCTCGATCACGAAGCGGCGAGGATGCTTGGAGTGAGGACGGGCAGCCCCGCGCTGCTGCTGAAAAGTATCGGGCTGCTGGCGAGTGGAAGGCCGCTCGAGTATTTCATCGCCATCCATCGCGGCGATCGCGCCCAGTTCTCCGTCAAGCTGGTCACCGACGGAGACTCTCGTAGCGCCCGCCCACTCCCAGAATGACGCACGGCTGTCTGCACGCGGCTGCGGCGTCGCCAAACTCAGCCGGATCGCCCGTATTGAACTCAAACATATCGTAGTGACAGGGAATCGCTACGCGTGCGCCCATGCGCCGCGCCAGGTGTGGCCCTTCGGCCGCGCTGAGGTTTCCGGGGACACCTCGACCTCGCCCGTTGATCGGAAGCAGGGCCACATCCACGCCGAAGCCCCCCAGTCTCTCCGCGAGACCGGGATAATCGACCGTGTCGCCCGCATGGTAGATTGTCCACCCTCCGAAGCGGAGCACGTACCCGAGAAACTTGCAGGCGCCCTTTTCGTCGTATTCGAGCGTTTCGTGCGCCGAGGCTACAGCGGTGATGGCGAACGGGCCAATCTCGCGCGTCAATCCTTCGTCGATAGGGGTGAGCCGGCTCTCCGGAAGGCCGGCGCGCTCACAACACAGAGCGACGGTTGCCGCCGGAACTACGAGCGGCATTCCGGGATTGGCGTGCACAAGGGCGCGCAGCGTCTCGGGATCTTGATGGTCAGTGTGGCCGTGGCTTGACGTGGTAACGTCGATGAAGTCGAGAGCGGCGGGATCCACCACGCGTTCTGCGATCCTTACGTGCGGCTTGTCTGTGCCCTCGTACTTTTTCGTCAACGAGTCCGACAGGTACGGGTCGAGGAGCGCGAACGAATCCTTCCAGGCGAGTAGGAAACCACTTTGGCCCAGCCACCACAGCCGGAAACGTCCGTCGTCCCGTGCGCTGGCTTTGACGTCGGAAAGGAATGCCGCATCCTGAAGAGCGGGTTTGCGCAAAGGTGCGGAACTGTTCACTTAGGCATCGGCTGGTTCCAAATGAGTTCGAGGGTAACTCCACCATGAGGGTCGGTGTCCAAGTAAGCGAAACGGCCTTTGCTCTGGGGCGTGTCCCAACCACCCCACATGACACGTGGCGCGCCTTTGCCCGCGCAGATCTTTGCGGCGGCATCCATGTCCTTGACGATGACGGCCATGTGGTGGAGTCCCTCGCCGTGGATGCGCATGTACTCCTCATAAAGGTTGGGCCCTTTGGTCGATTGAATATACTCGGTAGGGGGATCCCCGAAGTGCTGCCAGGCAATATCCATCAGGTAGTCCGTGGGCCGGCCGCGATGCATCCGGTCGACGCTGACGTTGTGATCGATCTGCATGCCGCCGAAGCCAAGCTCTTGCCAGTAGTCCACCACCTCGCGGTCGCTGCGAACCACGTAAGCATAGTGGGAAAGCCTGCTGAAGGGAAATTCGTTTTCGGGACCCCGAACCTCGGTGGGCGCGGGACCGTCGGGATCGTGGTAGAGCACGATCGTAAGGCCGCCGCCCTTCGCTGCCGTGTCAAGGTAAGCGTCGTGGCCCGTCCCATTTGCGTTCTTCCACTCCGTCCGCTGGGCGACCTCCACACCTTTGGATTGGAAGTATTGAATTTGTCTTTCGAGTTCTCCTTCGGTCTTGACGGCGTAACCTAGCGCGAGGATGCCGTCACCGTGCCTCTTCAGGAACTCGGTGTATAGGTTATCTCCTGTCGCGGGCTGGATCCACTCGACGAACGTATCCCCGACGCGGCCAAACGCATATCTGGCCGTCGTAGGAGCTGGCTTGCCCCTGTAAATGAGACCTGTGAACTCCCTGACATTTGACCGGTCGATTTTCTTCAAGCCCAACTTTCCCCAGTAATCCAAAACCGGGTCGAGGTCTTTCGCAATCCAAACGATCTGGCTCACGTGGCCATAAACGGAAAGATCGACGGTGGGCTTGGCAATTTCGCCCGCGCGCCCACGCGACACGCACGCGGCGGCGAGGACAAGTGCGAAGGTAAACCCCAGCGTGTGCTTGGTTCTCATGAAAACCTCCGGAAATCGGTGAAGTCAGCTTCGGGCAAGTGCCCCCGACAAAATGAAGGACGTGATGATAGCATGAGCCGACGCGCGCTGCAATTCTACCCCTGCGGTTGGTGAAAACTAGTGCCGGGATGAGGTGAAGTCGTCCGCGAGTAGCGCAGACCTGCTTTCTAAGGTCTGTCCCTTAGGGCCTTCGGCCCGCGAAAACTGATGAAAATCGTATTTTCGACCCTGCGGCTTTTCAGCCTTTTAGATGCGCGTCTTCTCATCGGCAGGCAGATGCACGCCGCCGCTTCGCAACCCAGACTGCCAGCGCCTGCAGATCGCGACGGGAGATCCGGTCTTGGTACGGCCGGCACAGCCTGCCGGCTCCACGGCTGCGTTGGCGGCCATGCTTCAGGTGGTACGAGGCAACGCGCAACTCTTCCAGTTTTAACGGCACCACCTTGGGGGGACCCGGCTTGAAGACGGCCGGCTGGCCCCCCTTGAGGCGGTGTTGCCAACGCCGGAACCGCGCATTGCGATGACCACGTACTGACGACCATGAAGAGGGCACCCTTGAGGATGCCCTCGACTGGAACCCATTTCCGACCTACTTAAAACTCAAGGCGGAGGGCAAGTTGCACCAACCGGGGATTGTTCACCTGGGAGCTGATCACACCGAACTGTGGTGTCCCATACGAGGTTCCCGGCGGGCCGAACATCACTCGGTTGAAAAGGTTGAAGAACTCAGCCCGGAATGTGAGGCCGACCCGGTCGTGTACCGAGAATAATTGCTTGGCGATCCCCACGTTCCAGTTGTTGACTCCTTGCGCCCGCAGCGTGGAATCTTCGCGACTCTCATTCCCGAATGTAAACGCCGCTGGCTCACTGAAGCATGCTGTGTTGAACCACTCATCTAGCCTCGATACACCCGCACCAGAGATCGACTTCTTGCAACCCGCAACGACGTTTGGCCGGCTACCGCCATACGGAGCGGGGATTGCGTTGTTGATTCCTAGGGGAAAGCCCTTCTGGAAGGTCGAAGTGCCATTGAGCGCCCAACCCCCAACCAAATGCTGTGTAACTCCTGTGGCCCCAGGTAACCACCTATGCCCTTTGCCAAAAGGAAGGTCCACAACATAGCTGATGACGAGATTTTGCGACACGTCCTGGCCGGACAAACTCCGTTCGCCGAGAAGATTGTGGGGGTCCTGGTCCCCTTGCGGACCCTCGAGTCCCGCTTCGGCTTCCGACCAGCTCGGCAACTCGTCGGTGTTGCTAACCAGCTTTGCCCACGTGTACGCAAGCAGAAGGGTGCCTCCATGGGAGAAATGTTTTTGAAGCTTTACCTGCAACGCGTTATAGGCGGACATGCGGTCGTTTTGATTGACCCCGCCTACGCCGGTGAACTGTGGATACGGTAAAAGTAGTTGCGCTTTTGTAACTGTTTGCTCCGATCCGAGTGTTGGGCCCGCCGCGCTTAACCCGAAGAACGGATTGGCTACGCTCTGAATCAGTTGAGAGCCTTGCGCGAGGTCTGCGTCCGGAAGAGTATCTACATTTTCAATCAGTGTTGGAAGGTTGGTGCCGCGACTTCCGGCATATGTTGCATCAAGTACCGTTCCCCGGCCCAGTTCGCGCTGCACGCTAAAGTTCCATTGAAATACGCGGGTGACAGGCTGGACTGGTAACGGAGAGTTCGGGGAGCTCCCGTACAACTTAGTCTCGAAATCAAGGCTGTGCCCTACTGCCTGAATGATTCCAGTGGGGTACGGATTGTGCAAGGTGGCATATGGTGTTATACCGCTATCGAGCGAGGTAATCATGTTCGTGGTAGCGCTATTGACAGGGGACTGTCCCGGCGCCAATATGAGGTTATAACCGATGGGAGGGAAGAACACACCAAAACCAGCGCGGACTGCTGTCTTGTCCCCCAATCGGTATGCAAAACCTACACGGGGTGCAAACTGATCCCAATGTTGCTGAGTGTTATGCCGGTCCGGCCATTCCGACGAGGCGACCAAGGCATAGTTGCCTGTCAACGGCAAGCCTGTCGGTGCCGCGAGGGGGCTCACCGCTGTTGGCAGAAACACGGTTGCGCGATTATGCCGCTCGGTGAACGAACCCGGCTGTTCCCAACGTAGGCCAAGATTGAGAGTCAACTTCGAAGTTACTTTGTACTGGTCGTTCACGTACAAACCCGAGTAATACTGATCCGCTGCGGGTATGTTTAATTGAGTTGCAGCGCCGTCGACTGCGTAGCCCAACTCAGTCGAGGCGAGTGCGTCGCCGGTGTTACCTGGGCTCAACGGGTTGAGCGCGGTAAAGCCACTGGAAAAGTCGTAAACGCCGCTGGAATTGTTGACTTGCCCATAATTATCGTCCAGGCGCTCTACTTCGCCTCCAAACGTGAGAGTGTGTCGGCCTATGTCTTTCGTGAAGCTTCCACTGAGAGTGTAGTTGTTGTTGAAAGCATGCAGGTTTTGTTCAGAATTGCCGCACATGAAGCTAGGATTACTATACCCGGCTATGCAGAGCCCCGGGAGGTAGGGCCAAGTCATCTCAGTGTTAAAGGATGCAGGCCAATCGAACTTAGTAACGTCCAAGCTTGGGACCGGTGGCACGATGGCCCACGTAAATCTGAGGTAAGAAAGGCGGATTTGTGCAATCGTGGTCGGACTGATCGTATAGTTGTCCCCGATCACGAACTGCTCCGCGAGGGTTGGTTCCGGCCCAGTTCCAGTGTAGGGCGTGTGGTAAGGAAGGACCCCCTCATAGACGCCGTCCTCGTATGTATAGCGCCCAAACATGTGTTGCTTGGAACTGACATTATAGTCGACACGGAAGTTGAACTGCTTGGAATTCACGCCGCTGCTGTAGTTGTTGATGTAGTTGCTCACCCCAGTCGCATTCGGGAGCGGATATACAGTAAGGATGGTGGCCATTGCCGTGGGATCCAGCCGCCCGGGAGGAATCATATTACCGGGGAATTGTGTGCGCTGAGCCGGGGTGGAAACACAAGTATTTTGCGCGTTCACATTCCCGGCGCAGGGATCGTAGATGGGGTTGAGCCCCGCAGCGGAGAAGTCACCCGTACGTTGTGCAGCTGTCGGGATCGTGGTTGCGAACGTGTTTCCTTGACGCAACGCGAAGCCCTCCCAACTGAAATAAAAGAACGCCTTGTCCTTGACAATTGGTCCACCTACAGCGGCTCCATAATTGTTCTGCGTAAAAGGCGGAACCGACAGCCCCTCTTTATTGCCATAGAAAGTATTGGCATTCATGACCTTGTTGCGGAGAAATTCGTATGCGGTCCCGTGAAACGCATTGCCCCCTGACCGTGTCACCAGGTTGACAATACCACCTCCAGTAGCGCCGAATTGAGGGCCGATGTTGTTGCTCTCTACTTTGAACTCCACGATCGCATCTTGTGTCGGCGTCAGGGCACTGCCCCACGCGTAATTCACATTTATCGGAGCTCCGTCAACATAAGTAGAATTGTCGTTCCCGAAGCCCCCGCCTATCGAAAAATTGTTATTGGCCCAAATCTGCGACATCGCCGCCGGCTGATCAGTGCCACCGTTTGCGACCACTCCAGGTACGAGGGCGAGCAGACTATAAATGTTTCGGCCGTTCAGGGGTTGGTCCACGATGCCCCGCGACTCAATAACTTGGCCAATCGTGCTGCTTGCTGTTTCGATCAGCGCCGACCCAGCCTGCACGGTCACGCTCTGTGCGACAGACCCTATCTGCAAAGAAAAGTCTAACGCTACTTGGTCAAGAACGTGCAGCTCGATGCCGTCCTTGACGGTACTGTTGAAACCCTCATGCGTGACAGTCGCCTTGTAACTTCCGGGCAGCAGTCCCGTAATTCGATAGATCCCAACACCATTGGTCGTCGCGTTGAAGGGAACGTTGGTAGCATTGTTGGTTAGCACAACCTGGGCGTTTGGCACCGCCGCCCCTGTCGGATCAGTGACCGTCCCGCTAACAGTCGCGCCGGTAGTCTGTGCCAGCGCCATCGCCCCCAGCAATACGTGAGCCGCCAAAACGAAACTCAAGAATCTGAGTGACACTCTCATTTTTTCTCTCCTGGACTACAAGTTTTTGTGCTGCCGCATTCAGCCAGCGCTCGATACGAGCGCGATCCACGGTTAAGCAATTGCGCACTATTCAGCCTTTCGGCCTTTCGCGCTCGTGGCGCACTGCAGTCCGCGTAGCGCTCGTACTGGAGGTGCTTCCGTTTGTTTTCGATCATCCTGCTATCATCCTATTATGCAAGGATGTCAAGCACAGTACTCCTCACCAAGGAGGGCTGTCAAGCAATTTTTTGAGTTTTTTTATGGTATGAATCCTAACGTATATGTACTTTAGGATAAGGAGGCTTATGCCCGAAACTCTTCCTCAGTTGCAAAAGCAAAGAGTTCAGGTAGTGCAGGATATAGCTGGGTTGGGAGATTTTCGCCGGGGCTCGATTACCAGCATTACCGGCCGCTGCGGGAAAGCCAACTGTTTTTGCCATCGGCCGGGGCATCCGGGCCATGGACCGAACTTTCGTCTGACCCGGAAGGTGCAGGGCAAGACGGTGTCGGAGACGTTCTCCAGCCCGGCTGCCTTGCGCAAGGCGGAGCGAGAGGTGGCAGAGTTCCACAAGTTTCAGGCGCTGAGTCAGACCCTGGTGGAAGTCAACGAAAAGATTTGCCCGTTGCGTCGGGTGGAAGAGGAAGAAAAGAAGTTGAGCGAACAAAAAAACGGCGGAAGCGATCCGTCAAGGGATCGCGCGCGAAGTAGATCAACTCTTGCGGGTCCTTCTTCTTCGCTTGGATGCGCTTGACGAGAGGCACCATATCATCCTAGTATTATAAGAGCCATGCACCCCACCGCTGAACCCCAACACCGTTCCAAGCGCGCGCAGGCCCGCGCGGCGCGCCCTGTGAACCGCGACAGCTTTATCCACGAATGGCCCGAGAAGGGGCTGGTGCTGTTCGGCAGCCCGCTTGACCCACCGCCGCACATCCGGGTTGAGAACGGCCGCATCGTGGAGCTGGACGGCAAAACTCTAGCGGAGTTCGACCTGATCGACCGGTTTATCGCGCAATACGCAATTGACCCGGCGGTCGCACTCGAAGCCATGGCGCTTGACGCTCTGGCGATCGCGCGAGCGGTGGTTCGTTTTGATGTGCCGCGAGCCGATGTGGTGCGGCTGTTTCGCGGTCTCACGCCCGCCAAGATCGTGCAGGTCGTGAATTGCCTTAACGTGGTCGAGATGATGATGGCGTTGCAGAAGATGCGGGCTCGGCGGACGCCATCCAATCAAGCTCACGTCACCAACCGCAAGGAGCATCCGGCCCTGCTCGCGGCTGACGCTGCTGAAGCGGTGGAACGCGGGTTCTCGGAACTCGAGACCACCGTGGGGGTGGCCCGTTACGCACCGCTTAATGCGCTGGCGGTTCTGGTCGGCTCGCAAACCGGACACGGGACGGCACTGACGCAGTGCGCGGTAGAAGAGGCGCTAGGGTTGCGGCTGGCTTTGCTCGGATTGACCACCTATGCGGAGACGCTCTCGGTTTACGGCACCGAACGGGCATTTCGCGATGGCGATGACACGCCGTGGTCCAAGGCTTTCCTGGCCTCGGCATACGCCTCGCGCGGCATCAAGGTGCGGTTCACTTCCGGGAGTGGCTCGGAAGTACTAATGGGCTACTCCGAAGGCAAATCCATGATCTACCTGGAAACACGTTGCCTAATGGCGGTGAAGGGAGCCGGCTCGCAAGGCGTGCAGAACGGATCGATCAGTTGCATCGCGCTTCCGGAATCACTGCCGGGCGGCGTACGCGGTGTGCTGGCGGAGAACCTGATCGCCGCACTGCTTGACCTGGAACTGGCTTCCGGCAACGATGCCGTGGCTTCACACTCCGACATCCGCAAGACGGCCAAACTGATGCTGCAATTTCTGCCAGGCACAGATTTCGTGTTCTCGGGTTACAGTTCCATGCCCCGGGAGGATAACCTCTTCGGTGGGGGCAACTTCGACGCGCTGGACCTGGACGACTACAACGTGCTGCAGCGGGATATGCAGGTGGACGGCGGCCTGCGACCGGTGCGGGAGGAGGAAATTCTGGCGGTACGGCACCGGGCGGGTCGCGCCGTGCAGGCCGTTTTCGAAGAGATGGGCCTGCCGCCCATCTGCGACAAAGAGGTGGAGGCTGCGGTTGTGGCGTACGACAGCTCGGACATGCCGGACCGCAACGTGGCTGCGGATCTCGAGGCAGCGGAGCGACTGCTGGCCGATTCCCGCGGCGGCGCTGACGTCATACGCGCGTTGGCAAAACGCGGTTTTCGCGACATCGCCGAAAAGATTCTCGCGATCCAAAAACTACGCGTCACCGGGGATTTCCTGCAGACTTCCGCGATGGTGCTGCCGGGCCCCAGGCTGCTGAGTGCGATCAACGATGCCAATGATTATCGCGGGCCCGGGACGGGGTACCACGTCGAAGGCGACCGTAAGCGGGAGATCGACGACCTGCCCCAGGCTGTCGCCCCGCGCACCATCGGCACCGGCGACCGGGATTCTATTGAACCGCAGGTCCGCGAAACCGGACTGGCACTACCTGGAACGGACCCGGCGGAGATCGTTATCGCAGTTGGACCGGCATTCGGTGGCGAACTACGCACCACCATCCTCGGCCTACCGCACCGCGCAGTCCTGGAGGCGCTCATGGCGGGTGTGCAGGAAGAAGGACTACGGCCGCGGATCGTCAAGATACATGCCAGTTCGGATTGCGGATCGATCGGCCACACCGGCGCCTGCCTCAGCGGGTCGGGAATTGCCGTGGGAATCCAATCCAAAGGCACGACCGTGATCCACCGGCGCGACCTCGCACCGCTGAACAACCTCGAATTGTTTCCGCAGGCACCGAATCTGACCCTCCAGTCGTATCGCGCCATTGGCCGCAATGCCGCCCGGTACGCCAAGCGCGCGCCGGTCCAGCCCGTGCCGGTGCAGATCGACAACATGGCCCGGCTGAAGCACATTGTGACCACCACGATCTTGCACCTGCGGGAGACAGAACAGATTGTGCCGGATATGCCACCGGGGCAGGTGGAGCTGATTCATGCCAGCTAGGTATCCGTTGTTCGAGACGCATGCGGATCAACTGAAGACCCCTACTGGAGTGCCGTTCGAAGAGATCACGGTAGAAGCCCTGCTCGCGGACAAGATCGGGATGCAGGATCTGCGCGTAACCCGGCAAGCGCTGGACATGCAGGCGGCCATTGCCGAACAAGCTGGCCGGCCGCAACTGGCTGACAATTTACGCCGGGCCGCGGAACTGGTTAACGTGCCGGAAGGAGATATCCTCGCCATTTACGACCTATTGCGCCCCGGCCGGAGCGATCGGGCCCGGTTGCGCCAAGTCGCATTGGACCTCGAGACGCGATATGCTGCGACATGTTGTGCCCAGTTGATCCGCGATGCGGCTGATGCTTATGTGGAGACATCGGCAACCGAAGTGAAGCCCGGGTAGCTGGACGTGCCCAGATTCAAGATTCGATTAACACGATGGCCGGCCGGCGCAGATCGCCGATATAAGGCCACGCCACGCTTTCAATGCGGTACGGGGAGCGATTCCGGAATGCCTGGAGAAAAATGGAAAAGCGGAAACGGTTGATTTGGTCTTGGTTGACAAACGCAGCAGGAATCGCCGTGTTCCGGACGGCAGAAAGGCGGCCCGCAATCCACCCCTTTTCGGGATCATTCTTCGAGTAAATATCCCCCGGCAAAGCCGGGGGCTTTACGGTTGCTGGCCCCTCAAAGGGGCCTGATCGCAACCGATCAGAGGCAAAGGCCAAAACCTCGTGAAACACCGGCCTGGACGTTGCATCGC
>Ga0187854_10001894_pt1 | contig 19085 bp, 11 predicted proteins | sample June2016WEW_6_15_FD_132445 | JGI IMG/M metagenome (GOLD analysis project Ga0187854, IMG submission 132445) | Peatland microbial communities from SPRUCE experiment site at the Marcell Experimental Forest, Minnesota, USA - June2016WEW_6_150 | ecosystem: Environmental > Terrestrial > Soil >...
AAGCCTACACGGGACTTCGCCGTGAGCGCTGCTCGTTCAACCTCAATTGGGATACGTGGTACGATGTCACCGACCCCACAAGTACGGGAGCAGCACCGCAAAACCCTGCTGCTTTTCTCGGCCCAACCGTTACAGATTCATTGCTGGTTCAATCCATCCAATACCATCTCATCGAAAACGCCAACACCAAAGTAACGGGAACTTCCTGGGTGGGAAGCGAGATGTTCACGTTGCAGAGCGTTACCGACGCTTTGCAGCGGGCTTTGAACCAATTCATTCAGGATACCGGATGCAAAATCAGCCATTTCCAGCAGCCGGGACCAACCCCCACAAGCGACCTCGTAAACCTTCCGCAGAATGTTATCGACGTGCGGAGAGTCGCTTGGGGGAATACCACCCCTTAGAGGGAAACTTATGGGAAATATCATTGTTAAGGTCGTTACGTTTCCCGCAAACTCTACGCAGGCGTTTACCTTCACGCCAACTTGGGGGGTTCCGTTTTCCTTGATTAATGGACAGTCCAACGATAGCGGGCCGCTTGCTCCCGATTTGTATTCCGTTCCGCAAACAACAATTCCAGGGTGGTCTACGACGAGCAGCCAAATCCCTTTATTTATTGACCTTATTAGTGACCCTGGAATAACCGTAACGATCACCTTCACAAATGTCCAGATGAACCACATCACAGTGGAAAAGGTCACAAGCCCTTCGGCATCTCCACAGTCATTTGATTTCACTCCAAGCTGGGGGAATCCTTTTTCCCTAACAGATGGGGAATCAAATAGTACTGATGGCCTTTCCCCCGGAACCTACTCAGTTGCAGAAACTCCGGTTGCAGGCTGGACTACCGCGACCAGCCAAGACCCCAGCGCTCTTGTTTTGAGCGTTCCGGTTGCCTCAAGCCTCATTCTCCAAAGTAAAACCGCAATTCTCACTGATGCGGACCCAACGCTGACTTTCAACAACCCTGTAACTGCGGGCAGTTTTCTCATTGCCTTTGGAGTTCTTACAGGTCTACCAGGAGACTTAGGAGACGTTCTCAGCTTCACTGACCCGAATAACGGCACATGGGTTAATCAGCCTTGTGTTCGACTTCTTGTTCCTAATCTTTTCATCGAGCCCTCGGTTGCAGGTCCGGCAATTGCGGGAGCTACCACCGTTTCGGTAAGCTTTCTTTTTCCAGGCGATACGCTGGTGCTTTTCATTTGCGAGTTGTCAGGAGTCGCTTTGCTGGATTTCATCGGAGGTGCCGTTCAAGGGCTTTCCATCCCATTTTTAATACCTTCTGGGGGACATACTGATGCGGTGATTGCGTTTGGTTATGGCCCTGGAGTTGGCGTGGGCTCCGAATCCACTCTCATTGATACCCTCACCTCTGGGGGAAACACATTCGTATCCGAAATTCAGGTGGTCTACCCAACTCCAAGTGCGCGTTCAACCCTGACGGGTTCTGACCCGACAAATTCCGAAATGGTGTATCTTGCGTTCCAGATACCGGGGGACGAAGTTTCCGTCACGTTCACCAACACTTTTGGTCAAACACCCACAGGAACTATTACAGTAGCGAAAGCCACGGTGCCTTCCGGATCGCCCCAAGCATTCGATTTCACGCCAGACTACCTTGCGCCATTTACTCTGACGGACGGGCAATCGAACAATAGTGGCGATCTGAACGCTGGAACCTACTCCATTGTGGAAACCCCCGTGGCGGGCTGGTCTACCATGGCCAGCCAAGACCCTAGCGCTATTGTCTTAAACCCTGGGGACAATCTTACTGTCACGTTCACCAACACGCAACTGGGACGCATCATCGTAAAGAAAGTCACGCAGCCTTCCAACTCCGCCCAAGCCTTTACTTTTACCCCTAGTTGGGGAGTACCCTTTAGTTTGACGAATGGCCAGTCTCATAACAGTGGACCTCTTGCTCCTGGCACTTATTCGGTAGTCGAAACGGCTCTTGGACAATGGATTACCACTACCAGTCAAGACCCTTCAGCCATCGTTCTGGGAGCAGGCGAAACTATAACCATCACCTTCACCAACACCTACATAAGACCCTGCTTTTCTCCTTTGTGGCGGTCGTCACAGTTTTCTTCCACCGCCTTTAACGCGGCCTATAATGTGAAGCCTGGTAAGCCTCTTGCTTGGGATGTGCTGGGAGAATCTCCCTTGCAGCTTCGCTTGATGCCCCCGCCCGTTGCCACCGGCATTCTTGAGTTCTTGACCGTTCAGACCGGCCCGACGCTTAATCCTGCCGCTGGCGTGCTTCTTGGCATCCTCGATATGCTGAGTCCGGCTATCAAGTGGGGAGCCATGGCAGACCTGCTGAGCCAAGAGGGAGAGGCACAGGATTTGGTGCGGGCTGATTATTGCCGGAAGCGCTACCAGGAGTTCGTGGAAATCTCCCGCGTATCGCCCGCCATCATCCAAGCACAGATTCAAGGGGTGGTGTGCATGACCGGAGCCGTGGAGGATGCCGATTCGTTCAACCCTAATTGGGAGTGTCTTAAATCGGGAACCCGGCAGCCTACAGCACTCATTTCTGCGGGGTTGAATTTGATTGCTCCGTGTCCTTTGCCCGACACTACCGGCCCGTACTCGGTAACTCTGGATGTAGCGGCGAATGCCGACATCCCAGTGAATAACGCCGCCTTCGTTCAGTTGGGAAAAGAACACTTGGACGCCATTCTGGACGAAGCACAGCACCTTGCTTCCTTCAAGCAGGGTGGGGATGAATTCCTGGCCACCGTTCCCTTGCACGAGAATTTTGTGAAGCAGGCAGGCATCTACAATGACCGATTGCGGGGGACTAGTACCTATCTCGATGCCGTACAGGGATTGAGCCAAAGGCAGGCTGCTAAGTCTCCGAGAAGGAGTAGCGATGTCGAAATTACTCCTTAAGGTGGTGTCAAGTGTCTAGCAGTCCCGGCGTGTACCCCTTGCTTCGAAATCTGAGAAGCTACGCCAAGAACATCTTGCAGACGCGCCCTGGTACAGTCAGAATCGCGGGGGCGGGGGCTGGCCCTGCCCATTCGCTCAAACGGCTAAATGATTCGGTTCCCGGCGCGACACTCGCTTGGACAAGGGTTGTCGGTAGCGGGACAGAACTACGCTCTGGACAAACCAGCTTCGCTCTAAAGGCTTCAGGATTCAGCGGCGATCCGCTGGCGCTTGTCGATTACCGCCCCATCCAATCCCCGGAATCGTGGGTCTACATTGGCGACAGCGCCAAGACGGGAAAAATCAACGTGGGCGGAACCTTTTACAATATGGGAATCGCCCCTCCGCTAAGTGCTCCAACTAGCAGCTATGGCATACCTGCACAGCAGGTTATTGATGCTTTCTCAGCGATGACACCCGGAGTATGGGTGGCGAGTGGAACCGCGTCAGCACTGACGGAAAGCGAGACAGATCGGATTAACACCACGATTCGTGAGATTGTTTATGATTCGGGGACAACAGGATGGGCCTCCATTCTTCTAACTGCCGATGTGAGCGCCCTTGGCCCTGGAGCCTTAATCCGTTTCAATGATGGTGGGGGAACCGCAGAAACCGTGGAAGTTAATGGAGTATGGCCCTCGCTAAGTTCCACCACTATCAGTGCAATCATTTACTTGACTGGTCCTCCAGGGGTTTGCTGGATTCAGGCACTATCCTTCCCCGGTTCTCCCGTGGTTTACACAACCGATAAAACTGCCGTTTACTATCAAAACGGTTTGAATCAGAATACAGGTGCTCTTTTCACGCTGGATTCTGGCGGTCCAAATGAAGAAACCATATCCATAGCTTATGTTGTTACTAACCCCGATGGAAGCGGCTCCTTTACATGCACAACTACTAAAACCCATGTAGTGGGAGAAACCATTACTTCTACGGTTCCGACCATTCGGTGTTACCTCGCCAACACTCATGCTATAGGGGAAACAGTTAAAGCGGGAGATTTCTCGTATTCGGTAGCAACCGGGATCGGATTGCTCTCTGAAACAGCGGGATTCGATCTTACTCAGGTAAATGGCCGCCCCATTCAGCCAACCGACGAATTCCATCTCTCGATTCTGATTAGCGATTCGACGCAACTGGTGGAAGGCCGCGTCATGTTTGACGTAGATGCAACCATCAATGACTTCACCCAGAATTACTATTATCAAGCCTTCCGCCAATCGGACTTGGCTTCGGCTGCCAACCAATTACAGACACAATTAACGGCCACCCAGCAGGCCATTCAGAATGCCCAAGTTGATTCCGCTACGCTGTTACAGGTAGAAGCGCTTTCAGGGATGACTGCGGCGCAACTCGCCGTCTTACCGCATTCTGGGTTTAATCCCGCTCCTGCTAGTTCCACGACCACCTCTGCCCCTACCCCTTCGGGAGGAAGTATTTCATCCGATCAGATAGGAAGCGGGAAATTGCAATGGCTGGAATTCTACTTCACCGTTGCTAGCCTGCTACAAAACCGCGTAGGGTCTGACACGAGTCGAGACCTGACGAATGTAGGAGCGGTGGGAATTTCTCTCAATGTGGCCGGTCCGATCACGGTCAAGGTAGCGGCCCTAACCGTTTCGGGAACCTATGGCCCTGATATCGGGAGTTTGGGAAGCCAATACATATATCGTTACCGTTATAGGTCTTTGAAAGCAGGAGGGGCGAGGAGCCAACTAAGCCCCCCCCAGCGCAATGGACTTCAACCGCATAATCAGCAAATCACCGTTAGCGTGCTGGCTTCCGCCGATCCGCAGGTGGATACCATTGACATTTACCGCTATGGGGGGGCGCTTTCCAACTGGCGGTATGTGGGCACCACCCCAAACGCAGATACGACTTTTTACGATGATTACCAAGATGCCGACATTGCCAACAACGATTTAGCGGAATTTGATGACTACCGACCCTTCCCGACCGTGGATATTCCACGCTCTGGGACGTGTAACGTGGTGGGGGCCGCAGTGAATTGGGTTTCCGGGGATGCCTTCAACGTTCTTTGGGCTCCTGGGTCGATTATGACCATCGACGGGATTGACTACACACTCTACAACTACCCTGCGAGCACAACGTATCTTGAGATTGTTGAATCCGCTGGCGCTCAAACTGACGTGCCCTTCCAGTTGCGCCAGCCGTTGCTAGACGCGCAGCCGTTGCCTTGCCTCTGGGGTCCGTTCCTTAATCTGCTTCTGGCTTGTGGCGACCTCTACCAGCCGGGTACGCTGTTTATGACCAAAGGGAATAATCCTGACTCGGCTCCTGATAGTTATGAAATTGAGGTTTCGACCCCCAGCGAACCGTTGATGAATGGGTGCATGTTTGGCGGATTTTCCTACGTTTATTCTTCGGAAAGAGCTTTTAGCTTGACGCAGGATTACACAGGGCAGAATGTGATGCTCGCCACCCAGATTCCAAATTCTCTGGGAATCTATTCGCGCTGGGGCTTGGCGGTGGGAAATTTCATCTATGGGTTGTGGCGTACTGGAATTTGGAAAAGCGATGGTGGGGCGCAGCGCATGATTACCGACCCCGACTTGACCCTGTTATTCCCTCACGATGGGCAGCCGGGGCAGCCAGTGACTTTGGGGAGTGTGACTTTCCAGCCCCCCGACTTCACGCAGCCTACCTTTCTTCGTTTGAGTTATGCCGATTCTCACTTGAAATTCAATTACTTGGACGTAAATGGAATTCCTACCACGCTGGTTTACAACGAGATTTTCAACCGTTGGGGGCCGGACATTTACACCTTCAACGGCAGTGCGGGAGCATCCTGCCACTACCAAGAGGAAGCACCCAACCTTCACTCCAACCTGATTGGGGGAAGCGATGGCGTGGTTTATCAGGAATCGGGAACGACTGACAACGGGCATGCGTTTACGGGTATTCTGAGGATGCCACAAGTCGGCGGGCCTTCTGGATTCGAGCATACGCGGGATGGTTACGTAGGGCTATTAAGCAACGCAGTAACATCCTTGGTTGTAAACGTAGAGGGAACGGACTACACTACAAGCGTTCCCAGCACGGCGGGAGCCTACGAGAAAGAATACGTGGTGCTCCCCGCGCTCAAGGGAAAGACTTTGGAATGGGGAGTAAGTTCGACAAGCGCGTGGAAACTGTGGATTGGTGATACATTCTTCCGCGTAAAGGCTTGGGCAGAACAGCAGTATGACAAGTTTCAACCATTTAGTAATTTGAAGAGGGAGATGTGAGATGGCGCAAGCAACAGTGACAATGGCTAGTCCAGCCGCAAAGCAAAGGGTTATCGACCTGATTCGAGCGGTTAGCTACCACTCTACTGACCAGGGGGCCTGTACTTGGCTGACCCTTCGTTCCGATGATTCAAATTCCACCGGAATCATCTACGTGGGTGACTCAGGCGTGACCACGAGCAATTACGGAACTCAGCTTCTCACTGCCATGAGTGAAACATGGAACAATGGCAAAGGTTGTAATGATGTTGACCTGATGAATAAGTTTGTTCTAGGGTCAGCGGAAAGCCTGAAACTCAACATCCAGTGGGAGTACACATAGCATGGTAGGTGCGGCACCACCACGCCCTAATCTGCATGGCAAGGCCGACCCTGCCGTGGTGTCTACCATCACCCAGATTCTTGACCGGCTGGATTTGAAATCCAAAACCAATGGTAACTCCCCTGCCGCCACTTCCCCGACTCTTACGGCTGCCCAGATTCAACAGGTGAAGGTTGCGCTACAAGCCACGGGAGGGAAGGCAATCAATGTCTCGAATCTGATTGGCGTGCTCGCCCAGCCGCAAAACGCTTCGGCTCCGAGTGTAACTTCCCTGCCCTCGTTCAACTCCCAGCTTTCCCAAGACGGTGGATTGGTGTCTCTATTACCCACTAACGTCTTGTACCGATTTGATGGAAAGTCAACCAACCCCGGAATCTGGAGAATCATTGCAGCGGCGGGGGTGCTTGCGTATGGTTTGAGGTCCGCGCAGCCTGCTCCCGGCAATGCCGGGGTTGCTTACTGGCAGACGGATTACAACTCCATCTATGTGGACAATGGAACCAATTTCCTCTATGCCGTGGGCCTTCACGTTGGAAGTGATGCGGCTCGCTTGGCACTCGGAATCTCTGTTAATGACAATGGCTTTATTTGGGTTGCTTCGGACACAGGCCTGCTCTGGCAGGTACAAGGGGGGGCGTGGGTTCAAATTGTTCTATCTTCTACTCCCAGCAACATCGTGGAGGCCAACCTTACCGCTCAAGTGGCGGCAATTCCTCCAACCACTCTTTTCACTCCAAGCGTCACGGGTCTTTATCGGGTTAGGGGTTACGGGGTTTGTACTGTGATGGGAACTGGCGCGGTGGACACAACCGTTAGCTGGACAGATGATGTCCAAGTCCAATCATCTCCTTTGATGAGTTCCTTCGGACTGACCGCTACGGGATTAGGGGCAGCAGGGACCGACCTTGTTATCCGTTGCGTTTCTGGTCAACCCGTACAGTATTCGACAGCAACACCGGGACTAGGCGGTGGGGCTGAATACGATTTGTTTATCCATGCGGAGGCAGCATGAAAAAGATTCTGGCTTTAATGTTTCTGTTAATTTTTTCTTCGATGAATGTCCGAGCGCAAATCAGTTCTTACACGGCTTATCGCGTATATGCCACTACCGTAGCACCAACCACCTGCGCGTACAGTGCTACTGCCGACCCCGTGGTGGTCTATGCGGGCACGCTGTATGTGTGCGGGGTAGGGAATACATTTGTTGCTGGAGGGGGATTAGGGTCGGTCGTGAGTGTCGGTCTCGCAGGTACAGCTAATCAGATCACTGTGACGGGGACTTCTCCGATTACCACATCGGGTTCATGGACACTCAGCCTTCCTGCTGCGATAGCCTTGGGGGTAGACAACACCACGGCAGGAACTTTGACGCTTGCAAATAATGCCGCTGCCGCTCACACCATTTGGGCAAGCGGAGCCACAACCACGAATACAATTAAGGGCTTTACTGTCACCCCAACCGATGGACATCTTGTAACTTGCACAGTATCAGGGACAACTTGCACTTTGACGGATGGCGGGGCAGTACCAACAGGGACAGTTACTTCCTCTGGCTCGCCAGGTCAGTATGATTTTTCTTATTTTACCAACGGCACAAATCTCACTAAAGTCACCGCGCCGACTGCGAATGGTTACTATTTTTATGGTGCAAATGTCACTGGTTCGGCGGCGGTAGCTCCGACAGCAACGGTAAGCAATGCCCTGCCTTCGGGAACGGCAGTGGGAGACTCGACTTCTTATTTCACTTTTGGCAGCAGTTCAATTACCCCCAACGTGACAATCACTGGAAGTGTCTCGGGGAATGCAGGAACAGCCACAGACTTGGGAGCCTATACAAGCTATAGCGTTTTCGGCGCGGGCAATGCCGCCAAAACTTGGATTACGCCCTCTGCGAACAGCCAATGTCTCATGAGCGGGGTAGCGAACTATGCTACCACGACACCGAGTTTCCAGACCTGCCCGGCAAGCGGAGCCTTCCCCGCAGGCAGTGGAAGCGAGTTGCAGTTTCGCCTTAATGCGACAACGTTCGGGGCGCTACCGGGGTCGGTCACTTCTCCCGGTGGAGCGGTTTCGCTCAGCCCCACGGGTTTAAGCACTCCCACGATTACCAGCGTAACTCCGCAGACGGCAGGGGGCGGGAAAAGCTATGCCTATAAACTCGTGGCCTATACTGGTATTTTGCCGACCGATGCCTCTGCCGCCAGTACTACCGCCGACGGGGAAGATGACCTGTCAGTTGCTCTTCATGGAAACACGCTGGCTTGGCCCGCGCAGACGGGCTCGACATCGTGTGTCCTCTACAGGACGGCTGCGGGCGGAGCGACGACGAATAGCACCGGCATCATCGCAACTCAAACCCCGTGTCTTCCGGGCTATACGGACATCGGCGCGGCGGGTGCCGGAGAGATTCCTCCGACCGTTAACTATACGGCAGGGTTTGGAGTCGCTGGCCCTATTACCTTTAATCAATACATCAACTCTCCAAATGGCACCTACATATTCAATAGCAGCGCGGGTTTCCCTTTAGAGATTACAGTCAAAGGCGCTGGTGGTGCATCTGAAGTCGGAATTAACCCAGACATAAATGGTACGTCTAACACAAATTCAGGGTTAACTTTAAGTGCAAGTGACAACTCGACGAATTTCTTGCGTCTTGGTGATATGGCCGGCAACCTGGACTGGATAGGCACGACCAACATCACCCTAGACGACGGCAGCGGGGATACGAGCCCCGGCGTAAAACTCTTAGGCTGGGGAATTGGGGCAATCACCTTCACGGGCGCGGGATTGAATGACATGGTCACAGCCGGGTTTATGCTGGGCACGAACCCTCTGGCCTACTGCGTTCAAATCGATGGCACTGCTCCCGACACATTTAAGTGGGGAACCGACAATTGCGCCAGCTGGCTGTTCACAGGCGTGCCGATTACCGGGACCGTCCAGCCGCTCTCTAACGGTGTGAGCGTGTGGTTTTTAAACGTCCTAGGACACACCTTGGCGGACAATTGGGCCTTTCCGGTTGCCGCCTCGCCCGGCGATGGCTACGAGTTCAACGCCAGCGATGCTGACACGCCGGTTACCGAAGGGGCCACCTGCACGAACGTAGGAGACCAGGCCGGAGCGCGGGCCATCTACCTGAGAGGAGATTTGAAATGTTTCTGAAAACGCTTTGCACGATTCTCTTTTTCGCCAGTCTGGTCGTGGCTCAGAATGGTACCGCCAAGCTCAACGGGTTGGAGCAACGTAAGATCAACGAACTGACCGCGCAGATTGCCATGGACGCAGCCCGCGTGGGCAGCCTCACCAAACAAATCGAGGAATTACAGGCCGCACCGGTTCCCAGCAAAGCCAAGGAAGCGAAGGCGCAGACTGACAAGCTGGCCCAGGCCCAGAAAGAATTGCCCAAGGCGCAGAAGCAGCAAGTGAGCCACCGGGTGCAGCTTGACGATTTTCAAACCAAGACCCTTGCATCGCACCAGCGCAAGGCAAAAATAGCACTATCGAAAATTCACCATTGACGATTACGGTTTTGTACTACGTGCTGTGAGTTTCATAATGGCAAAAACCGAACCTCAGGTACTCGACATAAGGCTTTTGAGCGCGGAAGACATGAAGCAGCGCGTTGTTAAACTTATCTGCGAGGCGTCGCAAAAAAATGACGTTACGATAGAATCTAGACTTATAGAGGATTTGCATTTTGATTCTCTGGATTTTGTTGATTTGATGCTTCGGCTTGAACAATCTTGTAAGGTAAAGATTTCTGATGATGAGGCTGAGAGATTCAGAACTGTTGGTGATTTAGTTCTTTTTTTGGAGGCCAAACTTGCTGACGTTTCAGGTGGAATCATATAGCAAAGTTAGAGATGAGGTAGCAGCGCTTACTATACAGCACTATGAGGAAATAGCGCTGTTCAAGGACAAAATCAAACTAGATCCCGATTACGAGCGGTATGAAGTCTTGGAAGAAAAAGGCATATTATGCTTCATCACAGTACGGGATAGTGATGTAGGCAACAAGATTGTAGGATATCACATTAGCCTTGTCATGCCTCATTTGCATTATAAGAGCACGCTAATAGGGATTACAGACATATTCTTTCTCGATAAGGAATACAGGCAAGGCTTGGAAGGGCTGAAATTATTTAAGTTTTTCGAGGAAGAAATGCTCCGCCGGGGAGTTAAGGAAATCATGGCTGGAACAAAGCTACGGCTTAACTTGGGAAAAATGTTCACTCATTTGGGGTGGATTGAAACAGACCATATGTACGCCAAATGGATTGGGGATTAATATGCCAATTTCAGGACTAATTTCAGCCGCTGGAGCCATCGGCGGAAGCGCTATTGCCAGCCACAAAACCAAGGCCCAAAACGAGGCATTGCAGACGCAGACTCAGATTGAGAAATTCGGCCTGCAAACCGCACAGAAGGACATTCCTGCTGGTGAGAAAGCTTTAGGCCAGTCGCTTGACTACTACACTCCCCTATTGACAGGCAACCGCCAAGCGATGATGGAAGAGGCAGGACCAGAGATTAGCACCTTGGCGCAGAATTACATGAACGCCAGAAAGCAACTCTCTCAGTTCGGGGCACGTGGGGGGGGGACCAATGCAGCCGTGGCTGAATCTCGATACAATATGGCTGACCAAGTTACACAAATACTGGAAACTGTCCGGTCGAATGCAGCAAAGAGCGTTGCTGATATTGGTACTTCACTTGCTAACATCGGGGTGAGCGCTATGAACACGTCAGCGGCCACGGCAGGAACGATACAGAGCCAACAACTCCAGCAGCAGCAGCAGACAAACGAGATTCTTACTAATCTTGGAGGGGCGCTAGGAAAGGTTTTTACCCAAAAAAGTTCTTCCCCGGGAAGTTCGGGAGACTTAGCGAATGTTCTTGCAACGGTGCTTGCTACAAGCCAACAAAGCAATGAGATGCGAGACCTATTTCAGCAATCCACAAACGAGCTGGCAGGTGGGGAATAAACTATGGGCAACAGCATCAACGCATTCCTAAGCGGGTTTCTGGGGTCGATTGGCGACGACATGCAGCAGAAGCGCGAGCAGGAGATTATTTCCAAGGCCCGCGAAATCAGTTCTGACCGCCAAATCCTGATGACCATTTGGAGTGACCCTAACGCCACGCCGGGAGCTAAAGCTCGGGTACTGCAAGCCCTTGGAGGATTGGGTCAAGAGGAAGGCAAGCTGGGGAAGAAGCCTAAGAAGGGTGAAAAGGGGCTTGACCTCTCATCCATCATGGGGCCGATTATCAACATGCCCGCAGAGAATCAGATGGGACAAGTACAAGACCCATCGCGTCCCCCTATTCAGCAACCAGCACAAAGCCAACAGCAAAGCGGTGTTCCCGGAGGAACGCTTCCACAGAGCACTCCGGGTTTCTCGTCAAGGGGAGTGGTTAAGCCAGGTCTATTCCGAAGCCAAGAAGAGATTGCCCAAGAGCAGCAGGCAGAACAGGAACGTCAACAGCAACAGGAAATAGAGCGGGAGCGCCGCAAGCTGGAAATGAAAGAGGATATAGATAATCGGGAAAAAGAACAGGAAATCAATGATTTGGTGTCTCGTGGAGGATTAACGAGAGAAGCCGCTGTCCAAAGGGTTTATGGAATAGCCCCCGAGAAGCCAGCAAAGCCCGGTGTGGTGAGCGATACAAACGCATCCATAGCCAACTATTTCAAATTAAAAGGGTGGAATCCAGACCCCAACTCCCCTGATTACGCTGCCCATTGGCAGCAGGCACACCAAGCATTCACCAAGGAAACCAAGATTGACCCTGGCGTGGTTAGAATCGAAGCCTTGGGGACTACTCGTGGACCGGTCGTTACGGATACCAAAACAGGCGTCACCGCCCCGATGAATTGGAATCAGTACAACCAACTAAGCAGGGCTGAACCGGGAAGATACGTGGCATCTCAATACGATCCCGAAGCCTTGGCGGGAGCCGCAGCGGGAAGGGAGATGGCACCCAAGAACGTGGGGTTGCAGGTACAGTCCTATGGAACTTTCATTCGGCATACGGGCGACCTTTACAATGCCATCAGTTCACTCAACAACACAAACTTCCCCTTTATGAATAAGCCTATCAACTGGCTGCGGACCAATAGCGGAAATCCCCAAGTAAGGGCTTTCCTTGCGAAACTAGACCCTGTGAGGAAAGAGTTTGAGAGCTTCCTGCTGAATAATCGGGCCTTGTACCAGGATGATCGAAATGAAGCCGTGCAACTCATAGATGAGAACGCTTCACCAGCCCAAATGCTCGCCGTCTTGCCGTCTTTGATTCATACCGGAAGCGCTAGACTAGAGGAAGCAAACGAACAATATAAGCGGGCAACGGGTGGCAAGAGCATACCCAATCTTGTGTCTCCCGAAGCCACAAAGGTATTCAAGATGATGAATCTGACTCCCCCTGGACAAGATGTGGGTGTTTCTGGTGGTTCCCATATTTACTATGACGCTAACGGCAATGAGGTGGCTAAATAGGTGCCTGACGATATTACAGTCCATTTCGGAGAGGAAATCCTGCATTTTCCGGCGGGAACCAATAAGTCGGTTATCGACTCTGTTGTGAAGAAGCGGGTACAGGCGCGGCAACCGGAACGCCCTAAACTCTCCACCCCGAAATGGAAAGAAAACAAAATCAGGGAAACGGCTGTTTCTCCCATCTCGACAAGCGATGTTCTGAAACAGGAAGCGGGGGGACTCGCAGACATTGGCAAGGGAATCCTGATGACGGGTCTACCGGAGATGTTATCGGAAGGCTATCAAGGGATGAAAGAAGCCTGGGAGTCTCGGACGCCAGAGCGTGCTAGGGCAAAGCAAGAGGAGACGAAACAAGGATGGAAAAAGGAATTTGGAGAGTTCAAGACAGACCCTTATGGGTATCTTCTAACTCGTGCTCCCCGCGCCTTAGGCCAAGCGGCAGGAATAGCGATAACTGGCAAGTTGGCGGCAGAATTCCCCGAAGCTGCCAAACGGTTCAACCAGACTCAGCAGGAAACTTCCAAGGCAAGAATTACTGAAAGGCTGGCTCCCATGACCGAAGGTGAGCCAACCGCTGCGCTCGTGGGCCGTACCGTTCCCGGCTTGGGATTAACGGGTAAAGAAAGCATGGAAGTTGTCTCGAATGCGGCCAAGAATGCGTCTTTAAAAATCAATGCGATTGAAAACAAAATTCTCGATAGCCCGCATGGACCTATAAAGCTGGGAGAAGCGCCGATTTCCGGCAAGCCGGTTGCCGACTCGCTGCGGCTCTTGATTGATGAAAACATGCAAGCCTTTCAACCGCGCCTAGCCAAAGTGATAGAAAAGACAGCGGCGACTTACGAAAAGGAAAACTGGACTCCCCGCAGAATGCAGTCTCAGTTGAGAAGGCTGAATAAAGAAGCGGCTGGGATATACTCGAAGCCAGAACTAGAGGCCGCGCTGGGACAGCATGACCCGCGCCTGAAATTCATCAAGGAAGAAACCGACGCGGTTCGGAATGCGTATTACGACAACCTTTCTAGTCTCACGGGCGAGGATTTACGAGACCTCAAGAGAATGCAATCCGACCTGATTGGTTTACAGAAAGCCACCACTAGGACCGTTGCTGCTGAACTCAAGGCAGAAGCGGAAGGAAAGGCGCATAGAATCTTAGGACCAAAGGATTCACTCCGAAGGCAAGCACTAAAAAAGGCGGCACAGGGAGCGGGTTGGGGCGCTGGGGTGGGAAGCGTCTACGAAGTCGGGAAAACGATTTTTGGGGGCAACAAATGAAACGCTGGCTATTGGCAATCCTATTTCTATTCTCACTGAATGCCTTCGGGCAGCAGAAGGTCATCGTGCCGTGCTCCCAGGGCGGAAAAGCTCTAGCCCTCACCACGGTAATGAAGCCAGGAATTGTCAACCAGCCGACCAACCTTGTGGGCTCTTACCCACTTGCCACTGTAACGGTGTACATCACCGGGGGAAGCACTCTGGCAACGCTTTACGCACCAGGGCCAACAGGAAATCCCTTTAGCTGCGATTCCAATGGGCTTGCCCAATTCTATGTACCAGCGGGAACTTACGACATAACCTTTAGCGGTACGGGAATCACCAGTCCTTTCACGTTAGGGGGATGGGTGGTGGGGGGTACGGGAAACAGCAGAACCGTTCTTGACGTGGCCGCACAGTTTCCCAGCTATGGAGACTGGTCTTTGGCTGAAAATGCTGCTATCGCGGCTTGCGTGGCGGCTGGAATAAATTGTGTTTACGACAATCGAGGGTATCCCTCGAATGTGCCGCTCGCCATGTCGGTGAATGTCATCTGGCCACCCTACAGTGAAGTCTACATGCCGAATGCGCCCATCACGCGGGCTATCGGGGCATACTTTGACATGAATAATGACACCATTGCGGGCAACGTCCACATCCACGGATCGTTGCTGGTGAATGGGACGGTGGTTCGTAGTGACCCAAGCGATCTCACTCCAGTATTCGGATTTAGCGGTACGACTTCTTCCTTACGTCCCCAGGTTCATAACGTCGAAATCGACCACATGACTTTTGCCCTGACCTCTACGGCACCGGCAAGTCCGAAGTATGCAGTCAGCGACGCGGGGAACGCTTACGCCTATGGGGGAGCAGGCCCGTGGAACGGCAAGAATGTCACAGATTACACGATTCCTGGTGGCCTGCCTGCCGCGTGCCCTACGGCGGTGGGGCCGTTCACAAACCTCGGAGCACTCATCGATGTGCGGGGCTTCCCACGCTACCCTCTTAACAATGGTTTTTATCATTGCGTCGCCGTGTCGGGAACTACCATTACACTGTCAAATCCCTCTGGAACTGCGGAGACACCGGCATCGGACCCAGTTCCGCCTCCCGATGGTACATTTTTAGTCGTTTCTGGAGGATGGGCGATGTGGGCACCGTTTGCAAGGGCGAACCTCCACGACAATTTCATTTTGGATACCGACCATGGCATCGGCATCGACTCAACAGGGTGCTCCTGCTATAACCTTCTGACCAACGATCTCATTGGCACCGTGCATGGAGCCCTGTATTTTGGGCAGGGTTCAAATGTGGCCGATATTCGCAACACCACGGCCATCGCAACGGATATAAATTCAGGCTACGCGGCAGCGTCGGGATTTGGCCTGTGGGTACAGGCGTCTACCAGCATCAATGCGTATACGCTTGACCTTGAAAACACGAAATACCCACTGTTGATTGTTGGAGGCAACACGCAATTCTATAAACTCCTCGACGCTGAAAACGATTTCCTCATTAACGTTGCTCCGGGTGGAAAGGGCATGTCTCTGCCCACAATCTGGGGAGGGGCAGCGTCAATTAACTTTGATCCAGTGGCACACGTTTACGATTATACTGTCAACACTCTGCCTAGCAATGTTTATGGATTTGCGGGGGCACAAGGCCAGTTCTTCGGATCGCAGGAGTTTAATAATCTCAACGCTCATGGCTTTGCTGGAGTGGGACATCTCAACCCCAGCGGAAGCACCGTTACTCAATACTACATTGTCGGCGTGGACCGGAACGGCAACAAGACGCTTCCCTATGACTTGGGGACCGTTACGAATGGTACGCTTGCCCCAGGCGTTGGATGGAATAAGATTTGGGCGCCAGCAGGAACTCGGGCACGATGCTGGGACATTCTTGTAGGTGATACCGCGCACTCTCTTGCCACGTGCGTTCCTAGTGGGTTGATGGATCAGGGCCACAACTTCAATGATGACGGCTCGCTTACTCCGGTTGCGTACACCGCTCCCACGCGGGACGCCACCGGGGATATTTTCCTTAGCCCTTCGATTCCCACAGACGGAAGTACGGTGCTGTGCCTCAATGGTTCAAATGCGGTTTCTATCGGATGCAGCGGCGGCGGCGGGGGAGGGCCTGTAACCACGACGGGCAGTCCTGCCGCGCATGATGTTGCGGTTTTCTCTGCCGCGACTTCGATTACCGGAGTGAGTCCAAACACGGCGGGCTATGTCTTCACCGACAATGGAGCAGGGTCTGACCCGTCCTTTCAAGCGTTGCCTGCTCCTAGTTCCTCTACTGCCATCTGTAATGTCTCGGCGTTTGGAAGCGACACTAACAGCGGTCTCCTCTTGGAGACTGCCAAGCAGTCTATTATGTCGTGCTACGACTCTCTTCCGACTGCCGGTGGAACCATTAAAATTTATGGTGGTGGCAATGTCAATTCGTGCCCAGCAGGAGACCCCGCAGGCTGCGGTATCTGGATTATGGGGCCAGGAGACCCTAACTATGCCAGTCCTCCAGCGGGGTGGAGGCATAGAAAGGTAGTCACGTTTGAAGGAATTGGGTCTGACACCGCACAATCTTTTGGTGGTGGAGCCGTAATAGACCTTTCGGCTGGGAGCACAACCGATACATCGAAGCCCGCAATCTGGTTAAGCAATGCCGATGGAGTTAATTTCAAAAATATCCAGCTTGGCTATCCTTGCGTGGGCATCAAGATTGGAATTGATTCCAACGGGGACAGAAACCTTTTGGGAGCTTCTTGGACGCACCATTTTTACAACATGAATGCCCGCGTTCAAAATATCGCAGGCTGCGGGCCTGCCGTGGACATTGGCGCTAGTTCAGCATGGATTTTCTTCGAGAACTCTTCCATTGATGGAAACCCCACGGAAGTTGCATTGATTTCTACCGTCGCTAGGTCATCGGCATCGGGCGTGGTAACAGTTACGGCCACGGCCCCATTGCCCACCTCCTGGGTGAATGGCACAAGGATTGGTGTCGTGGGTGTGGTTGACCCTTCTTTCGACATGGGAGGAAAAGCCATCACGGTTACGGGCGGGAGCACTTTTACCTACGCGCAGGATGGTCCGAATGCTTCATCCAGCGGAGGAGCGGCAAGCTCTGACCAATCTCAAGCGATTATTCAAGACCCTGGAACGGCGACCGGAAATTCCGACTTGTTCTTTTTTCAAAATTCCTCTCTTTTGGCGGGCTCAATCAAGCTGTATTCTGGCTGGGGTCTGAGCGGCCTGAATGTGACGGATAGCCTTCAAGAAGGCGGATACTCCCCCCCTGTGTGGTTCGCAACCTGCTCAACCGTGGTTGGAAAAATCAGCGGTCTTCGGATAGCGGACCCATCCGTTACTATCCCTGCTGTGCGCACGGCAGACTGCACGAATATTCCTAGAATAGACGTTAATAATGTTGACGGAGTAGATGGAGTGCTGACGGGACTCCAAAACTCTACAGGGTTCAACGCGGACATCAACCCCATGTGGACAGGACAATCAGGGATTGAATATGGCTGGCTGCTGGGACAGACCGATGCTGCCCGCAAGAATTTTCCCCCAGTTGCAACAAGATTTATAAACAAAGTCCAAAGCCCTGCGGCGTGGACTTTTAGCGCGGCTTCTAAAACCGGAGGGGTGACCGCTCCCGATGGGACCACCGGAGCCTATGAGATCACCTCTGCCACCACCGGGTATGTGAATTTTTACCTGAACTACGGAGAGACAATAACTGCAGGCGACTACATCATCGCCGGAGCATGGGTTCAGTCGGTAAGTCCCCCGGGCTACTCCGGCAACGGTTTCAGTCCGTGCATAATCAGCATTACGGGAGCGACTTGGACGGGCTATCCTGGTTACGGCGGACCCATGCCGTGGGGCGGAACCCCCAATGGTGCCAACGGAGAATGGAGTTGGTGCTCCAACTTCGTAAAAGTTACCAGCATTTCGACTTCCCCTGCCGTGCTTCAATTCTGGGCAAACGTCAGTTTGGCAAAGCCGATTAACGTCTATGCCCCTGTGCTTATTCACATTGCAGCCGGAGGAATCACCGATAACGACGCGATTGAGATGGCCATGCACCTTCAGTCCTACCGAAACGATGCTACGGCGGGACAGGTCAGTTTGCTGCCTGGGCAGGAGTTCAAGGCCGACACCGCGACCTTCTCTACCCTTGCTTCAACCGTCGCCATCGGAACTCCTCCACTTTCGGTTGTCAGCACGACGCCCGTAACCAACCTGAGTATTGGAGGCAATGCCGCAACCGCTACACTGGCCTCTACCGCTACGCTGGCGGCTACCGCAACGGCATTAGCGGCTGTGCCTACTCAATGTACTGGAGTTAATTTTGCTCAAGGGATTGCAGCCAACGGGGATGCCAACTGCGCGACTCCAGCAGGGGGTGGGGGAACTGCGCCTGCGCTAAAAACAAATACGGTAGACAACACTTCCCAACTCATTTTAGATTTCACTACGAGCACAGCTAATTCTGTTGGGCTAACCATTACCCCATCAAATCCTTCGGGCGGGGTAGAGAAACTTGAGATTACAGGTTCATCGTACACGGGAAATGCTGCGACAGCTACGGCGCTCGCTGCAAATCCTACCGATTGCAGCGCTAACCAGTTTGCCAACGCCATCGTTGCGAATGGCAATCTCACCTGCGCAGCGGCAGTCACCGCCAATGCCGGAACAACCCATCAATTCCTAACCTCGTTGACCGCTGGGGGGGTATTCAGTGGAGCACGACCGTCCGCTGCTGATTTGAGCGACTCCGCTGTATCAGGGAACTATTTGCGTGGCAATGGGA
>Ga0187854_10001897_pt1 | contig 19052 bp, 17 predicted proteins | sample June2016WEW_6_15_FD_132445 | JGI IMG/M metagenome (GOLD analysis project Ga0187854, IMG submission 132445) | Peatland microbial communities from SPRUCE experiment site at the Marcell Experimental Forest, Minnesota, USA - June2016WEW_6_150 | ecosystem: Environmental > Terrestrial > Soil >...
AACTTGCTTCCTGCCTTATCTCCAACTAAAAGATAGTCCAGGTTTTTAGAAACGCTTGATGCGATCTTTCCACCTAACGATACTATTTCCTTTTCAATTTCTGTTCTACCTCTTGAAAGAGTACCAGTAAGAAGAAAGGTTTTACCTGCCAGCTTGTTGCTAGTTTCTGCTTTAGGAGCTACTTCTTTTTCGATATATTCATATCGGGGATCGGTAGTAATTTCTAAACAAATATCCCAATTCTTTTTCCAATCAGAAGATGCTTTTTCAATTGTTCGAGTACCAATACCTTCAGGTAAACAATAGTCATTAAGTTTTTCGTTAAAAAGAATATTCATATTATTAAGATTGCTGTTGCAAGTATAACTGAATACTTTATCAAAAAGAGTTTGTCCTAAACCATCATAAGAAAAGTTTCTCATAATCTGTACAGGAGACACATGAAATACTTTTGTCAAGAGTTCGTTATAGAATTCTATTTGTGATTTGGAACTAGAATCGGCATTCCAATTTAACAGATCATCAAAGGTATAAATGCCCCAACTAGCAAGTCTCTTTTCAGAAACGTTTTCGATATCGCTTTGTTTGATGAAATGCTCTACTCGTTTGATTTCACCACAATCAAGATTACTACACTGAAGTTCTACACCATACCATTTCAATCCGGTTCCACATTCGGGACATGTTGTAGGTACAAATTCAAACTTGTTCATTTGTTTCTCCTTTTTGAAATGTTTTATAAATAACTTTGGAACTACATCTCCGGTATAAAGGAACATCTTATGATATACGGTATTATATACCAAATTACTAATATTGTCAATAGTAAAGTTTATATTGGTCAAACTATTTCTTCGTTACATCGAAGAATGCAAAGTCATAAAAGTGCATCTAAACACAAAAAATCTAAATCATATATTCACAATGCTATCAGAAAATATGGATGGAATAACTTTACTTGGGAAATTGTATGTGAGTGTTCAAGTAAAGAAGAATTATGTATGAAAGAAATAGAAACTATTGCATATTATGAAAGTCATTTTTCTACTGGCAAAGGATACAATTTAACAAAAGGTGGTGAGTATGGACCTACTATCGATCCTTTTGTTAAAGAAAAAGCTTTAAAAAATTTAAGAATAGTCATGAAGAATTTTTGTGGAGATAATAACTCTATGGCAAATCCTGATACTAAACAAAAACATTTGGAGTCTATAAGATATTTAACAAAAACTCCTGAATGGAAACTTGCCAAACAAAAAGGAGATGAAAAACAAAAATTATCATATGAAGTTACTTTTCCTAACGGAACAAAAGAAATTATTGTAGGGTTAAATGAATTTTGTAAAAAACATAACCTTAGACAATCCAAAATGAGTTGTGTGGTTTCTGGTAATAGAAAACACCATAAAGGATTTACGATTGTTCGACACCAATTATATACGGAATAACTTCTCCAGACCTTACTATGTAAATTTTTTTACCTATAGTAATGCGATTGTCTTGTACATATTTTGCATTGTGTGCGGTTACTCTACTAACAGTTACTCCATCAATAATTACGGGGTTTATTATTAGAACAGGTTTTAATAATCTTCCTTTGCTAATTGTCCATTCTATATCAACAACAATTGCCGCAACACCTTCCGAATTGACTTTGAATGCAACTTTTTTCTTAGGAAGGAATTGGTCGTTCTCATTCTTCCAGTTGATTTCGGAAATGACGATACCATCGATTTCATATATTGCAACTTTTTTCCAGTTCAGATATATAGATTTCAAATCTTCGTGGAGATTAGAATCCATATGTTCTTTTCGTCTCATGGTATATTGAGGAACTATGAATCCATAATCACTTAAATCGTAGAATTGATCGGTAATGCCAGCATCACTAGAAAGAATCTGATAAGCAAATGCCTGAATGTGTTTCACTTCATCCGTAAGTTCATCCCGGTTCATGATACCAACAGTTCCTGCTCTACGAGTTTTGTATCCCAACTCTTTGTAAGTATCTCCGATTAGCGAAAATTCGCCACGTATATCGAAAATCGGTGCTTTGTTGGCAATTGTTTGAGGAAGGATGATACGACCTTTTTCTGTCCAATCGGTTCCTTCGTCTCCGTCACCTTTAGAAGCACAAGAAACATATTCACCATACCGATAGTTAGCTTCATAACTGCAACCATCAAGCTTCTCGGAAATGAAAAGAGAATTGATGTTTTCTTTCTTGATCCATTTGTAAAGGTCTTCGTAATCTTCGAATTTGATTTTGGACAGACTTCCGAGAACGTAATTGGATTTGACTTTTCCAGGAATATCCATGAGGGTTTTCTTAAAATCTTCAAATGTATCGGCACTTATCTGACGTTCAATGTCTTTCAGGAGCAAATCATATTCAGGATCGGAAACAAGTTCATTTCCTGTACGATATGCTTTGTTATACTTTCTTGCGAGTTCCATCTGTTCGTTCAGATTCATTTGCTCTCCTTTAAAGTGAAATAGCCTTATGATGTATAATACCATAAGGCCATTCAAAAGTCAAGCTTTATTTTAAGATTAGATGATTAAGGTAAACTGTTCTGGTCCTGTTAAAAACTGTCGATATATCGGGTTCTTGTTAGAAATATACTGAATATATCCTGGAGTCCATGTATTCAATGTTGGATTCAATAACGAAATTCCTCCACTGTTTGTTACATAATCTTGATTAATAGTACTGCACAATACAGATTGTCCACCTTGATATACTTGTGGGTTGAAACATATAGCTATTTGTCGATAGATTCCGTTATAAAATGTTGTAGGAATTTTTACGTTGATCATTACAGAATCCATATTATAATTTATAGCATCGTCAAAATTGTTACACGAAGCATACAGAATATTATATACCGAAGTTGTTGAGGTTGATACTACTTGAGCAAGATCAGATGTAGCTGTATTAGTTGTGCTTGGTATTATTACGTTGTTTCCTCCTACATCATTTTGAAGATCAATAAAATTGAAATAGTAATCAACGTTTATTATCTTTGCATTAGGAATTACATTGTTAACTAAAGATGTAATAGCTGGATTGATTTTGATATTAACGACATCACCTACTTCAAAATTATTAGTCCATAACCAAATTCTAGTATCGCCTGTAGTATATGGCAGTCCACTAGGTTTAGGAGCAACATTAGCAAATCTGTTATAAGGATCGACATCCATTTCTATATGTATAAACTGTAAATTGAGATTGCTACCTCCGAATCCCCAATTAAGATATTTGTTATATTCGGTTGTAGAATCTATTTCCGTTACATACTGAATAGTAGAATATAGATTTGGAGAAGATTCTTTTTGATTCTTCTTTATTTTTACATATGATTCTACTTCTATCAAACTAGTATTGACAAAAGGATTCTTTAAATAGCTTATATCTAATGCTGGAGGATTGCCATCTGATACATTAGAAGAAACCATTGACAAAGGATACATGAATGGTAATGATTCATTGAAAATGGCTAGTTCGTTGATAGGAATATCATAAGTAACTTTTAAGAAATAGTCATATGGTATACTATTAGTAGTAGAATTTTCAATTTGAAACAGTAAATATTCTGTTTCATTAGTATCATAGAAAGTAAAAACTCTATTCTCTTTGTTCATATAAGTTTGTAGATACATAGTTTCAGATATTTTATTGTTATTACTATCTGCTAAACAGAAATAAAAATTTGCATTCTGTGCAAAAGTCATAATAGTTGGTGCATCTATGAGACTTAACTTCGCATCTGTCAAACCAGATATAATAGTTTCGCCGGATATTGTCATTATTTTACTCAATCCACTTATCCAGTTGAATACGAAATTGCTATCATTTTTACTATAAATATTGATGCTAACAGTATCCACTATAAATTTATGATTGGATAATGTTTTTTTGTTGATTTTGATTGTTTTGCCGCCAGCTTGTATATAGTATTTTCCTAGGGAAGAACTTAAAAATTCTAGATAGTTAGGTGGAAGATTTCTGATATATACCCAATAAGCATTCATATAATCGAGATATAGTGTAATATTTTCTAGTTCTGCTATTGGATTAGAATGTGTAAGATCAAAATCTGCATCAGCAAGAGGAGTCTTAACGATAGTAATTTGACTTAATGTTTCGGTATATCCAGTAGTATTCAGATCATAAAAATGTCCAGTTCCTAATACATCTGCTAATACTTCTGTAGGATTTAAAGCAATATTGATTGCTGTATATGTTCCCCATGTTTCGTTTGCTCTAGCAAATGCCAAATAACATTGTTCATGTTCAAACAAATTGAATAGAGCAACGTTGTTATTATTTAAGTTTGATCCTGATATTTTGTTATATTCCATTATTTACTCCGTTATACTGTTATATCAGACATTCCTGATTGAGTTCGTATTGTTATTTTTTCTAGATCGCCCATTCCTGATTGAGTTCGTAATATAGTTTTTTCTATATCAGCTATTCCCGATTGAGTCTGAGTACCAAATATGTTAGACATTCCTGGTTGAGTTTGTGTTGTTATTCCTGCAATATCACCCATTCCTAATTGAGTCTGTATAATAGGTTCTATAATATTAGATATTCCTATTTGAGTCTGTATTCTTGTATATACAACAAACGAATTTCCTAATTGAGTCTGTGTTGTTGTCTTTAGAATATCAGCCATACCATATTGAATTTGATTTTGGAAAGAAGTATTTCCATATATTGGCAACATTTCGCTTGTATCATCATCTAAATATACAGTTGCTATGATTCCTATTTCATTCAAATTCAAAGCGTAAGGTATCTTAAAATTTACAAAAGGTGATGAAGATGTAAAAGTTAAGTATCGTTGTGCAGCAATATAAACATCAAACTTATATTTATGGATAAATCCTAATACATTACATTTTGCAGCAAATCTATAATTTCCTTCGCCATTATCGAAATAGATAACATCCAGGGTAGCAGTTGTCATGATATGTGCTAACAATGCCGCAGAATCCATATGTGCAAAATATGAACTATACTTAAATCCAAATTCAAATTCATGATTGAAATTATCAAATGAAGATGATTGACATGGAGCTATTCCGTAATAAGCAGTAGACATAAAAGATTCAATTTGGTTTGGTGAAACTATATCAAGAATACATGACATACCATTTTGTGTTCTAGTTGTTGTATTGACAGCTATAGTAGCAATACCTATTTGAGTAACAATAGTAGTAGAAGAATTATCAATAGCTACTGCTCCTGTATCTAAATGATATCTTAGTACTGAATTGTTACCAGTAAGATAAATATATGAAGCATCTATAGCCATTGCAAATGGTTCCATTGGATCAGTACTAAGAGAGAATCCAGAAGTATTTTCGGTTCCTGTTGCTTTATCGTATCTTGTTACAGAGTTGCTAAAACTATCAACAACATACATATACGAATCGTTTACCGCTATATTAAAAGGATACTGTATATCAACCGTACAAGAGAATCCTGAAGAGTTTTCATTTCCTGTTGCTAAATCATATCTTGTTACTATATTAGTACTGTTGGTAACATAAATATACAAAGAATCTACAGCTATTCCTATAGAATTATTCATGTCTGTATTACAAAGGAAACCACTACTATTTTCAGTTCCTGTTGCTATATCATATCTTGATATTGTATTATACGTATTATTAACAACATAAATATACAAAGAATCTATTGCTATTCCATATGGGGCCAAAGACGCACAAGAGAATCCAGAAGAATTTTCATCTCCTGTAGCTAAGTCAAATCTTTTTATTAGTTCGTTAGTTGTGTCGGCAACATAAATATATGAATCGTTTATAGCTATTCCATAGGAATTGTTTATAGATGTAGTACAAGAAAATCCAGATGAGTTTTCAAGTCCTGTTGCTGCATCATATCTTGTTACTGAAGTACTGCCATCATTGGCAACATAGATATATGAAGAATATCTAGCTAGTGCATAAGGACCATTTATATCTACATGACAAAAGAAACCACCAATATCTTCATTTCCTGTTGTTATATTATATCTTGTTACAACACTACTACCATTATCACCGACATAAATATAAGAAGAATCTATAAATATTCCAGTAGGCGAATTCAGATCAGCAGAACAAACGAATCCAGAAGAGTTTTCAGTCCCTGTTGCTAGATCATATCTTGTTACTGTATAATTATCAATATTGGTAACATAAATATACGAATCGTTTATAGCTATTCCAACAGGACCAGAAAAACTGGTAGTACAAGAGAATCCAGAAGAATTTTCAGTTCCTGTAGCTTTATCATATCTAGTTATTGTATCGTTGAGATTATCGGCAATATAGATATAAGAACCATGTATAGTTATTCCTATCGATCCTACTAGATCAGTAGTGCAAGAAAATCCAGAAGAATTTTCTGTTCCTGTTGCTATGTCATATCTTGTTACAGTATTACTAACATAATTAGCAACATAAATATATGAAGAGTCTATAGCTATACCATAAGGCCCACTTCTTAAGTCAAACGCACAAGAGAATCCAGAACTATTTTCAGTTCCTGTTGCTAAGTCATATCTTGATACTGTATTATCCCCATTAGAAATATAAATGTATGAAGAATCTATAGCTATTCCATAAAAAGTATTATCAGCAGAACAAAGGAATCCTGAAGAATTTTCGTCTCCTGTTGCTATATCATATCGTGTAACATTACCACCTGATATATTAGCTACATAAAAATAAGCTCCGTGAGAAGCTATTCCCCACGGACCATTCATATCTGTAGTACAAAAAAAGCTCATAATATTCCTTATATTATTGCTGGTAGAGTAATATTTCCAATACCTATTTGTGTTTTTGTTGTTGTTATTGATGATGGTGGAGGAACAACAACGGTATAAAATATACTTGAAGGATCATTATTGAAGTAAGTATATGATAATATGTCAGTTTTTAATTCAATTTTCTGTTTTATTCTAAAGTAAAAATTTCTATTTTGTATAGGTATAACATTGATATTAGGCAAAGAAGAATTTATGTCAACATATACATATTCATCATACCAGGAGCAAGGATGAACTATCGGTCTGAGAATATTTGTCCAATAATATTTAGGAAGATTAGTAGTTATTCTATATACAAAATTTGTATTATACGGCGAAGATTGAATGTCAAAAATAAAATTTCCAATATTAGAAGCAAACAATTCTAAAATCTTTTGCATTCCTTGTTTTACACCTTTAGCGGCAGAAATTCTTATAGAATTTTTCAACAGATACAATTTAGTATTGTTCAATACTTCAGGATTGGTTGAATGAATATCTATATATTTTTGAAATTCTGTATAATTATTCAGGTAATGAGTAAAATATAACTCTAGTAGTTTTGTTTTGATATCTTGTGATACAGTTATTCCATCAGCAACTGATGTAAATCCATAATTATATTGAGTAGAAGCATTTGCTAATACACTTGCAAAGTTTAAAACTTGACCTAGTTGATTCAATCTATACAATGGATTGAACAAATCAACAGGACCATTAAGTATAGCAGAAGTACCTCTAATAACTTGAGTAGTTATAGGGTGTTGAATACGAGAATGTCCTGATATAAGTGTTACTTCTACTACTGGCATATATTATCTCGTTATGATGCTGTATTGATCATCTGCAACATAGTATTACAGATAGATGGTATAAAAGGATAATCTGCAAAAAATCTATACTTAAAAAGATTATCATTGAATGTAGAATAATCTATATATGAAATATTATCTATAACAACTGCTGCTGATACTGTCAAGGTATTCAATGATAATGGTACTGGACTTACAACAAAATCTGTTAGTGTTAATTTTATAAAGTTGAATTCATTGAATAAGTTTATTATAGCTCCATTCTCAGTCCATAAGTATCCATAATTCTTTTGAGTCAGTAAAGATATTATTCTGTTTGCTATTATACGTTGTGGAGGAGTTAATGATAACAATACAATAGGAATAAAAGTATCATATATCATATTGAAACCGTCTATCTGCTTTATCAATTTATCCTTTAACATATTTATAACTTGCATTGTTGGAGGATCGGTACTAGTCAATCCAGCAGGAAGCGTAAAATATGGAAACTCTTTCCAGGATATTCCATCATATGACATACTCAAGACTACTTTTGGAATAGTAGATGCTATGAAATCATAGTTCAATCCCTGAAAAAATATGTTGTTAGGAAAATGAATAATGATATCTATTTTGTTTACTGTTGGATCAGCCATAACCAATTCTAAAGGTTCGTCTAGAAATGATGGTTGAGCTTTGTTAAAAGCGTCTGATAACACATAACTAGAGGGAGTAACTATAGTTCCGTTGTTATAGAATATAGCACTTATTGTATTCTTAGCTTGAGAAATACATTCTATTATCATTAGTTAAAAACCACCTGTTCTACTTTGCCTATGATGTATTGATCGAATAGTGTATCAAAATCATCTGTACCATTAGGAATCATAGTAATAATATCCATTTGCTGATCACTATAATTTGATACGTCAAAAATATTTGACAATGCTCCTTTTGGATTGGTTGTAAGTTCATTCAAAATTTCTGGTATTATAAGTTTCAATGTTAACAATCCTGTATTGTAATTTAACTGTCCTATAGTTACTCCGTTATATTTGTCATTTAGATATATAGTATAGTTATAATTACCTGTTTGAGATAATCTCAAATCAGAATTATAACCTAAATCATTTAGTTCTGCTCTATTAGGATCAGTATCAAATGTATTTGTGATAGTATTGTAAATATTTATAGGATTAACTTTTATCCACATATTTCCAGTACTACCAGTATTAGTAAAGATTAGAGTATCAAAATAACTAAATTGCATATTAGAATCATATAACGGAACGTTTAGTTTAGAAGTATCATTTTGGAAATTTCCAATATCAGTTATTGTTACTAAATCTCCTATGTTGGCAATATTAGTACGATTAGCGATTGCTGGCAAATTAGTACTGGTAAACTTTTCCCATTCATTGTTTCCTTCATATATTATTTTGTCTCCATCTGCATAGTAAACAGAACCTGTCTCCCCACCAAAATTTGTATTGGACGGAGTACCAGGAAGTTTTACCGTAAACATATCTCCTACTAACAGTCTAACCGGGAAAGTAGAATTAGCATTTACAGCATCAATATAAAAATCAAAGTAATCATCATTGAAGATTTCCCAAAGATTTGCTGTTGCATCTGTACAAATAAGATAATCTCCAACATTCAAAATGTTATTCGGAGGTAATGTAGGAAACAAAGATAGATGATTAGTATCTATTAATATAGGAACATTACCAGCAATCTGATAAATTTGATATAGATATGGGGCCATTTCATCTAACGATTCTATTTGTTTAAATTTATAAGCATTACCAATATTATCTAGAACTCTTGCTCTTCCTGCTACACCATTGAGATTAGTAATCAAAACCCAATAACTTGTACTAGGAATTCCTGTATCTTTATAAAGAATAAGATCGCCATCATAAACAATAGTTGAACTATTTGGTGTCAAGTCCCAATTGTACAATGTGTTTATTTTAGAATTTGTTGTTTGAGGATAGTATATTTCTATTCCTGTAGGATATAAAGTAGAATTCATTACTATCTTTATCATTGTTCCGTCTGTAAGAGGAGTTGGTAATAATTGCGAACCATCTACAGAAACTCCATAAACATTATTAGCATATATCAAATCTGTCAGTAAAGGAAAATTACTCAAATTAGTTACATCTCCACCAGTATAAATTCTATAATATGGTGATGTACTAGCATCAGTAAACAATTGGTTTTGAGAGTAAACCGTGTTTAAAGTAATGTCTGATGCAGATGATAAAGTTTCTTTGATTGTAGATATTGCTAATGCTGCTCCATTATAATATAATATGGTTCCTTTAAAATAGTAAACAGTATTGCCTAATGTAGTAACATTGAAGTTACTAGATACTATATAGTAATCTCCTATAGTTAAAGTAGATAGATTGATTGCAGAGTAATCAAACTCATCATTCAAAAATCCTTTAAACGGATCATAATTCAAAGCTAAGTGACTATTTTCTATATCTCCTATTACAATACTGCCTGAACTAATATTATAAAATGTAGGAATAGGATCACTACCAACTGCCGTAAAAGTAAAACTTTCTAAAGCTGTTGCTTTATGTACTCCGTTTGTAATGATTACATCAAAAATATCTTTGCTAGATTTCAAATTCAAATTTGTAAATACATTCTGAGCAGTCTTAATATTGATAGAAAAATTTGAAAGTGAATTTGCTACAACATTGAACGGTGTAGTTTCATAATTATAAAAGTAAAAGTTCTCATCTATGCCGAAATATTGTTGAAGATTTGCTTGTTGTGTATTGGATACAGTAACAACAAATTTACCATTACTATATGTCAACGTACCAACATCTTTTAATGTTTGTATATTGTTAACAAGATATGAGAAATATAGAGTTATGATGTTGTTTAAAACAGAAATCTCTAATGAATCTATATTTCCAAATTGATCAGTAAACGGTATAGCATTATACGTTACTATCTGATTATCTACATAGTTAAAGTTTGCTATCTCGATTGTGATAATGTCATCGTTATAAAGATATCTATCAAAACTATCAATATTGATTAGTCCTTCTTTGCTGTAAATTGTACATTCGTTTGCAGGTAAATCTTTTTGGTATGCATTTAACAACGAAAGATTACTCTTAAATACTGCTTGATTCGATACTGACAATGAATCAAACGAATCCTTTAAGATAGACCAGTTAAAAGTATCGTAGATAGTTTCAATATTTTTACTATTAGTACGAACAAAATTTGTTGTTCCTGTTACATTACCATTGCTATCTTTTATATTTTTGATAGGTAGATATAGGAAATTATCAACACCTGTTGACATTCCTGCTATTGTGTTGTTGTTAATAACAAAACTATAATCCAGAGCTATCGATGAAGACTCTACATACAACAAATTGTCTATAGCAGTATTCAGCTTAGATGATCTAAAAGGAACACCTAAAGCATCAAATGTAGTTTCAAAATATGTAGTCAGTAATTGTGTTACCTGATTACTGATACTATTTTTATCTGCTGTAGTAAGTGTCTGTGCTATTTCTATAGTAGGAATAGCGTTTATAAGAATGTATGTTGGTTTATAGAAAAATCTTTTTGTAGAGATGATAGGATGATCTTCTACTGCCAACTTGATTTGTGACTGAAATATAGGAGTTACATATATACTGTTGTTAGTTAAAAATTCTGCTGGAGTAAAAGTAGGTACGAGACAAATATAGATATTTCCCAAATGAGATTGATCTCCTGGAAATAATGCATCTCCACCGATCACATATATAGCTCCAATGCCAACAAACGTACTTAGTAGGTAGATGTAGTCATCTTGAGTTACTGCCCGTCCTGCGGAAGAATAGAAGCGTGGAGCATTAGCTTGAATAGATGATAGTGATTCGAGATCAGTTCCCCCGAAAGATTTGTTATATGCATTTTGAAAGCTGACACTAAACTTATCAGTACTAAATGTATTTCCTATTCCTAATGAAGATGTATTGTAATATACATAAACAGGAGTATTTGTACTAGTTTGTGTAGATGGTGGTAATGAATTCAATAGTTCATTGTTAGCAGCACTACCTTTTGTATCAAAATATTCAACTATTATGATATCAGTATCAGTTGGAACATTAGCTCCAGAAATAGCATTACCGAACATAACCAAAGGATATCCTGTAACAACATCTTCTTGTAAATAATAAGATTTTGGATTCATTAAGTTTGTAAATGCATCTATTCCTGTCCAGATATAGTTTGTATATAACGATAATGGTTGAGTACTATCATATACATTAGTAGGAATTACATATAGAGTAAAGTTTTCCTGGTCAATATTTGGATTGTTTATAACAAAAAAGAAATTATCTTCCCCGGTTGGAGTAACAGAGTATGTGTTAAAACTTCCTTGAGAGATTAGATATTCCCCTTCTAGTTCAGTAGCACTCTTATAATTTAAAACTATCGGTTGCATATTGTAATATATGTTACCCAAACTTCCTACAAAAGGTGATCGAGCATATATTGATAAAGAATTGCCCGAAACAAATCCTGATCCAGTATATACAAATGTTCCTGCGAATCTAGAAGCATATGGTCGTTTAGGAGTATATCCTATTTCACTAGCTTTTGAAACTGCATTCTCTCTGATTTCAGTTGTGCCTAAGAAGTAATTGTTAGTAACAAAGGAAACATCATACCCAAAAGTCATACAAATATATGCCATAGAATCTATGAAGATACTTAGGTTAGCAGAACTAAAATCGTACTGTCCACCATTACTGATAGCATATGGATTATTAGCGTTCAAGTGCTTTATGATTTGTTGTCTAATGTCTTGATATTTCAATGATGTAAGTGAAAATTGCATATGATATCCTTATCTTATTTTTTTAAAATCGACCTGGAATGTTTGATCAGAGTTTGTTATAGTCTCTGTACAATTTATAATGATGTTGAAAGTCTCATTATCTATATCTGGAATTACTGTAACTACTACATTCTTAACTCTAGGCTCATATAAATCCAATCCATAGATGATGTCTTGTTGAATTTGCATAGCAGTAATATTATCTATTGGTTCGAACAGATATTTATCTAAGTCTATTCCTTCGTCTGGACTCCAAAGAACTGTATATAATCCTGTTTGAAGAATATTGCTGATAGATTCAAGAATAGCTTGAGCATTGTTCAATACTGCAATATCCTTATTGTTCAAAGGATTGATTGATTTTTTGGAGACATCCCAATAGTAAATTACGGGTGTTTGTGTAGTTGCCATGAGAAACCTTAAAGTTTTCTTTTATTTATAAAAAGAAAAAGGCCATCGATTTCTCAATGACCTTTTTTCTATTATGATATTTTCTGTTTACTTTTTAAGAAGCTTGTCGAAGAAATCCTTATCTTCTTGTTGTTCAGCGGTTAACTGGATACCGCTTTCTTCTGCGGGAGTTTCTGCTGCGGGAGAAGGAAAGTGAGGAACATCCTCTTCAGGAGCAGGAGATTCTGGCTCATCTAAGAAACCACCAGCATCAGGTTCATCGGGTTCATCAGGTTCTTCGGATGCCAGGATACCAAGTACAGGTCCGATCAACTTAATAACTGCATCGTTTGTAGGATACTTGTCGATAGCAGTAAACTCAGAAAGCAATGAAGTTTGTGCCATTACTGCTTCAATCTTTTTATCGTCACCTTTCAAGAAAGCTGACTGCAATGCAAAAGTAGATGCAGCATAATCTACTTCTTCGGGATTAGGACCAGATTTTGAAATGAGCAAAGTGAAGTTTGCACCAGTGTAAAGATCGTAAGGATAAAACTCTACATACTCTCCAAGAGCTTTGATAGCATCAGAAGGAGTGATCTTTTCTTTGATCTTCTCATAAATCTTTTGTCCGTAGTTGTAAAGAAAAACTTTACCTTCATCTTCAGGGTGAAGAGGATTTTTGATTACGAAAATGTTTGAAATGAAATGATATTTACGTTTACGTAACTTGGCAATCTTGATATCTTTTTCGAAATCTGATTTCCAGTATTCTGCATTTTTCAGACAGATCGGACATTCTCTGTCCCATCCGAAATCGCTAATACAATTCTTCCAGTACTTCTTTTTGTTTGTTCCAATGGTATACTCGAAAGAGTGATCACTGAATTTGATGAGTGGAATACCTTCCATGTCAGGAAGGAAACGAATTACAGCAGAAGCATTACCATCTTTGTCTTTGGTGGGTTTCCAGAATCTTTCGTCTTTGGTGAACTTGTTCTTGTTTTCTTCGTCTTTTACCATCTGTTCTTTGGAGGGTGTGTAATCAAACGCAAATTTTTGTCCCATAATGTTACTCCTTTTTGATGCTGCCAATGCAGCGTGATTGAGCAATCTAAACGATTACTTCTATACTATTATTTATACTTTTAAAAATCTATTCTTCTTCAGGTTCTTCTTCAAAAAATCCGTCTGGATTGGAGAAAGTTTCTTCTGGAAAATAATGCTTAAGTTTGAATTCCATTTTTACTTTTTCTATAAGAGACGCATTGAGTTGTTCAGTAATATCTTCAAAATCATCTATGTTCTTTTCTTCTTTGTATTCCAGAATTGCTTCGATATAAGAATGAAGTCTTGCTGCTCTGTTTTCTATATCATCGATTAAGTTAGTTAGTATCATTTACTTCCCTCTTCGTTCCATGTTTTTTCACAAAGTCCACAGTTAAACGTAGTCCAATATCTATCATCACTTCTACACCAATTGCCAGTATCTGAATGGTGTGTTTTAGTTAAAGCTATTACTGGATGCGAACACTCATCTTGTATACGTTTAAGATGAAATTGTAAGTCTACGATTTGTGTTTTTAATTCTTGAACTATATTCATGTGTACCTCTATACTTTTATGATCTCATATCTTTTCTTATAAGTCTATTCTTTTTTCATTCATCTACAAAAAAACCATCCAGGCAATCGTCTATGTAATTTTCAGTAGATTTTTGTTGTTTGATTTGACTAATCATAGGAGTTGTTCTTTCTTTATCATACAACTTAAACTCTGAGATTCTTTCAGTTAAATTTGCTAATTCATACTTTCTAAACATCTTCATCAAATTTGCAGCATCGAAAGAGTGTGTTTGCTTTTCTGTTTCTTTTTTGATCTTATCTCTAATGTAGCATGGAATCTCATCGAAATCTATTAATTTCTTGTTGAATTCGTATTTCGTTCTCATCTCAGGAATAGTTGCTAATAGAGTTTCTAATTCAGGATAAAGTTTCTCTGCTGTTTTTTCTGCAATCTTTGGTTTTATGGCAAGAATATTATCTGATTTGTCTCCTACCATAAAGTGAATCTTTTTGAAATGATCTACATCAATCTCTGGTAGAAATATTCCTTTGATAGGATCGAAGATATGAACATTGTGTCGTTGAAGTTGTTTGAAATCTTTATCGGAAGATACTATATAATAAGGATCATCTATTACTTCTTGTGCCAGTACAGCTATAACATCGTCTGCTTCTGCATATTTTACATCTATTACATAGAAATCACTGTACAGTTTTAAAGCTTCCAGAATATCTTTATGAATGATATCCATTCCTTCCCAATCAAACATAGGGTCTTTTGTTCTGTGCCCTTTATATGCAAGTCCTTCATATCCAGGAATATCAGCAGAAAAGGTTTCGTAATATTTATGTCTCCAGGAAGGTTTTGAATCGACAGATATAACTAGAGGATTTTTTCTTGATGCTCCAAACTGTTTTGATACATTCAGTATCATTGACAGTGTAGTATGAGCACAAAAATTTATGTTTTCTAAAATCATATTCTTATTTGGATGTACTGATCTGTGCCAGAGATGGCTTTCGTCAATTAGGATCATTTATTTCTTCTTTCGTTAATGGGATGATTTGCCATCCGCAAGTATTTGTAGATATTTCTGTTCTTGTGCGAATGTTTAATATTGGGCCTGATATTTTTAACCCAAATTTCAACAATATCTGATATGATAAGTTATGTTCTTTACAAAATATTGTTAGACAATCAGTAAAATATACAGTTCCTTCTTTGTTGATTAGTTTATATGATTTTGCTTTAGGATTTTTGTTTCCCAAAAACAATAAACATTTTATACTTTTAAGTTGTTTGGCTTTTTCTTCTCCATGTATTTCTTCGTATGTATGTCCTTTTCTTTTTTTACTAACAGCATTGCCTATAATAGATTTTGCTTTGTTTAATACTTCTTCGGAAGAATTTTGCCAAAATTCTTTCAATGACGATCTTTCTGTTCGTGTTTTTATTAATGATTCTGCGTTTTCTTTTCCGTATATTTCTTCATAGGTTTTGCCTTTAGAAAATTTACTTCGTGCTTTATTTGCTTCTGTATAATCTCTGGTCTTTTTAGTATTATGGTGTTTTATACGAATTTCGGTTGCTCGTTCTATTCCATACATTTCATTCCAAGTTTGGCCTTTTTTATTACCTTGATCGCCACCAGTAGATGTTTCGGTCATATTATAACCATGATGATATGAATCATAATAGTTTATATAATATATTTCTCTAATAGAAAGTTGGGATTCTAATATTCCTTCTTCGACTATTTCAAATTTAAAATTTTCTACACCATATTTTCTAATTGCTTTATAGAATATTCTTTTGTTATTATCTCTATTGCGTAAAGCATTATTGATATGTATCTTAAAGTAAATCCGTGGCTTTTTATGTATAGTTTTGCCTATATAAATTTTTCCATTAGTCAAATTTGTACACTTATAGATTATTCCAATTTTCACAATTTCTCCTTATACTCATATGTTCTATAGTATTATTTATATAAAAAGAAATTTTTACCTTATTTTCCTATTGTTACATATCCATCTTTGATGATAAGCACACTACGATTAGGAAGGAGTATTCTTAACTCTTCAGACTCGTTCAGCTTAATACCTTTGATTAAAGCAGGATCGTTCAATCGTTCTACTAAATGTGTTTTTGTTCTTATACTTTTCATAGAAACTCCTTTGTTTTCTTTATTTATGTTCCAGAATAATCAGCATCTTCCAGAAAATTTGATTCCTCTTTTAACTCTTCCAGTTGTTTCTGATAAGCAAGTTGATCTCTTATATGCATAGGAATTTCTTGATCTTTTTCTGCAAGATTAGTTAGTCTCATTTTGTCATAGTCTATACCTATAGTATAGATCACTCCTTTATTTTTTCCGAATCTAGTTTTCAAATTCTTTATCAGATATTTTCCTTGTTCTCTTAACTCGTCTGTCTGCAACATAGAACCAGCAAAGTCTACTGTTTGAGATATAGCATATGCTTCCCCGACATCTTCCAGGTCTGCTTTATCTTGTTTGCCTTTAGCTCCTCTGTTGAATTGAGCAAATGTCAATAATGCAAAATCTTCTTCCATACATAATGCTCTATTTTCTTCTGCTACGGATTTTACATATAAAGATGTTCCTGTTAGTGAAGCAGGAATTTTATAAGATGCAAAGTTATTCAGACCATCTAAAACTACAACATCGAACTTAATCTTCTTTTTTGTCCATGCTTCGTGTATCAATTTCTTTATATGATTTGCATTTGCAGTTCCAGTAGGAAATTCTTTTACGATCAATATCCCATGAGGTTTATCACAAGCTGTTTTGAATCTCGATTTGAACAATGCTTTATCTAAAGAAGGACCGAGAGTATCAATACTGATATCAAGAATATTTGCATCATGTCTTTTCAACATTTCTTGTTCAGACATTTCTCCTGAACAAAGCAAAACATTATGTCCTTCCATAACTAAAGAGGAAGCACAGTGACTACCAATGATAGATTTCCCCACATTAGTATTTGCCATAAAACAGAACATAGCTTTTCTAACTAAACCACCACCAATAGCTTCATTCATCTTATGAACGTTCAATGGTATTTTCTGATCTTCTTTTTCATACCATAACATTCGTTCGTGAACATCATTCCAATAATCATGTCCAAGTCTAGTAACAAATGCTATTGACAGTGCATCTTTTATCTTTGTTTCTATTTCTCCTCTGTTGCCATTCTTGTCTATAATCTCAATACTTTCGTTGATAGCTTTTTCTAAAGCTCTATCTTTAAAATATTGTTCTGTTTGATCTATCAAAGCTTTTAAGTCAGGAAGGTCTTTGAATTTTTCAATCTCTTTTAGTCGTTTGAATAGCTCTGTTGTATCTTCTTGACATATATCATAATCAGTATCTAACTGAAGTCTGATATTAGCAAAACTAGGAGCTTTGTTATATTTCAGATGATACTTTAGAATAGCTTCTACAATGAGTCTATCTGTCTTTTTGGTAAAATATTCTGCCTTTAAAAAAGGAAACACTTCTCCAAAAAAGTTATGATTAGTAACTAGAGAGTTAAGCAAACTATTTAACAGCATTTATTCTCCAAGCTCTTTAGTAAATTTGTCTAAGAATACAAAGTATTTATAATAACCGCAAGTATGTATTTCTTGATTTCGTTTCGTACAATCATCTTCGAAACTACAACCTTGACCTTTATAATCACACCAAATTTCTTCTGAATATTCGTAGTCCTGCCCATATAACAACAAGAGCCAGGATCACATTGATTTGTTTGTATATCGTTATGAGGAACTATATGTCTACAAGTTTTGTTGGTGCAAACTTTGTATCCATTACATCTTAATAGGAACATCGAATAATCTCCTTAAAAACAGAAATGGACTTATACTTTATCATAATCTTAGTATAAGTCCGTTTTGTTTAAAAGTCTATTCTTTTTTGGCGGGATTACTTCTTTTCTTTTTTCTTTTCTCTTTCTAAACGTTTTTCGAGTTTAGCTTTTGCTTCTTCTAATGCTCCAACATTTGTAAGTTTATCTCCAGCACGATTCATATAGAAAGTGAGAGACTTGATTGACTTGCCAATATCTCCACCATGACCAGCAACAAGACCGGATACTATAGCTCCAGCAGATTTAGTGAACAAATCTTTGGGTGGTTTCCATTTGGTATCTGCTTCTAATGCTTCTGTGAATATTTCAAGCAATGAATCGAAATTGTTTTTCATCATTTCTTTCCTTTCTTTTTGGGAGCAAGTTTGCTTCCAGGACGATATTTTTCATACTTACCACCAACAAATTCTGGAACCGATCTGAACTTTATCACACAGTCTTTTCCATATCTTTTCTTACAAGTTTTAATAGCATCATTCTTATCATCAGTATATGATGCTCCGTCTTCATAACCATCCTCCGCAGGTACTCTAAATTCCCCTGTAGAGCTATCTTTTTCTATGGTAATGGTACACGTACTCTTATGCTCTTCATCGTTCCTACGGCCCAATGCTTCATCTTTGTCACGATGCATTTTCCAATCGCCATATTCATCATCATTCTTATTTGCTTCGGAGATAACTTTTACTCTGTTCTT
>Ga0187854_10001898_pt1 | contig 19048 bp, 15 predicted proteins | sample June2016WEW_6_15_FD_132445 | JGI IMG/M metagenome (GOLD analysis project Ga0187854, IMG submission 132445) | Peatland microbial communities from SPRUCE experiment site at the Marcell Experimental Forest, Minnesota, USA - June2016WEW_6_150 | ecosystem: Environmental > Terrestrial > Soil >...
ACGAGGGGGAGCTTCCCAGGGTTCAGTCCCTCTTGCGCGACCTGCCGGGGGTGGACGATGCCCTGACGCGGCCCGAGGCCGCCTGCCGTTTCCACCTCATGCCTGAACGGATCGGCGATCTGGTCGTCATGGCTGATAAAGACACGGTTTTTGGCGATCTTGCCGGGTCTAATGAGGTCTTGGCGGCTGGATACCGCAATCACGGCTCTCTTTATGAACAGGACATCCCGCTAATTCTTTATGGATATGATGGAACCTTGCCCTTGCCCGGGGAGATGCAAATGAACTTCGATCTGACGCGCTGGTTGTGCCAAGAAATGTTATAAGCATGCTTTAGCCTTCAGCTTCCGGGCCAAGACCTCGGCTTGTTTTTGCTCTAAACTGATAACCAATTAACAGGCGTAAGTTTAACGGGTTTACCGTGACACACCGTTGTACACCGGGTCTGGAGATGAATCTTAAAAAGCTGGCATGGTCTCGGTGGTCAGCGTATACTTATTCGAGGACCGCCTCCCCCTTTTCCTGGGGAGGCCGCCACCCCAGCAAACGGCTGGAATTGAAAAAGATCCCCAGGGTATGCACCACGTGTATGGCGCCCGCCATCAGAGGGCCCAGACGGCCGCCGATGATCAGAAGTGCCCCCAGAAGATCCGTGGACACCGCCAGCCAGTAATTCTGTTCTATCACCCTCAGAGTTTGCCGGCTCAGACGCCTGACGAATAAAAGACGTGAGAGGTCACTGTCGGCCAGGGCGATATCCGCCGCGGCGATGGCGGCCTCAGCCCCCCCTGCGCCCATGGCCACTCCCACCTGGGCCCGGGAAAGGGCCAGGGCGTCGTTCACTCCATCACCCACCACCGCCACCCGGCGCCCTGCAGCCACCAACTCCTCCACATAATGAGATTTGTCGCCGGGCCGCAGACCCCCGGCCGATCCTTCGAAGTTAAATCTCTGGGCCAGGGCGCGGACCACTGGTTCCGTGTCCCCGCTGACCAGATGTATTTCCCGGACCCCTTCCCGGCGCAGACCGGACAGCACCGCTGGGACCTCGGGGCGGAGCAGATATGATATGCCGATGATACCCTGGACCTTGCCATTTTTGGCCACGTACACGACGCTTCGGCCCCTGTCCTCCAGTCTGTCTGCCTGACCTTGGAAATAGCGGACGTCGATACCTTCTTCCTGCATGAAGGGCAGATTGCCCACCACCAGGTGATCGCCATCTACCTGGGTCCGGACGCCCCGTCCCAGGACGATTTCCGGGGTGGCAAACGGTCCGGTAAACCGGCCCGCTTCCCCCGCCGCCTGTACCAGGGCCCGGGCCAGGGGATGGGGATTGCGGGCCTCGGCCGCGGCCGCCAGACCCAGGACCCGTTCCGCCTTTAAGGTGGGGGAGCGGGTGATGATCTCCGTTACCTCAGGCACATCGGTGGTGAGGGTCCCGGTTTTATCGAAGCAGATACAGTCAGTTTCCTCTAACCTTTCCAAATAAAGGCCGCCCTTGATCAAGACCCGGTGGCGGGCCGCATTGGTCAAGGCTGCGGTCACCGCCGTGGATGCCGCCAGCACTGTGGCGCAGGGACAAGCCATCACCAACTGTACCGCAATGGCGGTGGCCAGGTTGCCAGTGAGCAGCAGGGTGGCCGCGGTCGCCGCCATTCCCAACCTGGTGAGCCGGGCAGCCAAGAGGTCGGCCCGCTTTTCTGCCTGGGACCGGTTGGCCAGTGACTGCTCCACCAAGGCCAGGACCTGGGAGAGGTACGTATGCTCCCCCACTTTTTCAGCCAGGATGTGAAGCTTTCCCTGCTGCACGATGGTCCCGGCAAAGACGGCGTCCCCAACCCGGCGGAGTTCCGGCTCAGACCGCCCGGTCATTTGGGACTCATCCACCAGGGCTTCGCCCCGGACAATCTCACCGTCTACCGGAATCTTTTCGGCCGGAGGGACTATCACCAGATCGCCTCTCCGCACCCGGTACACAGGGGTCTCCACCTCCTCCCCGTCCACCCACACCCAGGTATTCCGGGTCGACACCTCCAGAATCTCTCGGATGGCCCGGCGGGAGCGATCGGCGACGTACTGCTCCAGGGTATCGCCAACTTCCCTCACCCAGATGACCTCCAGGGCGGTCAAGGACTCCCCGGTGGCGATGGCCAGGACGCAAGCACTTCCTAAAAAAGGATTGAGACCGATAACGCGGCCCTGGGTTAGGTCGCTCAAGGCATCCCGCAGCAAGGGCAGCCCTCCCAGAACCGCGACCAGAGTGACGAGCCCGGGGCTGAGTGGGGAGGCGAACAGGACCGAGCCTACCAGGTGATAACCGAGGAAAGCCGTAAGCCCCATGACCCGCAGCAGTCCGGACCACAACCCTCCTGACCCCGCCAGGCTGGTAGCAGCCCGGGACTGGCGCGTCGGGAGCGTGGGCATGAGGGTTAGGCCGCGATCCACCAGGTCGAGGACGACCTGGGGTGAGGTGGTGCGGGGGTCGTAATAAAGAATAATGCTACGGCTCAGGGGGTGGATCTGGACCTCCCGCACCTCACCCTGGTTGGCCAGCCACCCGGTCAGGGCTTGGGCTTGATCTTCAGAGACTTTCCAGACCTTGACTTTGACCCGCAACCGGCCATGAATGGCATGCTGAATGCTGAACTTTTCCAGTGCGCCCGGCTGCATATGAACTTTCCTTCCTGGTGCCTCCCACCCTTCGGCCTGGATAAATTTAAAGATCCGGGGCGCTACAGGATACTCCACTTTGGTACCCGCCTTCCCGCGCCCTGTCTCAGACCACAAAGGTAAGGTAAACATCAAGCGGAATGACTTCTACCCCTGAGCCGCTTAAAACACATCGCCAGGGCTCAACAGCAAGATAACTTGCCACTATACGCCCTTCCGCTAATCTTTCCATATGGTTCGTATATAGGAGCCTTTGTAAATGGGACTTGGATTGGGATTCTGTACCGGGTCATAGTCAGTTTGCGACAGCAATTCGCGGACGGAGCATGACCGGCACAAACATCTTCTATTAGGGGGCTCCTCACGAGATGGGTAGAGTAGAGATGTGACGCGGTGGCGTTAGGTTCTGCATATCTGTTACCTTGCCCCAAGAAATCGGTGAATAAGAGCCGCAATAGCTTCGGCTTCCTCATCCAGTGCGAAGTGACTTGCATTCAAAAGATGAATTTCAGCGTTCGGCAATTCACGACCAAATGCTAGCGCCCCGGCAACAGTGAACAATGGGTCATACTTACCCCAGACAACCAAGGTCGGCGGATGATGATCGCGTAAATAAGCTTGCCAAATAGGGTACGCTGCGACATTCGTCCGATAGTCAAACATGAGGTCGAGTTGAATGCGATCCATTCCCGGCCGTGTTAGAAATGCGAACTCATCAGACCACGTGTCAGGGTCGATTCTCTCCGGGTTAGGAACACCGGCAACATGGCGCTGACGTGCGACCTCGATAGAAAGAAGAGCTTGACGTAGCTCTTCTTCATGTGCAGCGCGATCTTTCCAAAATGCTTTTCGGATGTCCCATGCTTCCGATAATCCTTCGAGGTGTGCTACGGTGTTTTGAATAATGAGGGCTGTGACGCGCTCTGGATGAGCAACCGCCAGTCGAAAGCCGATGGGACCTCCGTAGTCCTGAAGATAGATCGCATAGCGAGTGATATTAAGATGGTCGACGAACTTCTCCACGCAATCCGCAAGATGATCGAACGTGTAAGAAAACTCTTCCGGCGACGGCGCATCGCTGTGGCCAAAACCAGGATAGTCAGGCACGATGAGATGGAATCTACCTGACAGGAGCGGAATCAGCGTAGCGAACATTCGAGAAGACGAAGGGAAACCGTGAAGCAGCAAGATAACTGGCGCATCCCTCGGCCCGGCCTCACGGTAGAACATTTTGACACCGTTAACCGTCACGGTCTTGTACTCCATGTTATCTACTCTAGAAATCGGTTTCCATTGAGTAAGCGTTGCTGTGAGATGCGCCTTTCCTGTTTCCGATGATGTGGTTGGCATGGGTTTTTCCTCCGCATTGGCAAGAGCACACATTAGGACCGTAGCAAAAATTGAGAATCGAATAATCTTCAAAGTAATTCTCCTATTTCTTCGCGCTCACAATTACATTCTGGTCCTTTTAATACCAATGCCTCGGAACCTGCGGTAAGGTGTTTCAGGCCGTGGGCGTTGCCCTCCCGCCCACCATCCGTGAACTGTGAACCTCTGAAAAAAGAGAGGGCAGGTAGTGCCAAGGTCGATGCATGCACTCGTAATATGCCGGTTTTACTAAATAAGTTTTTGTATACTGTTAAACTTCAGCCTGGCTGCCCGGCCAGGGAAAACGGCTGCATTAGAAGCTCCAGGAGAGGCGATAGCGGGAGGGCCAGGGTTTACCGTGTGGACTCAATGCTCATCTGGGCAGCTTTCGGCATGACACACTCCCCCTTTTTACCCTAAATTTCAGATGTAGGTTGGAAATAGGGTTGGAAATCAAAAAAGAAAGGTTAGGCCGAATGACCTAACCAATTGATTTTAATTGGCGTCCCCAACCGGATTTGAACCGGTGTTGCCGGCGTGAAAGGCCGTTAACAGACTTTTCCCACCATATACCAAGCCATATCAAAACCCCTTAATTTCACGACATTTTCCGATTTACCTTTTTTCTTGACTTACCAGAAAATACCCCTAAAATTGACCCAGATGTTGGGGATAGTGTTGGGGGAAATATTGGGGTCAGGAGCGCACCATGCCAAAGAATGAACGAATCAAAACGCCTTATCCTGGGGTCTTTTTTGTCATGGGGAAGGCCAGCAATGGCAGACCAGAGAAAATTTATTATATCATATACCGCCGCGGTGGGAAGCTGATTGAAGAAAAGGTCGGTCGGCAATATAAGAACGATATGACCCCGGCAAGGGCGTCGGCGGAGCGAACCAAACGCATTGAAGGTGCCCCCAGCAATCAAGAGCGCCGGGAAGAGGCGGAAAAAACTAAATGGACGGTTGACCGGCTTTGGCAAGAATATGGAGCCCATAGGCCAACCTCTAAAGCTTGGCTTACGGATCAGGGGAGATATAAGAATTTCCTTCAAGCTGGCCTGGGGTCAAAGGAACCGAAAGACATTGTGCAGTTAGACCTTGACCGGCTGCGGATCACTCTGTCAAAGACTAAGAAGCCTCAGACCGTTAAGCACGTTCTGGTGCTCCTACAGAGGATTATCAATTTCGGGGTGAAAAAGGGCCTTTGTCCTGGCCTGGGATTCAAGATCGAAATGCCCCGAGTGCATAACCTCAAGACAGAGGACCTAAGCCCGGAGCAACTTTCAAATTTAATGGAGGCCATAAGCCAAGATCACGATATTCAGGCGGGCAATTTTATGCGAATGGCCCTGTTTACCGGTATGAGACGGGGGGAGCTATTCAAATTGAAGTGGGAAGATATAGATTTTGACCGCGGTTTTATCCACATTCGCCAGCCTAAAGGTGGCAAAGATCAGACCATTCCCTTGAACCAGGCGGCCAGGGACCTATTGGAAGATCACCCCCGCGATATTGAATCACCCTATGTGTTTCCAGGGCGTGGGGGGCGGCAAAGAACCAGAAGCCCGAAACGGATTGACATAATAAGGGAAAAGGCCAACCTGCCCAAGGATTTCCGGCCCCTTCACGGTCTGAGGCATACTTACGCGTCAATGCTGGCCTCAAGTGGGCAGGTGGACCTTTACACCCTGCAAAAACTCTTAACCCACAAGAGCCCGGTTATGACACAACGATATGCCCACCTGAGAGATGAAACATTAAGGCGGGCCTCAGACCTGGCGGGGGACCTAATAGGCCAGACTGTGAACGGTAAGCGCCCCCAGGTAATTAACGGGGGCAAAAAAGAATAACGATTTTCCAGGGATAGGGAGCGCGACCCAACAAGGCTGGAACCCGACCGGCCATCCCTGGAAATCATCGGGAGCCGGTAAGGAAGCTGGCAAATGTCTTTTGATAATTTTCCTTTTGATAAATTTCCCCCTGAGGAAAAATGGCGGTGGTATATGGAGGGTTTAAGGCGTAAGCCGGAATTTCGGGCGGAATGTGATACGGCGCTTAAGGACTTTCTAGAGAATCAATATAAGAATGAAATGGATATTTTAAAGCAATACCCTGAAAGATTTGGGGACCCTTATAAATCTCCTTTCGTTATGCAGGCTTTTTTAAATTCCCGGCAGGGGCAATCATTGGGCGGACGGTGGGGTTTTACCGAAGCCTTGCATTATGATTGCCTCGATTTGCAAGATTTCCCCTTACACATGGATTATCAAACAGCTTACCTTGATCCTAAATATGATTATTTGGAAAAGGGAAAGTTGCTTCATATAGTTGTAAACCTGAACGCCACGAAAAAAGAAATTCTTGCTTGGGTAGGGAGCTATATTGATAAACTCAAGAGAGGTCATCCCCGGGGTGTGTCAATTTCCGATACCCAAAGGATTTTTCAAATTTACGATATGCGGCAAGAAGGTAAAACCCTCTTGCAGATCACCCGAGAATTTCATCCTCATATAAAAGATAAAAGCCCAGCGATTGATCCTGAAGCAAAAAGTCTGTATAAGAACGTACTCGATGCTTATCGAAAGGCGGCCAAAATCATAAAATCAATAAAACCGATTGATTAAACTTCTATACCACAAAAAGAGGATACCTCTTTTTGTGGCTTGTTTAGCTTTAATTGATTTCCCATAATGTCCATCAAGGTTGATGGACTTTTTTTATTTGGGAGGCAACGCTAAATGAGCCAGAACCCCAGGTACATTGATGAAAGGGAGGTAGCCAAGATCACAGGCCGGGGCCTACAAACCCTTCGTAATGACCGGCACAAGGGCCAAGGAATCCCTTATGTGAAGCTTGGCCGGTTAGTTCGCTATCGGCTGCAAGATGTCATTGATTTTCTGGACTGCCGCCTGATTCAGACGCGTCCTTTATAAAGGCGGCTGACATGGTAACTGTGGAAGCCATCCGCCAGGCCCTTACCTGTGGCAACCCCGGCTGTACCTGTAGCCATCTCCCCGGCTTGGTTCATTGCCCGGCCCATGAGGACAACACCCCTTCCCTTTCGGTTGCCGAGAGCAACGGCAAGATACTGGTGAAATGTCATGGGGGGTGTTCTCAAGATAGGGTGATAGCTTCTCTTAGGGAAAAGGGGCTTTGGCCTTCAGGCAATGGTGAACGAGGGAAGGCCCAAGGGGGGCGGATCGTGGCCACCTATGATTATCAGGACGCCCCCGGCAAATTGCTTTTCCAGGTTTGCCGCCTTGAGCCCAAGAGCTTTCGCCAGCGCCGGCCGGATCGTAAGGGCGGCTGGGTTTGGAACATGGCCAGGGCGCAGCTTGTCCCTTACCGGCTCCCGGGATTGCTCAAGGCCAACTGTATTTTCATAGTTGAAGGCGAAAAAGACGCGGATCGGCTGGTGGCCTTGGGACTGGCGGCTACCTGCAACCCCGGAGGCGCTGGGAAGTGGCGCAAGGATTTTGGCCGGTATTTTCAGGGCAAGGCGGTAATCATCCTGCCCGACAATGACCCGCCCGGCAAGACCCATGCCCAGTACGTGGCCCGGAGCCTTCACGGTATAGCCGCCAGCGTCAAGGTGGCGGAGCTTCCCGGCCTGCCATTGAAAGGCGATGTGTCTGATTGGCTCAAGGCCGGGGGGGCTGTAGAACAACTCAAAGCCCTGGTGGAAGCGGCCTCCGAATGGCAACCACCCCCCGTGAAACCAGACATTATCGTCACTGGTCAGTTCCTTCAGGAGAAGTCAAGCCAGGCATTGCAGGCCCTTGAGACTGCGAACTCGCCGGCCTTCATTTTCAGACGGGCCGGGACCTTGGCCCGGGTTTGTGAGGATGAAAATAGAGTGGCGCATATCAAAAACCTGAGTGATATAGCCTTGCGGGGGATTTTGGCGCGGGCGGCTAATTTTTTCAAGGAAGGCAAGAAGGGAGTTGCCCCAACTTCTCCCCCAATGGAAATTCCAAGAGACATTCTCGCCCTGGGGGAATGGCCCGCCTTCCCCGCTTTGGACGGCTTGGCGATGTGCCCCATTTTGCGGCCCGATGGTTCGCTTTTTTCCCTGCCTGGTTATGACTCGGATACCCGGCTGTTTAATGTCACCCCGCCTGACCTAGTGCCCGCGATCCCCGATAGACCCACAACAGAGGACGTGAAAATTTCTTTGGGATACCTTTTAGAAATTGTTCAGGATTTCCCCTTTTTTGAGGATTCGGATAGAGCTAACGCCCTGGCTCTAATGTGTACCTTGCCTTTACGTCCAGCTATCCCCGGTAACGTGCCCATGGCGGCCATTACCGCCCCGGCCCCCGGAACCGGGAAAACATTACTGGCGGATGTAGTGGCCCTGATAGGAACCGGCAAGGTGGGACCAATGGGCGGCGTTTCGGGCGATGATGATGAACTTAGGAAGGCCATTACCGCCCGCTTACTTTACGGCGATCCCATTATTTGTCTCGATAATGTGGAGGGACCTCTCAGGTCCCCGAGCCTTTCCCGCGCCTTAACATCGGTAATTTGGCAGGATCGGCTTTTGGGCCAGAGTGCCACAGTCCGCTTGCCACAGCGGGCGGTATGGATTGCGACTGGCAACAACCTTCAGTTGCGGGGCGATCTTCCCCGGCGCACCTTTCCCATTCGCCTTGACGCTCGCCTGGCAAAGCCTTGGGAGCGCCAGAATTTCAAGCATCCGGGGTTGCGTGATTGGGTCCTCTGTTATCGGGGCGACTTGCTGGCGGCGATTCTTACGCTCGCCCGGGCCTGGTTTGTGGCCGGAAAACCGGAGCCTGAAAAGTCCTTGCCGGTAATGGGCGGCTTTGATGATTGGGTTAACATCATTGGAGGCATTTTGTCTTTTGCCGGAATACCTGGATTCCTTCAGAACCTCAAGGCATTTCACGATCAGGCAGACCTTGAAGGGCCGGAGTGGGAAGGCTTCCTTAATGCCTGGATTGAGGTGGTAGGAGAGCAGGGCAAGACCTGCCAAGAGTTGACTGCCATGCTCAGGGATAATTCTGAATTTGTGGCCACCTTGCCGGATAACCTGCAAGATGTTCTGAAAGACCCTGAAAGGAGCTTTGAACGGAGCCTGGGCCGGGCTTTGGCCAGGAAGGAAAAGCGGCCTTTTGGGGAAAATAACCTTGCATTACAACGTATTATAAATCAAAGGAAGCTAACGTTATGGACTGTTTCTCCCCTTAAATAGCGCGGGTTTCTAAAATGAGTAAAATAATTGTAATTTCAATGAGATGTTAGCAAAGCGCGGGGTTTGCGGATTTCTCCCCTACCTTACGCATGAAAAAAAGTTGTGTGAGAAATTTTCCATATAGGAATGCCGGGAAAAAAACCCGCAAAACCCGCAAACCCGCGAGGCAAAGAGGGAGGGGGGGTAAAAATTCTTTGGAGGTTCGCCGCCTGAGACCGATGGTAGGTTTGCTGCATGTAGCCGCGTAATTGAGCAGGGGGGGGTAGGCGGGGCCTTCCCGACCTTAAGGTTTACGAGGATCACAAGGCTCATTTCCTCTTTACGGGAGACAAAAAAAACGGGTGTCGCAAAATGTCGCTTTTGGGTTAGATACGACATTTGCGACATGTCATTTCAATAGGAATGTTAAAAGCCGGGCAAGGTTCCTCTCCCCACTGTGGGGGAGGATGAGTTATCACTTTATTTCTACTCAGCCTCCTTTTTCTCAAGAGGAGTTGCTATAACTGGCTTGGCGGGCTCTACTGGAACCTTTGATTCTAAAGTTGGTTTTGGTTTCTGGGTTTCTTGATGCGAGGTTGTTTTTTCACCAGCTTCTATGGGCTTTAACAAAGCATGAGCAGGATTGGGAGTCAGGCTATAAACTGCCCCTGTCCCATAATCGATAAGTCCGCCGAGGATTACTCCGGCTCCTGCCAATGTTGGATATACCGTCACATTTTCGGGGTAATAACCATCTTTTGAAAACTTTATATTTAGGCTTTGATTTCGTTTAAGAACAAATTGGCAGGGAGTTGTACCTTTTTCTCCATCTGACAATTCAGCTAATGCCCCTGAAGGCTCGCTTGTGACATATAAAGGTTCCTGAGTTCCTCTAATCATTGTAGCACAACCTTGTATACTTATGAATGCGAATAACAAAAATAAAAACAGGACATACGAATTTTTTCTCATTATCATAGCCCTCTCAATATAATTTTTATCCGAGATTATGCGACAACATGGGCCGCCGCAGTCAAAAAATGGTTTTTGGGAACCCTATAACCGAGATTAACCCACGCAAGTGTTTATTCCTTTTTAGGCGGAGGCCCTGCCGGAGGTTCCTTCGGAGATAGAGGTTCCGCCGGGGGCTTCTTCGGTGGTGGAGGCACATCAAAGCTCTCCCTAAAGGGTATCTCCTTATCCCTTGTTGCCATCACAATCTCCTTTTTATTTATAAATCTATAAAGCTAAAATAAATTAATGATGCTGCTCCAGTTAGGAAAGATAGTATTGACATTATATTTAAAAACCTTATCCAGACATTATATTTATTCTTTATTTCTTTGCAGTCATAATAATAAGCCTCTAATACCTTTATCCCTTCTGACGCAGCATATTGGCTAAGCAAATACGATATTAAAATTAAAATTGCGGACATGCCGAACCCAATCCATGCAATTAATATATATTTCTTGCTATATGGTTCAATATAAGGGAAAACTTGTTTAACAAAATTTACTGAGAAACCAAGGGCACCCGCAGAAAGAGTTAATATTGCCTTGGCGAAAGATATAGACCCTTGAAACTTTGCATTAGTTAAAAAACTCCTTTCATTAATATAAGTACTGTATTCTTTTTCAGTAATTTCTTTATTTTTGTTCATAAAGCCCCCCTTCATCACAGACCTTAATGAATCTAATCAACAATCGGCCAGCCGCAGTGGGCGGCAATGGCGGCGTCTATCTCCCCCATGAGGCGGATGGTTTCGGCCAGGGCCAGAGCCCCGATGGTGAAAGCCCATACTTCAGGCGATATACGACATTTGGGACATGTCGCATTCAAAGCGAATGTTAAAAGCCGGGCAAGGTTCCTCTCCCTACTGTGGGGGAAGATTGGGTTGACTTACTTTATTAAAGGTGAGCAAGAACTGCCCTCATAAAGTTATTTTAGAAGCCATCCCTTCATCGAATTGCGGCAAAGTTTCCTACCCCAGGCAACAGATCAACGCCAGTTTTTACATAGTAGTAGAAGGCATTTTTTACGTCGAGAGGCTTCGGGTCGCAACCGAACATATTCCCGCACGCCAACTCCATCCGAATCACATAGCTTCCTGAACCAGTAGGTTCTTTCGTTATGGTAAATCCATAACTTGGGTCCCCTTCTGTGGGGTTGAATGTCTGTATTAGAACATCTGTAGCCGTTTGAATCTTCCACTTCGAATGTTTGGCTATCCAAAGTTGAGCTCGTTCCCACTCTTGCTTACATCCGTTCTGACAGGTGATGCTGTCGCCGATATTGGCGGTTGGGGCCAGAGTTGACTGAAGTCTATTACTTACAGGGGAACAACCGAACAGTACCATTGCCATCATTATTACAATCGCAATAAGCTTCTTCATTTGGACCCCCTTTCAGCCGAAATTATGCGGCAACCTTGCCATCACAGTCAACAGGTATTATAGCACCCTCAATAATTTCTGAGAACATAAGGCAGTGCTTAGAAATTTACCCCTGTAATTCCCCACGAGGCAATTAATTTATCGGCCATCCTCCATTAGCGTCAATGGCGGCGTCTATCTCTCCCATGAGGCGGATGGTTTCGGCCAGGGCCACAACTATCTTTTGGTAGTGGTGAAGGTCCTCAAAAGAGAGGGTCCGGCCCTTGCGGTCCTTAAGCCATTTGTGGCAGACCTGATAGCCCCCAATGGTGAAGGCCCACACATCGGGCGGGACACCTTCAAAATATTGCTCTGAGTTAATATAAACCCGCCTGGCGCTGTCTTTATAGCGCACCCCTTCCACTACCTGGGAGCCGGGGACGGGGAACCCGGTAATGAAGGTTTCCAGGCGGGGGGATTCCATAAGGTGAAAGGAGGCCAGTTCCGCCCCCAGGCCCACCAGGGCCTTAAAAAGGGCCTTATTGCCGGTCAAGGGCAGGCGGGGGAAGTCACCTTTCAAGAACTCTGAGTACCGTTGCCGGTAGGTGGGCGAGTGAAAGACCGCATAGGCATAGGAAAACACATCTTCAGGGCCAAAGGTGGTTTCCAGATTCCCACGGCCATCGGGGATAAAGGCCAAGCTCACCTTGCCGGAAAGGTCCTTAATGAAGGCGGGGTTAATATTCGGAGTGCTATTTACCTGGTCAAACACTTTCTGAAAAATGAATAGGGGAAATAAATAATTACCTTCCTTCAAGGAAACCGTGTGATTCAACACCATTGACCTAGTACAAAATATATGCTCCCATCTTCCTATTTCAACATTGCGAGATGTGCATAAACCAATATTATTTCCCGCAAGCATATGATTCATTATCTGCTTAACTGTCCGCCATATTAATGAATCATGATAAAAAATTATTCTCTCATCAAAAGCTCTATAAAGGATAGGCTTAATGTACTGACCAATTTGTTTTTCAGCTTGAATAATTCTCCTGGCATTGGGGATATTCCACCCCTTTTTCATTGGAATACCTAATTTATCACAGACTTCTTTATCTGAATCTTTAGAATCTCGAAACAGATTTACACGCTCAATGATAGGCCCCACTTCAAAATCTGTTACAACGTGGTCCCGTGCTGTAGTCAATCCTACGCCATTCACCGGCATAATGTCTGTAATTTTCCAGCCCCGGTCGTATTCGGCCCGCAAGTCCGTATCTTGGGGCACAAAGAGGTAAAAGGGCGAGTGGGGCTGAAGCTCTCGCCAGGGCGTGGTGACGGCCTCCATTTGGGCCAGGACTTGGTTTTTGCTATCCCTGTTCCCCCAGAGGTCCGCATAATGCACCCTGGCAGGACCGGGAGAATCTGGGCTTTTCATGAATAGCCCGATAGCTACTCCCTGTTGAATGTCAAAGACGTTTTCGTCTTTGGAACCATCGGGGCAAACCTCTTTCTTCTTGGCGTTGCCGTGGAGGTTCAATAGGTAGATTTCACTAAAGGTTTGCATTAGCTGTTGCCGCATACCTCGAAAGGTAGGGTTGTCCAGATACCCGTGATTGGTAATCATGGCCAGGATACCCCGGCCTGTTTGGGTAATGCGCCACTGCCCCCACCTGAGAAACTTGACATAATCGTCTTGCAGCCATTTGGGGTTCTTTTCGCCCAAGGGCTTACCGTCAACCTGCCTATAGTCTTCAATCAATTGGCCAATGAAGGTCCGCACGGTCTTAACCGTTCCGGTCAACCCCACTTCCCGGCGCAAGCTGGCATTGGCGGAATGACCCGAATAAGGAGGATTCCCCAAGACAACCTCAATGGGGTCTTCCTTTTTGATCCGGGCGGCGCTGTTGCTTTCCTCAGTGATAAACCCGGCCAGAGGCAAGACCTCTGCTTTCTTAAAGCCCTCGTCTAAGGTATTGGTAAGATAAACCCCCAGGCGTTGCCCTGGCGGGAAGTCAAAGCCCTTTTCCTGCAAGAGCAACCCCAGCTTGAGGTGAGCCACGGCGTAAGGGGCCATAAGAAGCTCAAAGCCAAATATCCGGGGCAAGAGGCTTTGGGAGACATAAGAGGGCCAGCCCCCGGCCTGTCCTTGGGCGCAGAGGGTGTCGTAAATCAGGGAAATGACACTGTGAAGAAAGGTCCCCGTGCCGCAAGCCGGGTCAAGAATCAGGGTGTTCCTGTCGGCCAGCCCCCACGGGCGGCCAAAACGATCCTTGAGCAAGTGGTCAATGGCCCTCACGATATAGGAGACTACTGGCTCCGGGGTGTAGTAAACCCCCCTGACCTTGCGCTTTTCCGGGTCATAGGCGGCCAGGAAGGTTTCATAGAAATGCACTACCGGGTCTTTTTCCAATGACCCCCGGCCAAAATCGGCCATAACCGCTTCCAAGTCGGCGGCGTTCAAGAGGCTCACCATATCGTCAACAACCCAAGACACCGTAGGGGGAACCTCTGGCCCGGCCAGGTGATAAAAGAGCCTCTTGAGAAAGGGGTTGGTCTCAGGAAGTAACCCGGCGGCGGTATCCCGGCGCAAGTCCTGGCCTGTCCCCATGCTCACCTTGGCGGCAAATAAGCCATAGGTAAGGGTTTGGGCGTACATATCGGAAAATTGCTCTGGGGAGAGGTTGGGAACCAGGGTCTTTTCAAAGGCGGCAAGCCAGCCCTTAAGGGTCCCCGTGTCCGGCTCCATTTCCAGGGTCTTAAGGGCGGCATTGTGCATCAACCCGGCAAGATTCGCCATTCTCAGGGCTAACTCTTTGGCCGTGCCGATGGAGGGGAGTTTGAGGGCCAGGAATTGGGCCAGTAGCTCCCCCACGGCGGCCAGGGCTTCTTTCTTGGCCTTGACCCTTCCGTCCCGTTCTACGTGGCCCAAGGACACCGCGGCCCGGCGCTCGCCCTTCACATACCAGCGAAATTCCAGGTAGTCGGTAAGAATCAGGTTAGGCAGGGCGTCACGGTAGCGTTTTAGCTGGGGGCCTTTTTCCTCTGTGTCCAGGTTTATTCCCACGTCCTTGGTTTCCAGATAACCCAAGAGCACCGGTCCCCGATAAACCGCCATGTCGGGCTTGCCGCACTCGGTAACTTGCCGGGGTTCATTAGTGGCCGTGAGGCGTTCCCCAAGGGATTCTATAAGGGCTTTGAGGGCGGGTCTGTGAGTATGCTCAGAGGCGTTGCCCCTGGCCAGATCAGCTTGCAGGGTTTGGATATAAATTTTAAAGGGGTCTGTCATAGGGGCTTACCTTGCAAGTAATCAGCCCATGCCAGGCACATGACGCTAAAAATACTTATAGCACAAACCCGTAATAATTTCTGGGAATAAGGGGGCGGTTTTTCTGAAAACGACCTCATATAATGCCCCAGGTTGAATGATAACGACTACCCTTGCCCCTATTCCTTCCCAAAGATAATCGTTTGAAATTGCCCCACCAGACCGGATGAGGGAATTGCCTCTGTGAATTTATAATTTTCCTTTGCTGCTGGGCTTTCTAAAAATAAATTAATTTCGAATTTTGCCTCTCCTAAAGCAGGCGCATAATCATTATATGAAATTCCTGCTTGTGTTCTGGCCTGAAGTTTTTTCATGGCTCTTAGAGCGTCTTTTGCGGATTGTGAAAAAGCTATAGAAGGAAATATCATTAAGCGGTTTTAAGGCTCCAAATTCAAAACTTATTTCCAATTGGAAGTAAGAGAAGTTATCAACTTAACCTTTTTTGATGCGTTTTCCCAAATAATCGGTAGAGCCAGTTCGACCGCTATTGACCCACCTACAATTGTTTTGCTCATCCCCGGAATCTTCATCAAAGCATCAAATTCTGTTTGGTTAACGCTCCGAGATATATATCGCGCAGGTTCGCCTTCTATGTTTGTCCAAGTTCTCTTGGCTAATACATAAAGACCCCAAGCCTCTTTTATTGCATTATCCAAGGGTTCATTTTTAGCCTTGTTAAGATATCCTTGCATCACATAATTACTTTCACCCATTAAGCGCCCATAATCAATAAAGCTAATTCCCATTGTTAGCACCGCATCGATTTTTTTAACGGTTTCAACTGCTTCTTTTGTGCCTTGAGCTTGTGCAAATCCAATGCCTTGAGCTTGTGCAAATCCAATAATAGTAAATATAACCAGTAAAACCATCATCATAATACGTTTCATTGTATATTCCTCCTTATCTGAGATTATGCCCCAGCCTTGGCATCCGCGGTTGAAAATGGGGTTTTGAACCTTCCATCCGGGGTTTGATCAAGGAGAATTTCCTCTTTTTGTAGCCCAATCGCTTGCTGAATGAAAGGTAGCACAAGTTTCCCTCAAAATATATCCTTTTTGCACATTTTGAAAATACCAACCGCTTGGTTCGCCGATTCTGGGTGGGGCGGGGTGTCACCCCTCGACATCTCCCGATTCGACAGACAACACTCCCCCCAAGTTGGTTCTCCGATACCCCTGATTTTCGATGATTTGATGCTTTGGTGTTGGGGATAGTGTTGGGGTAAAATGAAGAAGGGTTAGGCCGCTTGACCTAACCCCTTGATTTCTTTTGGCGTCCCCAACCGGATTTGAACCGGTGTTGCCGGCGTGAAAGGCCGGTGTCCTGGACCAGACTAGACGATGGGGACGGAGAGGGTCCTGGTGGGCCGTGTTGGATTCGAACCAACGACTCTCTGCTTAAAAGGCAGATACTCTACCGACTGAGTTAACGGCCCAATCGGCATATTTTTAACTTGTGGGGATGGCATTTGTCAAGGGTTGGCAGGCATCCGGGAGAGCGAGGTTCCCGGCCCGGCAATTCCTTAACCGGGCCTTAGGCCGCAGCCGCTTCCTTGAGGGCCCTGCGGGTCTCCTTGAGGATGGCGGCATGGACCGTAAGGGGCGGCCGGGACGCATCCAGCCGCCGCAAGCGGGGGTCCCGCAGACCGGCGTAGATGGCCTCCACCTGTTTCAGGTAAGGGAAGGATTCGCTCACCTGCCGGGCCTCTTTGGACTTGCGGGCCAGGCGGCGCATCGCCTCGGCCACCGGCAGCACCAGGATGAACACCAGGTCCGGCGCCGGGGCAAAGGACTGGTTGGCGGCCAGAATGGCGTCGGGGTCCAGTCCCAGGGCTCCCTGGTAGGCCACCGAGGAATAGTAGTAGCGGTCGCTGATGACGATCCTTCCTTCGGCCAGGGACGGCGCGATAAGCTGGGACACGTGGACCCGGCGGTCCTCCATGAAGAGGGAGAGCTCCTCTTCCGGAGAGAGATGGCGGCTGGGACCCGTAAGGTAGCTCCGGAGCCGCTGCCCGGCGGGGCCGTTGGTCGGTTCCCGGGTCAGGACCACCGGGTGGCCGTCCTTTTTTAGGGTGGCGGCCAACAGCCCGGCCTGGGTGCTCTTGCCGGAGCCGTCCACCCCTTCTAGCGCGATGAGGAAGCCCGGGGCCACTGCTCAGCTCTCATACCAGGTTTCCGGGAAGGCCGTGTTATCGTAGAGATATTCCATCTTGGCCTTGTGGGACAGCTCCACCTGGGCCATCTTTTCCAGGAAATCCCGGATTGCCCCGGGAGGCTGCAAGGCGGCCAGGGCTTTATAGAAGCGCTGCGAGCCTTCTTCTCGCTTCATAGCCACCACCAGGGCCTCTTTGGTGGACATGGAGTCGTGGAAGCTGGGAGCCTCCAGCAGTTCCGCCAGATGGACCTCCTTGGGGCGGCCGGTCAATTTGCAGCCCTCGGGGGTGATACAGCCCTCCAGGAACTGCTTGTGCTCCAGCTCCTCCCTGGCCAGATAACGCAGGGTCTCTTTGGTGTCGGCGTGGCTCACCAGGTCGGCCAGGCGCAGATAGAATTCGTGGGAGAGTTCTTCCTGGGTGATGGCGTTCTTAATGACGGCTTCCATTTCAGTGCTCACGGGATCATCCTCGTCAGGCCCCCCTGGGGGCCACCTCTATAATGTCATGGCCCAGATTTTGTTTCAAAAAAATGTTCTTAATCTTTTGGCCTTTAACAGGTAGCCGCAAGCTTAAGCTTGCGAACCTCCTTAACAAAATGCGCGCAGGCTAAAGCCTGCGGCTACCAGAAGATGCCGTTTCTCCGGCCATCTCCGCTTCCTCCAGGGTGTTGCGGTCTTCTGCATTTAATAGGGCCGGCCCGGAAAATTGTCAACCGGCAGTTAGGGAAAATTTCCGGAGATATTCCTTGAATTTCTCTCAGGAGAATGGTAAAAAAGGCTGGATGCCAGCAGGCTGCCTATGAACCGCGCCACCCAGAATATCGAGACTTTGCCTCCTTTTGCCAAGGAGGTTTTTTTTGGCAAATCCCCGGGGGCAGGGTCGCAGGCGGCCCGCCGGGGTTAAGTTAACCAATCCTGGCAAAGTGATTTGGCCCGACTCTATCCAGGACCGGACCTGCTGCGCCGCTGAGATGGACGGCGGGCCGTCTCCCGCCGGGGATAACAAGGAGCCGCCATGGAATTCCGGCACAAGGATCTGGTGGGCATCGCTGACCTTTCGGCCGGGGAGATCGACCTGATTCTTTCCACCGCCGCCTCCCTCAAGGAGATCTCCCGGCGGCCCATCAAGAAGGTCCCCACCTTGCGCGGCAAGATGATGATGACCATGTTTTACGAGCCCAGCACCCGGACCCGCATGTCCTTTGAGATCGCGGCCAAGCGCCTCAGCGCCGACACCCAAAGCCTGACGGTGGCGGCCTCCAGCGCCGTGAAGGGCGAGACCCTGGCGGACACCGCCGCCAACCTCCAGGCCATGCAGCCGGACGTAATAGTCATCCGCCACTACGCCAGCGGCGCCCCCCACTTCCTGGCTCGCCGGCTCAAATGCGGGGTGATCAACGCCGGCGACGGCCTGCATGAGCACCCCACCCAGGCGCTGCTGGACCTGCTCACGGTGCAGGAGGCCAAAGGCCGCCTGGATGGCCTGAAGGTGGCCATTGTCGGCGACATTGCCCATTCCCGGGTGGCCCGCTCCGACATCCTGGCCTTCAAGAAGATGGGCTCCCGGGTGACGGTGGCCGGCCCCGCCACCCTGCTGCCGCCGTTTCTCTCCGACCTGGGAGTTGAGGTCACCTATTCCCTGGAAGAGGCGGTGGCCGGGGCCGACGTCATCATGATGCTGAGATTGCAACTGGAGCGCATGGGCCAGGGGTTCATCTCCACCCTGCGGGAATACAACCAATCTTTCGGCCTGGACCTCCGGCACCTGGAAAAGGCCAAAAGTGACGTCATCATCATGCACCCGGGGCCTCTCAATCGGTGGGTGGAGATCTCGCCGGAGGTGGCCGACGGGCCTTACTCCGTTATCCTTGATCAGGTGACCAACGGCGTGGCGGTGCGCATGGCCGTCCTCTACCTCTTGATCGGAGGGGAAAAGACTTGATGCTGATTA
>Ga0187854_10001901_pt1 | contig 19036 bp, 31 predicted proteins | sample June2016WEW_6_15_FD_132445 | JGI IMG/M metagenome (GOLD analysis project Ga0187854, IMG submission 132445) | Peatland microbial communities from SPRUCE experiment site at the Marcell Experimental Forest, Minnesota, USA - June2016WEW_6_150 | ecosystem: Environmental > Terrestrial > Soil >...
CCATTTCATTATTATATTCACCAGAACCTATATAGCAACCCCTCTAAACATATATTTATTTCTAAGCCATGAGCAATCTGACATTATATCCATATTACTTATTAATTCTTCGTAATCAATCAATTCATTATAAATTTCATCTGCAAAAGGGATATCTAATTTAATCCATAATAAGAGATTTCTATAAAAAATACCTATATCGATTTCATTTTCTATTTTCTCGCCAACTATACTTTCTATAATTCCCTTAAAAGTATCATCCATATTAAAACCACTTTATAGGGACTGATTCACAATTAGTATGCTTATAAACAAACTTGCATCTTATCATGGAATTTTGCTCAATGTAATAATAGAAATAATAACCTGTGATATTTTTAATAGATTCTTTTAATCTGCCGTCGATCTTATTAAGATTATTTTCCGTTAATCCTGGAGGAATTATGATATAGCCAGTAAATCCATAAGTTTCCTCTTTAATATTCTTTAATGTCAGAGATTCAGCAAATTTATTATATGTGCCAGTTTCTATCATCAATTCTTTCCAAGTATCTTCTAAATAATTTAGATTAGATTTCCCACTTTTATTATATTTTTTTAATACATTATTCATTCTATTTAAAATCTCCTTTTCAGATATATTCATATAAAATAACTTATATGTAGGAGGGTATATAATAATACCCCTAAGATGCAATTGTTGTCCTTATTGCTGCTAATAATAAAGATAGGAGAACTATAACTATTGTTTTATCTCTTATTTTAACGAACCTACTATTCATATCAATACATCGCCTCCATCTTATATTATTTAATTAACTGTTTGCCTAAATCCCATAAATGTAAATGATGAAGATGATCTAAATAATGACTAGTAAATACTTCAGCGATTTTCTCAGTTGGAATAAAATTCTCAAAGAAATCTGCGGTGAAATCTATAATCTGTACACCATTCACATACATTAATGCACCTATTGTAACTATTGCCCCACCTGTAACCAATCTAATTATTCTTTTTTTATTTTGCATAACCTTAACCACTCCTCTTATTTTGATTAACCTAAAATTAATTCCTGTAACTCTTCCCAATGAGTAACTTCTAATACTCTACCCTTCATTCCATCCATTAAACCTTTATATTTCCCGTTATCTATATTAAAGTCACCTTGCATTAATAAATAATCTGATATAGCTTTTTCGAATCCGAATTGGTCAGGATAATTAGAATTAGAAACATCATATATTGCATTTTGGACTTCTAAACTACAAAAACTTATTCTTACCATATTAATAACCTCCCATTAATGCTTTTAAGATTACTCCAACAACTATAAGTCCTGAAACATATATTGCTGTCATTAGCTTCTCCCCGTAAGTAATTTAATCTTTTCAACAAATGCTACTATTATACTCGCACTTGCTACAATGATTATTAATACTAATCCCATAATTAAATTCTCCTTTTACTTAATATTATTTTAACTTTTTCTATTACTACTACCCCTATCATTGAAATAATTGTCATACCAGATATTGCATATGCTATACTAATCGGCATCATTATAAATTCCATAATTAATTCCCCCTCAACTTTATTTATTAATGAAATAACTTGCGACTTGACTTAATGCTTGAATGGATAAACCAAGAATTAGAATTGGAGTTTCTATTATTCCTACCGTGAAAAGTCCGACAGTTACACCTACGGTAATACAACTATTTATTTTACTTGATTTCTTTGCTTTTCTTTTCTGTTCTATTTTCCATTCTTGTTTTGCAAATCCTAGGTCTGTTGCTTGGTATACTATATTTTGCATTATATTATCACCACTCCTAATTAATTATTTTACTATATTCCAAAAGTAAGCTTTTATCACATGCCAACCTAAATCATAATGTGGAATATTATAGTTATCTAATAAATGAGTTCTATTAAAAAAAACTTCTATTGTATCAGAGGGTAAAATATTCTCAATTAAATTCTCGCTAACATTTATTATTTGCTCACCATTTATAATAAGCATTGTCCCGATTACTGCAATAATTGTTCCATTTCTTATATATTTTATTATCTTGTTTTTCTTGTTATCATAATTGATTGTTGTTTGCATAAAGCAACTCCTTATTTATAATTATTGTTTTGCTTTTTCACGCTAATTTTATATCTATTTTATCTACTTTCTTTTTCTTACCTATTAAATCTAATAATCCACTTTTCTTAATTGCGATCCTTGTGACTTTGCTCACACATCCTAAGATTATGCAGTTACCTACGATTGGTAATCCTATTGTTCCAGTTAATATTAATACACCTAGCCCACTATATAATGCTACATTAGTAATTATGCCAGTCTTCTTAGCAATTCGTTTATTCTTAGCATTTCTAACTATTACATCTTCAAAGTTAATATAGAACTTCATAGTTTTCATGTTGATCTCCTTTTTATTGCTTGTATTATTTCTAAGTTAATATTTAACCGATTCCAATTTTGTGTAATATGCTAAACGATTTTACAAATCTATCAATTGATGCTTTTAACCATGTCTCTATTATTGGGTGAGTATTTAAATAATGCATGTATTCTACTATATCTTTAGCTATTCCGCTTATTCCCACAAATTTAATCCACCTAGAATAATCTTTTTGATCTATAGCTCTCATTGCAGTTTCTGATATTAAAGTTATTGCAGTGATTCTTATAATATCTCCGACTAAATATCCAAATGTCATCTATCTCACTATCCTTTATATTATTTTGAAAGTCACTCTATACAATATTAAATATCAAATGTTTAGTCTAACATTGTATAGAGAGGATTAATTTTATTTACAATTATTTATATTTGTCTAAGTGCCTTAAAGAACCCGACGGTGGTATTAATAACCACTACACCAGCTATTGCAAAACCGGTGAGCCTAATAAATTGCGCGTAGTCTGGTTTTCCTACCTTTTCACAAATACTTTCTGCGAATGCTGATATAACTCCAGCTCCTGCCAATGTTATTATAGTTCCTGCTAATGCTCCCATAATTAAATCCCCCTTAATATTTTAAATATATTTACACTACATCTAATAACTACTATTGCTAGTCCTACAATTCCTATTATTTTAGTTGATTTTAATATTTTATTATCGGTACTTAATTTCACTTCTAATAATGCTGCTAAAGTCATAACTGTTGCACTTCCTACAAATACAACTGTAGTTTCCATTATTCTTTCCTCCTAATACTTAAATACTATATAATTTACTCTATACCATATACTATTCATTTTATTAAATTTGGTGAATGTTATTTGTTATCTTAATTGAATTTATTTGTGGTAATTTATTATCTAAGAAAACTCGCTCTACACATTACAAAAACTATATTTAATATCTGATTATATAATCTTTGTACTGCATAGAGGAGTTACCCCTATACAATTAAAATCGTAAGTTTAGTTCTTTTTTAGTTTCGTCATCTTCCTCTAGCTTTCTTATTGTGTCCAATACATCTTCATAAGCACATATTTGACTTTCACACCAAGTTACCATTCTTTTATAATGTTCATTATTTATATTTCCTTTAGAAAGTTCTCTGTAATTATCTCTTTCACTTGTATTACTTCTAATCATTTCGTTTAATTCATCTTTTAATATATCGTTATTCATAATATTCAATCTTTCCATTTCCATAATAATTCCTCCTCAGTATTTTAATTTGATATAATCTTTGTCTATTAGTTTATTTATAATTGCTTTAATTATAAGAATTCCTACTATAGTAAATATATAAAATGTCATTAATACAAAAGGATTTTCTATGATTAAATTAATTATATCTTTCATGTAAATCACTCTCCTCCGTATATTTAAGAATCTAACTCTATAAGAATTTTAAGTTACAAGTTACAAACTCTTATAGAATTAGATTTATATTTATCAATTAGATTTCTAACATTCCTGCAATTGTTCCTGTATAACCGTTAAAGTCATATAGATCTTTTTCATTAACTTGTTCTTCGTTGGATTTCATCATATAGTCTTTTCCAGAAAAGTCATAATTTATGCCAGTGTTTAAATATCTTGCGTCCTGTTTTGCTTTTTCTATCATTTCTTTATTTTTTGCCATAATAACTCCTCCTCTGTATTTTTATTTTTTATAATTTAGTAAGTTTGATTTGTTTGTTCTACCATTTCATTCAACATCATCTTTTGATATTTTGCTTTCAAGAAATTATCTATCCAAACATCATTCCGATTATTGTCTGCCATTAAACCATTCATGTTGCTATCCTGTCTGTCTAACATGGTTTTTAAATCTTCAATAATCTCATTACACTGCATAATAATTCCTCCTCTTCTTAATGTTTATTATCAAATCCTGCAAGAATTTAAAATATACAATCCTCACAGAATAAGATTTTTACTTCAGTAGTTATTTGTCCCATTTAAGTCTAAGTTCTTTTTGCGAATTAAAATCTACTATATTATCATTACCATTAACAACTTTCTCTTCTGTATTCTCTACTAATTTCTTTGATTTTGCCCTGTTATTTACTCTTGTTTTTGTATATAAAACCATTGATTTTGTTACATTTATTACTGATTTACTGGTGTTTATCGTTGTTTTTATGATGCTTTTTGTTATTTTTATACTTTCTCTTATTAGCTTATAAATGCCCTTAAATGTTCCATAAATAATTTTACCAATAAAAGTGTGAGTTAAAAATAATTTTCCTACCAATCCTAAGATGAAAAGTGCGATTGTCATTTGGCATAGTTGTTTTGCTATTATTGTAATTGTGTTTATCATATGAATCCTCTCCTTAGTATTTTTATTTTTTTATGTTTTGTATTTTTGTTGAAGCATGAAGCTACGATTTTTGTCTTGATGTATATATTGAAATAAATTATTCATTTGATTATATTCTGACAAGTGTATTTATTAAGAAAACATAATCCTTTGTGAATAAATATTTTATATATCTAGCTTAGATAAATAATCTATATTCTTAGTTATTTGTTTTGAGTGAGTATTTACATAATATCTATAAATAAATTCTAATATTATCTATTATCAAGAATATCTATTTTTATAACTTGTATTACTTTGCAGGTTTTAAGACGACTACGTCCTGCCCCTTACTAGTTAATAAAATCATAAAAACAAATACTATGATAAAAGTAGTAAAAGATTTATTTATAAATTTACATAAACTCAATCAAGCAAATGCTAAGAACAAACTATTTACTAATTAGATCATAAAATATATTCCAAGCATTTGTGACTAATAAATCATTTGTAGGATATAGTCTAAAAATTAATTTAGTCTATACGTTATACTATTCATTTTCTTGAAATAGGTGAGTGTTATTTTTTATTAAATGGAATATGTTACTATGAATAGTTTATGGTATAGGGGGCAGACTATTATTACAACGATAGATTGAGGCAAAAGCTTAAAACAAACTTATAAGACAAAAACAAATAATAAGAAAAACTTACCATGAATAATTAAATTAAATAAGGACAAACTGTTATTACAACAAAGGGAACAAGCTTAAAGAAATAAACTTAAATAAAATTAAAATTAAAGGAGGACGATTATTATGGCAAAATCAAATAGAAGTAAATTAGAAAGTTTAAAAAATGAAATATCTGGTGAAGTGGGTGTTCAATTTAAAGATTATAATGGTGACTTAACATCTAAACAATGTGGATTAGTTGGTGGAAACATGGTTAAGAAAATAATTGATTCTTATAAAGGATAATTAAAGGACAATAAAATAGATGAAATAGTAGGAGATATTATGCTCTCCTACTATTTTTATGTAAATAATTAATCATTATAATTTTCATAATTTTAGAAATAATAGATTAATATTCCTTTACTAATATTGGCAAATTGATATCTTCAAATCTCAAGCTTGACGAAAAACGCCACGCTTATAATCACTAGTCGCAATATTAGTATTACTCCTGTTCTTATTGTGAAAAAACTTTGTAGTCATATCAACGGTTATAAGGCATTAATATGCTTAACCTATACTAAGCACTATTTACTATTACATTTACTTTAGGTAAAACTATATCCCACTAAAAAAATAGCAGGATATAAAGTATGATCTATATAATTATTTATAAGAAAATTTGACTGAAATTAGTTAAATTATAATCTACTCTGATTATTTTAAATATCTTTGAGTTGTAAGATTTGTGTCCACGAGAATCTATTAAGATAATCTTTGGAATGATATTGTTGAATCTTTCTTTAATTTCTCCAACAGCTTCATCAAAGCGACCTAAGTCTAAACTATTATTCGATTTATTTACCTCGACCATATTACAATATATTTCACTGCCATAGGAATAAACGGCAATTGCATCCGAGCGACACTTACCTTGAGGATATAAACTAGATTCCATCCATTTTTTTTCGGTTTGAAAGGTAATAAATTTAGCACCTTCCGAGATTAGTCTACAATAGAAATTTAAAAGATAAATACGATGCGGACTATTAGGCAATTTACTAATATTCTGGTCTATATCACAAAAAAGATTCATGCTTAATTTCTCATTTCTAATTATTTTTAATCTTTTTTCTGTGTAGACTAACTTATGCAACCTTTTACATGCAGCTTGATATCCAGTTGTGATTAGAGGATATGCTAATAACCTTGCCTGTTCTACAGATATCATCTTGAATTCTTCAACTTGTTTTAAAATCAATTTATCTTTAGAAATTATCATCACTCATCACTATCCAAGTCTTTATGGTTTTTTATATAATAAGCAATACAGCGTTTAACAAAATCACTTTTATCATAAGCAGAATTTACTACCATTAATAATTCAATATCTCGGTCTGAATCTTTAAAGCTAATATTCATTCTTTGACTCATAATTTTTATAACCCCTTTTACTTACTTATATATTAATATACACATTAGTACACAAAAAGGTTACAAAAATAAGTTTGTACTTTACTATTACTATTATGATACTTTAATAGTATTATCGTAGTACTTTACTTATATAATTGCTGTACTATCTAATGATAATATAAAAATATCCCTCCTAATTTAATAGAAAGGATATATCATAATATTATCATTCTTCTTTTAATATCATTTCTGTCACCATATTATTAATTTCATTAGCATCAGCATTTATATCGATAAATAAGTTAAGTCTAGATGCTGTATTGCGAATAATTTTTAATCTTTTTTCAGTATTACATAGCCTCAACAGCCGACATCTAGTATACTCGTAGTTTCGCTTCATATCAGGGTATGCGAGAGCTCTTCCTTGATTGATTGTTATATAGCCATACGTTTTTACATGCCTCAATAATAACTTATCTCTCTCTGTAATCATTTTTTAGTTTTCTCCTTTCCATTAGGTGTAGGTGGAACCCAATCTACCCAACCTTTATTTTTTTGTTTATTTGTTTCTACTATGCTATTTATTTCTTCTTCACTTAAACCTGTTTTATCAGTCTCTTTCACTATTTCCACCTTTTTAAATGTGTCTGCTTGTTGTGTTTTTCTTTGAGAATTAAATTTGATTATTTTCTTTGCTTGTTCCTTCTTTTCTTTTTCAAACTCTTTATCTCTTATAGCCATTTCTTTTTCCTTTTCTGCTAATTCTTTTTTTTGTTCTAGTAAATCCTCTTGTAACTGTTTGAGTTTCAGTTTTTCTTGTTGTTCCTTAAATTTTTCTTTATCTTTTTTATTTGTGTCTTTGGTAAGTTCATCGCCTATTCCTTTATTTTTATTATCATTAAAAGAAGCTTGTGTTTTTTCCCCTATTTTTTTCAAATCATCAAAAATGGTCTTATGGCTCAATAAAACATTAGGTTTAATATATCTTTCCATTCTTCCTTGTAAATCTGTAGTATAAATTATTTCAAATTCTTCTCCATCATAAATAATAGCTTTTCTTGGTGGTAATCCCATTGCCATATCATTTCCCAGAACTATTCGTGAACAAACGGAGTCGCTGAATCCAAAGCAAATTCTAATATTACTCATATTTTTCAAGAAAGTTGGACAAAGTAATTTTTCTGGTTTTTGATGACTTACTAAATAATTGACTCCTACTGCACCTCCATGTTGTCCAATAGCTCTTAATTGACTTTGTATTGATAATTTTAATTGTTTCATTTCTTTATTATCACTTTCTTCTGGCATTAAAGCCAAAAATTCATCTATAATAACATAACAGTATGGTAATTCATGTCCTTTGTGGGCTTTATTATAATCAAATATATTATCTCCTTTCCAACTTAATAACATTGGCTCTAAAATATTCGATCTATTCTTCATATCATCTAATATATGTTCTAACATAAAGAACATTTCTGTTAAATCCTCAGTATATCCACAAACTTGTTTGCAGTTTTGATATTTTTTTAAGTCTTTTTTTGCACATTGGAATAGATATAATTGAATTTCCTTTTCTGTGCAACTATGAATCCATGAAGTTAAAATATGATCTAAGCAACCATTTTTACCACGTCTAGTTTGACCTGCTAATAAGATATGACTATAAATATTAACATTTTTTATTATACTTTCTCCTGCAACATTTACGCCAACGTAAACCTCATAAGGTTTTACATCATAAGGTACAAAAGGTATTGAATTACATTTAACTTTATTAGGGTGCACTATCTTTGCCTCTGCATATGCATTTTCATTTGTTTCAGTATATCTAAGCTTATACATAAATTCACAGGCGAATTCAGTTTCAATATATGGTTTTAATTTTTCAAGTTCATCTATATACAATGCTGTAGGTGCATAAATTCTAAGGGAAAATCCATAATCTGTGCATTCTATATTATTAAGACCAAAACTCTTTTTAAACTTATTAAAAGTATCTGTCTGACCCATTAAATATTGCCATTTAATTTGTAGTTCATTTATTTCTTTTTGTTCTTTATGTTTTTTTTCTTTTTCTTCTATTTTCAATCTTTTTGTTTTATTCTTATCATTAGCTTGTTTGACTATTTTAGCTATGGCGTTATTATTTTTAGTTTTTATATCAGTTATATTTATTTTTTCTTTCTTTATCACGATGTCTTTCTTTAGAATAATATTGTTTTGTGTTGCTTTGTCATTTTTAATATAATTAACTGAAAAACTTGTCATTCTTATTTCCTCCACTAATACTCTCACTCATTCTTTTATCCAGTTTTTTATATTGTCTAATAACTTGTGAAACATCGCAATATTGAACTTTAAATTCGCTTGAGTTATTTCCTTTAGATTTAAAGAAAATATAAGTTCCGAATGCTGCCATAAATGCACCAGAACATCCAAGTTCTACACTGTAAGAAATTAAAAAAGAAGTTATAGTTTCTATCATTATATTCTCTCCTTATTAAAACTATTACTAATACTATATATTATGCAATGAATATGATTATGTGCAATGATTTTTTTATGGCTTCAAATTAGCATTATTAAATTAAATAAATAATTCTTGCACTATATTACCATATATGGTATACTATATATAGGATAGAATAAATTATGATAAATTTATTTGATAGAGTAACAATTTAATTGCTTATCCTTTAATGAATGAACGAATTAAATAAATAAAAAATTATAGGGAGGAATATTAATATGCCTAAAAAAGGTGAAAGTAAATATAAAGTTAAAGTAGGTGATATCCACAAATATTGGAAAGTTTTAGAAATAAATGTTATGACAATTGAGGGTAAAAATAAAGATAGAAAAGCTTATAGCAATGCTTTATGTCTTTGTACTAAATGCAATAAAAACACACAAACAATGTCTTATTCTAGATTATATAATCCTAATGAATGCTTCAAGTGTACTGAATGTGATGGTCAAAAGAAGCGAACAACAGAAGAATATATAAATGAGTTAAAAATTAAAAATCCATTAGCAAAATTAAAAGATGGGGAAATTTATATAAATAGTATAACTTCTTTAGTTCATATTTGTTCTATGTGTGGTGAAGAATATAATTGTTTACCAGACTCAGTTACAGGGAATCATAAGCAATCTACTTGTGCGCATTGCTCTAATATTATAAGAAGTAAAAAATTAATAAAAAGAACAACAGAGGAATATATAAAAGAATTGGTTATAAGGAATCCTTTTGTTAAACTTAAAGAGGGGCAAATCTATAAAAGTTGCAATACTAAATCACTTCACATATGTAGTCGATGTAAAAAGGACTGGAATATTAGTCCTATAACTGTTCTAAGAGGCGTAGTTATGTGTAAGAAATGTGCTAGTAAAATGTTCGAAAGTGTTCATGCTACATTGATTAAACAAGTCTATAAACATATTTATGGAGATGATTGTATTTGGGAAGATCCCGTAACTATAGGAGATAATACTTATGAAATTGATATTGTAAATCACGAAAGAAAAGAAGCTATTGAAGTAGATGGCGAACAACATAATAAAATAAATAATTTTCATGTTAGATCAGCTAAAAAGAATAATACCACTCCTGAATATGAATTTGAACAACAACAAATTAGAGATGATAAGGTTGATAATTACTTTTTAGAAATAGGATATAATTTAATTAGGATACAAGTTGATAATAACAAAACGCCTATACAAGCATTGCAAGAAATATTTCCTCAATATGATTATATCCCAAATTGGATAGATTTTTCAGGTAAAATCACCAGACACAAGTGGGATGTTGCTAAAGCACAAGAGATGATGAATAATAATATCAATAGATCTGAAATCGCTAGACAATTAAATATCCATCAATCAAGTTTGAATCAAGCAGTTGCATATGGTAATTTGGTTATTCCAGAAGGCTATAAAAGTTTAAATGTTTTATATTGGGATGTTAATGAAGTTCAGACACTTTTAGATCAAGGGAAAGAAGTTAAAGAAATCTCAAAAATTTTAAATATTAAAAAAACATCTATATGGTCTGCATTATATTCTAAGAAATTACACAGAGTGATATAAAAATATTTTAAAAACTACTGTTTATTATTGGTAGTTTTTTTCAAGTATAATAAATATAAATTTACATATAATAATTTTATTAATTAATTTAATAAAGGAGGTTTCGATTATGAGAGTAGCAAGGTACTTATTCCCTAAAAAATCATATAGAAGACGTAATTCAATATTTGGCTCATTATCAGCATTTAGTCTATTAAGATTAATGTTTAGAATGACATTGTATACGATAACAGGATTATTTTCATTAGGAGTTTTGATCGTAGCTTCATTATATAAGCTATTTAAAAGAGTTAAGGATTATAGGCATTACAAAGATATTGGTATGAATTCATTAGTGCTAACTAAAGCGATAAAAAGAATGGATGGTCGGCAATTTGAATTTTTCATACAAGGGCTTTTTAAAGCTAATGGTTATAAATCAGAAGTGACAAAACAAAGTGCAGATGGTGGAAAAGACGTAATACTTCAAAGAAATGGAATAACTACCTACGTTGAGTGTAAGCGTTGGTTTGGAGGAGATAAGGATGAAGGTGGAAATAAAGATGGATTCCAAATCGGTCGTGTTTTATTACAAAAATTAGTTGGTAGCTGTATTGGAGATAAAGTAACCAGTGCGATATTTATAACAACTTCATACTACAATAATAATGCGTTTGAATATGCTAAAAAAGTACCTTGGCTAGAATTGTGGGATCTAAATGATGTATTAAAGATGTTATTTAAAACTGATGTAAAGAAAATCCCTTGGATAATGAGTAAAGCAATGGAATTTAAGCAAGAAGATTTAATAGATGGAATAGATAGCATAGGAAATAAATTTGATAAGATGACCGAAGAACTTGATGAGCAATATTAGAATTAAATGATATTGCTTTTTTTTATTGCTATTATTTAATTAAATAAATATTGACAATAATATGTAATCATGATATACTATATATGGGAGGTAAAAATATATAAATAATTAGATATTTTGAATTAAATAAATATTAAATAATAAAATAAATAATAATTACAAGGAGATGTTTACTATTTCACATATAAAAATAATAGATAGTATTATGGGTTCTGGAAAAACTTCATATGCTATACAAAAAATGAATAAAGATCATGAGAATAACTACATATACATAACTCCATTTCTATCTGAGGTACAAAGAATTAAAGATCAATGTAAAGAAAGAAAATTTTATGAACCTATTAATTATGGAGTCGGAAAATTAGATTCTTTACATAAATTAGTCTTAGAAAATAGAAATATAGCAAGCACACACTCATTATTTAGAACATCTACGGAAATTACAAAGCAATTAATTAAAAGTAATGATTACATATTAATACTTGATGAGGTAATGGATGTAGTAGAAGAAGTTCCTCTCAAAAAAGATGATTTAAAGATACTAAAAGAAACTAATCTCATTACTGTTGAAGAGGACGGTCTTGTACTATGGAATGAAGACAAATTAGAATATCAAACACAATATGATTACATTAAAAATATGTGTATCAATAAATGCTTATTCATGGTGAATAATGTATTGTTAATGTGGACTTTTCCAGTAGATATATTCAATGCTTTCAAAGAAGTTTATGTAATGAGCTACTTATTTGATGCTCAAGTGCAGAGATATTACTATGATTTATATAATATCGAATATACATATTATTGTATTAAAAAAGAAAATAATTTATATGAATTAATAAATAAAAATGAATTACATACTGACAATAAATTATTAATTAAAAGTAAAATACATATATTAGAGGATTCTATTAATAATATAGGTGAAAATAAGTATTCTTTGAGTTCTTCATGGTTCAAAAAACAAGACAATGCGCCATTACTTAATCAGATGAAAAACAACATATTAAATTATTTTAAAAATAAATTGAAATCTAAGTCAAAATATAATGCGTGGACTACTTTCAAATCGTCTAAGTCAAAACTATCAGGAGAAGGATATACTAATGGATTTATTTCTATAAATTCTAGAGCGACTAATGAATACGGTCATAAAAATGCTTTGGCATATTGTGCAAATATATTTTTAAATCCAATACTAAAACAATTTTTTGTTGATAGAGGAATTAATGTTAAAGAAGATAATTATGCTTTATCAGAATTAATACAATGGATATGGAGAAGTGCTATAAGAAATAATGAAGATATAGATATTTATATACCTAGTTCACGCATGAGAAACTTATTAATTGAGTGGTTAAATTTATAACTTAGAAGATGACTTCCGATAGACTAAAACTAAAACATAGTCATAGCAAAGGTTTGAAGGGTGTCTCTCTTAGAAGAAAATTATGTATGATATGGGTAAATTATTAGTAATTATATTGGAATTTCTACCGCACAATTCTATCGAATTGTTTGCTCGATCATCTTAAAAATTTATTTCGTTACACTACATAAATTTATTAATCTGCTCGTATAATAATTATTAGTTTTTAGTTGATTAAATAAAAATATAGAGTAGGTTATATGCCTACTCTATTAGTATATCTATTTTTAATCATCCCAGAAATTATCTGAGAACATTTTTTCAAGAGTCTGTGCATTTACTGTTGAGGAATTTATGGTATTACTTTCTCCTTTATCTATATCTTTTTCTATAATTGCCTCATCATCTTTAACCCAAACATGCAAATCATTTTCTTTATATTTTGATTTAACTTTATCTTCTACGTCTTTTAAAGCGACTTGTAATATATCTATACCCTCTCTTGGAACAGATAAACCACTCAGAACAATTACATTTTCAGAATTACTATATCCACAATAGTCAACTTTAAATACCTCAAATTTGCTTCGTAAATCTTCTACATTAAAATATTCCTTTTGTACTACAGCTCCTAAATAATCGCAATCATAAGAAGGTGGAGGCAAAAATACACTATTTTTAATAGAATTATCAATTGCCATTTGTAAATTAGTATATTTAACATCTAATGGCATTATAAAATTATATCCTATAGCTGTATTAACTCTATTAGAATCATTTTGGTCTACAGTGCCAGTTGTATCAAAGGTATTTAAACTAAACGCCATATCAAGAGCCTTAGTAGCTTCTTTATTAATTTCCTCATAGGTATGTCTTTTATTGTTATCAATTAAATATATTGTGTCTACCAGTTTCTTATTTTTTAAGTTTATTAAATCATTCCAAAATTCAGTTGCATTTTTAAGTGATATTTGATTCTCAGATAGTTTAGGTATAATTCCAATAATTCCTATATTTTTGTCAGGACACGCTTTCCGTAATGCTTTAGCTATCAGAATAGAAGATCCACTCCCAGATCCTCCATCGCTGCTACAAAAAATATAGCAATTCTTTTGTTCGGAGTACTTTATCAAAACATCAATTAATGCTTGTATTCGTTTTTTTACAAATCCTTTTGCTACATCTCTATTTTTACCTGAACCATCTTGTCCAGCAAATAAGAAGTGATCGACAGTGTCATAATTTTTTAAATTTACAATATCACCTAAAGCCGAATTAATAAATAGCCCAACGTATCGTTTGTCTAAACTAATCATATCATCAACAAGCACTCCACCTGCTCTTCCACAACCTAAAAGTAAAATACTATTTTTATTTATAATGAACCCCTCCCTATATTATATACTAACATTTTTCCTCAAATCTACTAATTCTTGAAGTCCTTCTTTAGTTAAATAGTAAGCATTTGCTTTAACTTTTTTCACTCCATCTAGAATTAATCCCATTTCCAGTAATACTTTAATAGTTGACCTTATTTTTACAACTGAAAATCCAGTCTTTTCAATTATTTGAACAATAGTAGAACCTCTTCCTCTTGATAATCCTCTGTTTTTTTCATTATCTATAATACTTTCGAGAATTCTATAATCATTACTATTTAAATCCGACAAATTTGACATTATCCTAAATCTCCTTCCCGAACTTAGTTTATTTTATCATATTTTAACATTATATAAAGGAAATCACAACATATATATAATGTTATTCATGCATTTGTACAATTAAACTATCACCTTATATAAACATACTATTCACATACTATAAAGATTGTTACTGCATTATATAAAGCTTCTCTAAATATTTCATATACTATGTGGTAGTTTACTTGTAGTATTGTTATAGTTTGCTTTATACTATATGATACTTTACTTGTAACTTTATTTATAATATCTTATGTTAAACTTGCAATTGTGTTACATTTATCTATTTATAGAAGTAAAGCTAAGTTGAAGTACAATACATATCAAGTGAAGTAACGTTAAAGTAATAATATTATAATGTGAAGCTTATTTGAACTAAATATTATATCAAGTAATGCTATCTTAAAGTATTAAAGAGAATAAGTAAAGTTAATTAAAAGTAAATATTATTTATAGTTATAACAATAACATACTTTTACTTCATATATGATATACTTTAACTAAGCTTTACTTTAAAGGAGGATAAATTTATGAGTGATGAATATATTGATGCTGAGTATAATGATGTGCCTGATAGAATTATTAACGGAGAACCACTATTTTATAGTACAATACAAGTTGCAGAGTTAGTAGGGGTAGATGCCTCAACGATTAGATATTGGAGTAAAAGGTTTGATAATTTATTGGATATTCAAGTTAGTAATAAAAATAAGCAGTATCGAAAGTCAGATATTTCTAAATTAAAATTCATAAAGAAGTTAGCAAAGGAAGATGGTCTATCATTGCAGCAGGTAGAAGATTACTGTAGCACTAAGGGATTTAATTTAGAAGATATAGAGAATGCCGTACTTGATCAAAGTAATCCTTTAGCAGTACAAGTGTTTACAAGTGCCGTTATGAGTGAAATTAATCAGAATTTAAATAGCTTTGCAGAAAAACTATTAACACAGATAGATGAGAAGAACAAATATCATATTATTTCGCAACAAGAATTAAATGAAAAGTTGCGTGAGGAGATTGTTACCACAGTTGATGAGGTGGTATCTGAAAAGCTAGATACTAAACTTACTGAATTAAAAGATTTTATAGATGCTAGAGAAATTGAGGCTACTAAACGTGATAATGAGATGATTGATATTATAAAGAATAATATGGAGCAAAAGAAAGAAGAAAGTATCAATGAGAAAAAGGGATTCTTTACTAATATATTTGGAAAAAGAAAATAATTTGAATTTTCATGGGGAAGGAGAGAAAATTTTGGTACTAAAAGTACTTCTTTAAACCTACTATTCTATAAACCTACAAAAAACCAAATAAAGTTCTAGAATATATACAATGTCATACACGTTTCTACAACTTAGTGGTAGTATAGCTTGTCTCATGTTTTGGGTGATTTAAAAGCCACTAGTAAATTTTAAAGGTGATTTAAAAGCCACTAGTAAGGTGGATAAGTCTGTGGATAAACCTGTTCATAACCATAAAAAGTGAATTAAAAGCCACTAGCAAGGTGATTTACTTGCCACTAGCAAATGATATATGATATAATATTTATAGTTATTAACATATGAAGGGTGTGGATTATGTGGAAAAGCTATCGCAAGTCTCATTTTTAGACAACTCAGACTGTGGACAAACTGTGGATACATTACCCAAAAGAAGTAAACGTAAACAACTAGAAATAAATGTAGATGGTGCATTAATTGAGTTAAATCTATTACTTCTACCATTAGCCCCAGTTGGAAGAGAAAGAATGGACGTAGGATCTATAATTGTTAAGTGGATAGACTCAAATGGTTCTAATAGAGGTATTAAGGTATCAATGACAGACGGCTATGGTATGTTGAGTAGATTCGATATCAATGTTCTTAACGCTCTTATGAAACTATATTCTGAACAGAATAAGATTATGACATACGATTATGAAAAAAACAAATATAACATGCCAGTAGAAATAAATTATTCTATAAGAGCTTTGACAAATATCTTAAAATATAAAAAACATGGAGGAAGTTCTTCCGAAAGAGTTCAGAAATCAATAAGGAAATTAGCTAACTGTACAATTACCTCATTATTTGAGGGTGGATTATATGATTCTGAAAATAAATGTTACATAAAAGGTGTTGGAGAAAAAGGATTTCATATAATTGAAACTTATGAGATGTATAAGACTTCTAATCTAGCTGAAAATGACAAGAGAATAAGTCCTAATGATGTTAAAGACTTTAATAAGGTAATTATCAATAACTTCTTTTATAAGAGCATGTGCAATGGATATACGAAGATAATAGACTTTAATCAATTGTTAGAATTAAAATCTGATGTTGCTCAAAGAATATTTTCTTTATTAGAAGGGTGGTACTGCGATAAGAAACCATTTGTATATTTTAATTATGAAACATTATATGCAAGGATACCTTTAAATCCTATAACAGAAGGTGAAGATCCTATGCCAATTAAATATAGAAATAGAGCCATAAAAAAGGCATGTAAGGAATTGCAACAGAATGGATACTTGGCAAACTTCGTCGCTATCAGAAAAGGAGTTTATTTTATCTTTGATGGTGAAATAGATGCCACTAACATAGATAATTTTAAACCATCTTTTTACGGATTAAACAAATATAGTGATTTAAATGCCATCATCAACACACTTTCTGATTATGGGATAGAAACATTAGATATAGACACATATGTAAAACAAAGTGAATTAGAGTATTATGGAGCTTTGTTAAGATATTATGATATGATGATTAGATATGATAAAATACGAGATAATCCAGTAGGTTTTTTGATTGCAGGTTTAAAAGAAAAATATAATATAGCAGAAAAGTATTATAAAAAAGAAAACGCTAGTGGCATCTAATTCACCTTTTGCTACTAGTGGCAAGTAATTCACTTTTTATATTAGAATAAAGGAGAAATTATGGCGAAGAAGAAAAAGATTGTTAAAAAATATTATGCTATTAAAGAAGGTATAGGTACAAAAGATAAAATAGTTGGCACATGGGAAATATGCAGTAAATTAGTATTAGGATATAACTCAGTTTATAAAAGCTTTTTAACTATGAAAGAGGCTGAGGAATATTTAAATAATATTGATGTGGAAAAAATAAAAGAGCAAACTAGTTATGGAATCGAGAAACAGAAAAAAATTAAGTTAACTACAAAACTCATACAAGCAAGAATCCCTAAAGAATTATGTGCAAAATTTGAGAAGAAATGCAATGAATACGAATGGGAAATTGATAAAACATTAATTGGTCTTATAGAAGAGTGGGTTGATTAATTCTGCTCAACCTTTTTAATTAATATTATTATTAGATTAAATAAAAAATTATTGACAATATAAAATAAAAATGTTAAGATAATATTATAGGATACGAAAACAAAGAAATCCTGAAATTAAGAAGGGAGGATGAGTAATAAAATAGTAATTTAATACATATAATTTTAATGTCTATAAAAATGCTCTTAAAACGCTCTCAGTTCAATTATAATATTGCAAGTACTAATTGTCCTAAATATATTTCAAGTTGATTAGAAGTGCATATAATTGAGCTGATATTAGAAATTAGATGGTATATGTTTAGTACAATGGTAAACTTATCAATAATTAGATTATTTTTTTGAATAAAGCATTAACTAATTAAATAAATAAATAATTATTGACAAGTAAAGGGAGATATGATAATATATAGATAGAGGTTAAGAAAACCTTGAATTATTAATATTAGGAGATGGTTATATGGTGTGAGTAACTTTTATATAAAATTGAATTAACTAATAAAATAAATATTAAATTACATATTAAAGAATAAAAATATTAAAATTAAAATAAAAAAATAATATGAAAGAAAGAGGTAAATATCATGAAAGAAATTAAAGGCTTAAACAAAATTAAATTACAAGAGAACTTAACAATTAACAAGGAAGGTATCGAATAACATGAATTTAAAATTTAAGAACATATATGAATTAGATAACAAGGTAAATTACATAGATAGAAACAAATTAATTGATATGGAATACAGTGATAAATATACCAGAGCATGGGATATGATTAAGGAATTTAGTGGAGATACAGATGTATATGATGACTGGTCAGATTCAATTGAACATATGATGGATTGCTAGGTA
>Ga0187854_10001906_pt1 | contig 18997 bp, 17 predicted proteins | sample June2016WEW_6_15_FD_132445 | JGI IMG/M metagenome (GOLD analysis project Ga0187854, IMG submission 132445) | Peatland microbial communities from SPRUCE experiment site at the Marcell Experimental Forest, Minnesota, USA - June2016WEW_6_150 | ecosystem: Environmental > Terrestrial > Soil >...
ACCGAGCGGAAACATACTCGCGACGGCCAGCCGCGTCACTCTCCCCCGCAGCTCGCCCATCAGCACCTCGTAGCTGAAATAGAACATCACCGTCTTGGCTGCTATTGCCGTCAGGTTTTCGAGGTGCAGGTACCCGGACAACACATGAGGCACGACAAGAGCGACGAAGAGAATAAGAAAATCCATGGGCGTGCCCTTGAAACCCTGCAGCCTCCTCGTGAATTTGAGGGTAAGCACCACAAAGAAGACAAGACCGAGGCAGGACAGGTTATAGAACCTGCCGAGGAGCGTGTCAAAACCACCTGCCTTTTCCATCATGCCCAGCGATACGACAAACGGTATGAACAGATAGAGGATCGCCGTAAGCCATCCCCTCATCCACTCTTTCTTGAACCTCCATATTATCAGGAGGCTCCCCAGGAAGGCCGCACAGAGGGGAACAAAGGCAGGAGGGATTTCGGAAGGGATCAGGCAGGTGGCACACAGGAGAAGAGGCACACCGAATTTAACGATGCGAAAACATGCCTTGATGAGAATGCCCTGCACGCGCAGCCTTGCCAGTCGGCCTTTGACAAGGGCGTCGAAAAAAGGATACCTTTGCAACTTCCATCGGCCACTCTCCGCAATGTGGAAACCGGCCAGGATGAGCGCCGAAAACGATAGATAACCGGCCAGGATGAGCCATTCCGAGCTAAACCTCAAAAAAAAGGCCGCGGTAATAAGCAGGGCCTGGACGATATAGATGACGAGGACGGACTCGGTATGATACAAACCGAGGCTTAGAAGCTTGTGGTGAAGATGGTTCTTATCGGGAGAAAAGAGAGGCCGCCTCTCCGCGATCCTCTGCGCCATTACCACAAGCGTGTCGAGCACCGGAAAACCCAGGATCACGAGCGGCAGAAGGGGGCTCAAGGGGCTGCTCTGCCCCTGGGTGAGCGCCAGCGACAGGCTGATGGCAGAGAAACCGAGAAACTGGCTTCCCGTGTCGCCCATGAACAGCTCGGCCGGGTACGTGTTGTACCTTAAGAAACCGAATATGGAGCCGGCCAAGGCCAGGGCAAGGAGGCACAGCGCAAGGTCTTCCTCAAGATAGGCAAAATAGGCAAGACAGGAGAAGCTGAGCAGACATATGCCTCCGGCAAGGCCGTCCAGGCCGTCCGCGAGGTTCACCGCGTTTGTGACGCCGACTATGGCAACGACGGTCAGGGGTATGGCAACCGCATCCGGGAGCAACATATCGTCGGGGAGCAGCCCCCCCAGGCTCTTGATCTTGATGCCCCCATATATCACCATCACGAGGGCAGCCACCATCTGGGAAAAGAACTTCAGGCGGAAGTCGATGCCCTTGAAGTCATCGAGGAGACCGAAGAGGACAATAAACATGCCCGCGATCACATAGGCCTTGAGAAACTGATCCTGGGGGCTCAGGAAAACAGTCGACCCATACACGCCCAGGGTGATGGCGATGCCGCCGACCCTGGGGATGGGATGTTGATGCACCTTCCGGCTGTCGGGCATGTCGAGCCCGATATTGAGTCCTACCGCCAGCTTGCTAAACACCGGGATCAGGACGATAGTGATGAAGGTGGATAAGAGAAGGGTGGTGAGATAAGGCATGTTTTTTAATTACAAATTACAAATTACAAATTACAAATACCGGATGGGGCACGAACTTACTTCAGGTTTCGCTTATACGCGCGGTCTTGACAATCAAGTGGAGAATCTTTTTCAATTCTTCTGAATCCCTGATGATCTCAGCAATATCTCGCGCCGGACATGTATCACTATCACGCAGAAGCCTCAGCCAATAATTCGACTCCCGCGCTTCCTTACATGCAATATTTATCTTGGCAACGAAGTCTCTCCTGCTGGCTCCGCCGATCGCTTCTTCTATATTGGCGCCGATACTGGTTCCCGCTCGAAGCAACTGCCCGGCCAGCTCATATTCATTTCGTTCCCGCAGCGCCTTACAAAGAGCAACTATTTTCAGTGCAAATAGATAGGATTTCTCCTGTATCACATTTTTCTTGGCCGACTCGTTAGCTTTCAACATTGTATACGGCCTTCAGTTTTGTATTTCAATTCAACATTCAACATTGTCTTAATAACACTTCCCAAATCCTCTCGGATGCCTTCCCGTCCCATTTCGGCGGTATGGCAGCACCGGTCTTTCTAAGGCTCTCTTCGTATGCCTTCAGGATGCCTGCTCGGGTTGTCCCTGCAAGCACGTTCGTCCCGATCTCGACCGTTATCGGCCTTTCGGTGTTATCGCGGATCGTCACGCACGGAACCCCGAGAGCGGTCGTTTCCTCCTGAAGGCCGCCGCTGTCCGTCAGAACCACCTCGGCATCTTTCCACAAGAAAAGCGATTCCTTGAAACCGAGAGGCGGCAACAGCGCTATTTTCTCCGAGAATTCTATACCGAATTGCTCCGCCATCTTCCTGGTCCTCGGATGGACGGGGAAGAGAATGGGAGTATCCTCAGCGATCTCATTGAGAGCAGACACGATCTCCCGAAACGTCCCGGCGTTGTCCACGTTCGAGGGCCGGTGCAGCGTGAGAAACGAATACCGGCCTTTCTCTTGCTTCAGGCCGTAGACGGACAAAGCCCGCACATCGATGCCGCCGTTGCGAAGTTTAGCGTTCTGGTACAGCAGGTTATCGATCATTACATGCCCTACGAAATGAATGTTACCGGCCGGCTTCCCCTCACGCAACAGGTTTTGGACCCCACTTTCCTCGGTAACGAAAAAGTAATCGGATATGGCGTCGGTCACCATGCGGTTGATCTCTTCGGGCATGGCGAGATCGAAGCTCCGCAAGCCCGCTTCCACGTGGGCGACCTTGATCAGCGCCTTCTTCGCGACCACGCTGCATGCCAGGGTCGAATTCACGTCTCCCACGACCATGACGACATCGGGTTTTTCTGTCACGCAGACCTCTTCGAAGGCAACCATGATCTTTGCGGTCTGCACCGCGTGGCTTCCCGACCCCGCCTCCAAGTGATAAGCGGGCGCCGGGATCTCCAGGTCGTCAAAGAACGTCTGCGACATGTGGTAGTCGTAGTGCTGCCCTGTGTGAACGATCTTGCAGTCAACACCGGAGAATTTCAGGGAAGCCCGGTAAATCGGCGCTATCTTCATGAAATTGGGACGTGCTCCCGCAACAAGAAAAACTTTCATGATCAAGGCCGTTCTAAATCGCTCCAATGCCTTCTTTCTCAAGGAATTGGAGCAAGATCTTCATCGATTCCCTCACGAATTCATCCATTCTTTTTTCCGCATCATCAATTTTTTCATTCGGAAGAAAGGGAGTGATCGGTCTGATAAAAAGGTCATATGTGTTATCCCTCCTTAAGGCATGGAGAGCCAAATGAAAGCGATTAACATTGACGTTGTAGGACGAGCGGTTTTTGGTTTGAAACCAGTAATAGACTAACTGCTTCCTGCCTAACTGCTCGATGACCATCGCTGTCACCGCCAGTGACCCAAAGACCGGCACGTCCGGGACCACATGTTTTCTCATATCAAGCGTTGTCCATCCGGAAGAGGGCAGGCATATATTGGGGCTGTGAAAGAAGTTGGTACTCTCCCCGAACGGTGACCCGCGATAACCGATATAGAGGGACACCTCGGCGCCGCGAGTATCTCTATAGACCGCGTTAAATGCCTCTTCTGCTCCCGAAAGCGCGATTATCTCAGGGTCGATTGGTTCCCGCTCTCCAACCGATTGTCCGATCGTCATCGGAAAATCGGAAAAACCTCCTTTCAGCTCAATTTTGGGAAGGGCACCCACGGAGTATCCGGCAACCGCCACGGCGAGCAAGGAACAAGAACAGATGCCAATGGGGATGAAGCTGAACTTGCGCGCTTCGGCGGTTTCAACGCTCTTCTCTGATATCGAGCCTCCCGGAGCTTCAGGCACAGATTTCCCGAACAGCTTGAGAACGAACAGAAACCCGAACAATAGCGCAAAAGCAAACATGAACACAAGCCAGCCGGAAAAGCCATGGAAGAAACCTTCGGCCATACCGGACCCGTACTTTTGAGCAAGAATACCCGTTGCCCCGATTCTTATCCCATTCGTTATCACTGCTATAGGAATGGTCAATATAACCAGGACCGCTTGTTTCCATTTTGTTTTCTCAAAAAAATACGCGAACAGTGCACCCAGAGCGAGAAGCGGAAATATGTAGCGAAGCCCGCTGCAGGCGTCAACCACCTGCAGTTGGATGACTCCAAGATCAATGACGTTCCCCTGAACAAAGACGGATACGCCGAAGAGATGTAATAAGACCGCGCCCAGCTTTGTCGATACCAGCTTTAGAGGAACGCCTATGCCTGCCTGAACGGTGGTAGGAAGGGGGATCATGAAAATGAGAAAAAAGAGAGGGAAAAAGAGCGCCTCAAAAGCCGATTTGCCAAAGCAGAACAGGACGATGGCGAGCACCATGAAGGGAATTGCAAGGCGAACGGCGGAAGGGCTGGACCCGAGTATCCCATATATACTTACAAAGAGGAGGAGAAAGAAAAAGAATCCGCCTATCCGGTTCGAGGAAAATGGCATGGATCTCAACAGCCCTCTTCTCTCCCAGATAAGGTACGCGGTAATAAGAGGGATCAGGAAGCCGTAAGAATAGTCTTCGTCGGTATACCAAACATTGAATAGACCCCTTATGGTGCCAAGATAACAGACGACCATGGCTATAAAGAGCACCGCGCACGAGATTATAATTTTACGTTGGTCCTTCCGCGCTGGCTCCACTTATGTCCATCTCCTTTCGTCATCATATAAAGGCATCCCACTCGTCACAGATCGATGTCCTCTTCGGCGAACTGTCTGAGGACTTTTGCCGGATTACCCACTACTACGGAGTAGGGCGGGACGTCTCTGGTCACGACCGACCCCGCCCCAACCACGCTGCATGTTCCCACCGTCACCCCATCGGTGATTATGGATTTCGGTCCAATGTAACAGCCTTTTTTCAGCACAACCCCGCGTCTGACCGCTCGATCCTTCCCCAGCACTCTGTTGAAATGACTCGGCATGATGAAATGACCGACGATGAATGCGCCCGATGCTATGGCGACGTAGTCTTCCACCACGATACTATCGGGATACGTATTGTCAATAAACACCTCGGAGCCTATGAACACGCCTTCTCCGATCTTAACCCCACGCCATCTGTGTATCCAGACTCGCCACTTCGGATGCATGGGCAGGTACCTTGCGGCAGCGTGCAGCAAACGACCTACAACGGACCGCACGGCCCCGATACCCCTAAACTCGTCCTCCAGCGGCACGGTACCCGTGACCATCCTCTTCTCTTGAATCTGCCTATTTCCCATCGATAAGCCCCCGATAGATTTCTTCTGTCAGATCCGCCGTTCGGTCCCAGTCGTATTCGGCGGAAATCCGCGCCTTTGCCCTTGAACCGATGTCGTGCAGTTCAAGAAGCGACTGGCCAAGAACAGCGATGACGGCCTGGTTGAAGGCTTCAAAAGAGCCTGAGTGGAACAGGTATCCCGTCCCGCCATCTTGAATCACTTCTCGGTGGGCAGGTATATCCGAAGCCAAGCAGCACCGGCCATACGACATGGCCTCGAGCACCGTGAGAGGCAGCCCTTCGCTGCTCGACGGATTGACGAACAAGGCGCAATTCGATAACAATTCGGCCTTTTCTTTTCCAACGACGGGACCCGTGAAGGTCATCTGAGAGTTCCCGACGCACAAATCTTTGAGATCCGCAAGATATTTGGCGGTTCGTTGGTCCTGTGCCCCACCCGCGATGACAATCTTCATGTCCTTCCGATCCAATCGGAGACGGGAAACCCAGTCGACATGTTTGATTGGGTCGACTCTCCCCAGGAAAAGAATGTACCCTTCAGCGTCCAGCCCGTACTTTTCCTTGATGATCAAGGGCTCGCAGTAAGTAGCTCTATCTATCCCGGCAGGTACGACCTTGGCCTCGATGTGAAACTCCTCCTTTATGCGCCGTTTCCAGTGATCAGCGACCGTAGTGACGCAGTCCGCGCGCCTCAGGCCGATAGACCCCGAGGTGCGAATGACCCAATGGGCAAAACCGCCGTATTTGGGGTTCTCCCACGAGACATCGACCAGCCCGTGGCTCGTCACTACCGTGATCTTCCCGAGCGCCCTCAGAGGCACGACGAAAAAGTACGAAGCATAGCCGTGGAAGTGGACGATATCAAAAGGCTCGACCAGCATTCGCAGACTCGCGAAGAAGGCGTTGCTCAAGGCGTCGGTCGCTTGCAGATGGAGAGCAGGGACACGGATTATTCGAATTCCTTCATAGTAATTGCGATGGTAGTCCTTGCAATACCAACGGGATCCAAAGACCGTCACCTTATGACCGCGCTCGACGAGACGCCTTCCCACCTGTTCGACATATTTCTCTATGCCGCCCCATTTGGCCGGAACCCCCTTCAAGCCAACCATTGCAATTCTATACTTTGAGCCGGTCTTCACGGACGTTTCGCCCCAATAGCGACAACCGATAACGCACTTTTCTCGCGCTTCCAATGGTATCAAGATGCAACAAGAAGAAGATTGTTGTTGTGCATTTGTTTATATGAAATCTCACGTACCTGTCGCCGCCGTACTTTTTGGAGACAGCAAAGCTCTCCCCACGCATTGCTTTCAAGCTCGCTGATGTCTTGTTGTCCTTCGATCTCCTGAAACAGGCCAAGTAGCTGTCGATATATCCAAATGTTTCACCGTTTTTAGCGAGCCTCAGGAAAAGATCGTAATCCATACTGAAGTGCAGGTTTTCATCGAGGCAGTACGGAAGTTTGTCCAACGCGCCCTTTCGTATGAACGCAGACATCTGAGGAAAATACAGGTATCCGCTGCTCATGAGCTTCTTGTAATCGTACTTACCGGGCTTGCATTGTCTGATTATTGTGTTGCTTTCATCGATATAATAACAGTTTCCATAAACAATGCTCACGTCAGGGTGCGATTCAAAGTAGGCGGATACGTTATCAAATGCCTTTTCATAAAACATGTCGTCTGAGTTCACCCATGCAATGATATCACCGGTGGCAATCTTCAGCCCTTTATTAAAGGCATCAGACTGACCGCGGTCCGCCTCCGAAACCCACTTGAGGTGACTATAATTCCGAAGGATATCTACGGTCTCATCCGTCGAGCCGCCATCGATGACAATGTGTTCTATGTTTGGATATTTCTGCTGCAATACAGAATTAATCGTGTGGACGATGTAGCGACCTTGATTGTACGATGGGGTGATGACCGAGAATCTCAGCATACTCCTTGGCCTCGGATGCTAGCGAACAATTGCTTCACCAAGCTAAGCTCTTTTTCCAACGTATTCTCGATTGCAAACTCTCTTGAAGATTCTACTGCTCTTTTCGAGACGCTCGCGCATAATTCGTCATCGGCCAGGAGTCTGTCCAGGACTTTGTACAGCGCGCAATGATCCGATGGCGGAAATAGGAAACCGTTCACGGAATCTTCTATTAAATCGTTGTTCCCAGGAACATCCGATGCCACACACACACACCCGGCTGCCATTGCTTCAATTAGAGCCTTGGGATTGCCTTCTCTGTTGACACTTGGAAAAACAAAGAACTTTGCTTCTGAAAATAACGCAGCTATCCTGTTATTATCAACAGCTCCGAGAAATGCAACGTTTCTCACATTCAATTTGCGCTCTACATCCCGGTAATGCTCTATTTCGCCGGAACCCGCGATTCTCAACTGCAAGAACCCCCTCTTTTCCTGGACCGCCTTGAAAGCATGCAGAAGTGTGTCTATGCCCTTCTGCCACACAATCCGCCCCGCAAAGAGAACTATATCTTTTTTATCCCCCGGACAAAACTTTGTTGTATCAACGAAATTAGGTACCAAATCAGACTTGCGACCATAAAGTTCGCTCAGGTAGTTTTGCAATTCTTTTGTAGTTGCCATTATAGTGTGGGCGGATTTCACGCTCCTTGACTCTCGAAAAAAAGATGTCAGTCCTTTTATGCCACCGTAATCGCGCCGTGTCGTCTCCGAATATTTATAGGGATAGCTCAACAATATCTTCTTCTCTGCTCCTATGAATTGAAGAACGAAGTATGAAGAACCGATAACTCTGACAACCTCAGAGAACCTTCTCTTCGAGCACAGCAGCAGCAGGTTGTAAGCGACTTGATTCCCAAAGGGAACAAATCCAAAATCATACGGTAAAGTGTGGTGCATCACATGAAGGGTCGCGGAATAGTCCTTACTATCACACGAATAGACGTCCAGGCTGAATTCCCGACTCAGATAATCAAAGTAGAATGACCATCTCGATAGCAGACCGATTTTTGATGATTCTTCGAGACTGGCCTCCGTTGGCAAGATCACGGTCAACCTGCGCTTTACTGAGTCAGAGCTGCTATGCAACGATAGCATCCCAACAATGCTGACGCAGTATTTCCATGTTTCCAAATATGTTATTCATATTGTTATAGGTTTCCCTTTTCTGTGTGTGATGAAGTATCCTAACCGAATAGAAGTTCTTTCGATAAAAACATATGACACATACGAAACGGGAAGAGTGATCAAAAACACCAAAGGAATTATGACCCACATACTAGTTCGATCGTGCAAGAAATAGACGAGAGAGAATAAAATGGTTCCGTGATAGAGATAGATGCTGTACGACATCGCACCAGAAACCCTTATAGGGAAAAATCGCAGGGCTGCTGATGTCCTTCGGGAGCATAACGCAGAAATCATGATAAACGCAGTAGATAAGACCGGTAAATAAGCATCAACCAACTTTGCGATCAACTTGTGATCAAAATGCAACCAATATGGCTGAGTGTAACCTGCTATGCCAGTCAAGAGAATCGCAACTCGCACACCGCACGGGAGCTTTGAATAAGAATATGCTATTTTCATTCGATATTTTGCGATCAGGGCCCCCGCCACGAATAGCGGGACGACAGAAAGCGTGAGAGTATAGTCTGCAAGTACAATGGACGACCTTATTGTACTAACTTGAGAAAGCAGAAGACTTGCCATTTGACAGCCGAAGATACCGAGCAAACCGCCCCGCCAGCCGAATCTGAGGACAGGCCAGATAACAATGGGGAATACAAGCGATATGCGCATCTCATAAACGAGGGACCACACTACCGTGTTGAATACATGGTACTGAAAATAGCCTATCAGTAGGGCGTGCTCAATAATACGCCGCACGGAAACAGGCGTCGCCCAATGGCTGTTAAACCAATCGCTTAACCCAGGAATTCCGTTAGAAGAAAGTGCATGTTGCATTACCATGGCCATGGCGATAGCTATCGCATACGGCCCCCATATTCTACATATACGCCGAATAACAAAGCCGGAATAAGAAACAGACCCCTTAAAAAAAGCCAAAGACAGAACAAACCCGCTAAGAATAAAAAACAATGCGACTGCCTGCCCACCGGCTCGCACGACAGCAAGCGGCGTATTGTTCAATAGGAATCCCATAAGAGCCAACTGGGAGCTCCCCGCAAAAATATCGGGTGACACTTTTAATGTGTGTCCGAACACGACTGAGAGAGCCGCAAGGCCCCTCAGGGAGTCCAGAGACTGAAAACGCCCAGCCGCCGAACTCATTCGGTCTCCAGCAGAATATCTTTATTGCCTGCTACATCGCCGGCCACAATCGGTGGACCGATCGCTATGGCTTCAATGCTCACCATGCTAAGCAATGCTCCGCCAAGTTGCGTGACATACTTGCGCCCATCTCTCCGCCATCCCTCTATTTCACTTTATTCTTCGGACATTGGTTCACAAAGGCCCTGCTGCAACCAGCAAGAATCCAGAAAATCGTGGCAAAGGGACCAGCGCAAAAAAGTGGATCAAAAGCACTTAGCAGGATGTACTCAATGAAGCAGGCCACGAGACTCGATGAAATTACGAAGTCTGCGTCTGAAACATCCTTGCGCAACCTAAAAAATAGTTTCAGCTGAGGCACAAGCTCTTTAAAAATTACCATCAAATAAAGGCTGAGGCCAATTATTCCAGTCTCTAACAACAATTTGAGGTAGTCGTTGTGAACCTGACCGCCGAAGCTAATACTTCTGAAACTTTCAAGGCCTCTTCCTATAAATAGACTGCCGGAGCTGATGTTTGAAAACGCAAGGTGCCAATTAATGAGGCGGGAAGCGACCGTGTTTTCTCCCACACGTGCCATTTCGGATGCGCTATAAGGTATCAGGACTGCTACAAGACTTGCCAGCATTAAACCCAGGAATATGGTTTTAACTTTCGATGTCGTGCTTTGAAAGGCCATCAGCAGTCCAAGGGTCAGCAATAACACGAGAAAAGGCGCTCTTGTAAACGTAAGGATCAGCGAAACAACTGAAATCGCACAGGCAAAGTACAAAAACATCGCATCCATTCTTATTGCGGTTGTCTTTCTCATTCTCGTAATGACTGGGAACACTTGTGTCGGTATTATTAGCGCCATATAAATAGCCAAATCAGAAGTATTTGGGAACGTCCCATTCACTCGGAACACGCCAGCCGATTGAAGTTCCGGGGGTAACTCAAGGATGCGCGTACTGAAGACAAAACCGTAAATTGCAATTATTCCTGGAACTATCCCAGACAAGCCTATCCACCTGACAACTTTCGAAATGTCCTTCTTCGACGTCAGTAATCCAGGAATCAAAAGGTAGAATGAAAGATCGACAAACAGGTGTATCCAATAATGAATTGCATGAGTTAGTGCCTCACTGTGAGGAATAAGCGCGAGCGAGTATAGCATGAGCAAAATGACCCATTTGAAATTTGGATTTCGGGCGGTCCGCTTGAAGCCCCTCAACATAGACGGCCATACTGCTAAACTCAGCGACACATACCATATTCCAGCGAAATTGAAATCAAAGCTTCCGACAGAGAATGTTTGCAACAGGGTGAGAACCGGCGTAAGCGCAATTGTGAAGCACACAAAGGATAGTCCCGTGAGCGGGTTAAGAATAAACAGAAGACACTGATAAACAGCGGCGATTGAGACTAAAACGCTGGACCAAATCAAGGATTATACCCCCCCATAGTTGTTCGGCAAATATAGCCGGGCGCTATTTCACTGTAGATTCGCAATGACTGCACAGGGAAACGTATTTCTTCTTCATTCACTGTACAGGTTCCGCAAGCTGCTTCCTATTGTCCAAGAGCTTCATATAGAGATGCTCAATTTCCTTCATAGTCCTATCGATTGTGAAACACCTTCTGACTTTCTTATTAGCTTCTTCTCCCAGTGATTCGCGGAGCAGTTTGTTTTTGACCAGACTCTCCATACTCACACATAGTGCTGTTTCGTCTGCCGGCTCGACAAGTATTCCGTCCATACCATTCTCGATTATTTCTCCAATCCCTCCGACTTCTGAAACGATACAGGGCAATCGAAAGTACATTGCCTCTAACAAAGCAAGAGGGATTCCTTCCCAAAGTGAAGGCAGAACAAACATGGATGCCGAATTCAGAAGGTTTGGGACGTCATTTCTCAATCCAGTAAATAATATACGGTCCTCCAGACCTAGACTCAGAACTTGATTTCTTAATGACCCTTCCAGGGGACCTTTACCAACTATAACAAGGCGCGTTCTTGGAAGTAGAAGGTTCAGTCTTGCATAGGCTGATATCAGATGCCACTGCCCCTTCTGGTCTGTAAGAGAACCAACCGTCAATATGATTTGCTCGTCGTCGTCTATAGATAGCTCCTTCCTGACCTCAGCCTTAGTTTTCGTTACTTCTAGGCTTACCACATCGATGCCATTTCGGACAACTTCAATAGGCAATTTCGGTGCTCTTAATTGTTTCCACGTAAACTCCCTTGCATTTGACGAAACAGCAATTGACACATCTGGAAGCCGGAAAAGGATGTTTTCCATGGCTATTTTCACCTTGCTTTTGCCGGGATAGATATTGTGAATATGGTTAACCAGCACAGAAGTCTTAGCCATTCGTGCTGCTAGTATTCCACTATAATTTAAGTGAACATGAACTATGTCGGGATTTAGTTTCCTGAAAAGCTGATACAGCTTCAAGGTAATCCAAGGATTCCAGGCTTTCTTCAGGATAACTTCCAGCGCGTAAACCGGAAAGCCCAGGGCTTCCAATGTGTTGCCTATTTCACCCTTCCCCATTAGCGAAATAAAAGACGTATCAAATCTCCTGCTATCCAAATTCCTCGCAAAATGTAGGAAGAGCTTCTCCGCACCCCCCGTGGAGGCTAAGTCCCAAATCACATGTACAACCCTCACCCGCATCGCTCTTCTCCTAATGGAACTTGGCAGTCTTTACCCCGATTTCGTGATCCGGAATAAGTTCTCGTACTGATCTGCGCGAGAACACCAGGTGTATTTGCTCGCAACGATTGCTCTGTTTTTCTGTCCCATGGCCAAACGTCGCTCCGGATTGTCGGCAAGTTCGAGCAAGGCATTGACCAAACTTGAAGGATCTTCCGGATCCACTAGAAGGCCATTAGCTCCATCTTCTATAAGATGAGGAAGATAACCCCGGTTTGATGCAATTACGGGAAGTGAGCAACTCATTGCTTCCAGCGTAACTATAGAGAAACTCTCATATTTGGAAGGCAACACCAAAACATCGGATGCAGAATAATAGAGCGGGAGCTCTGCATGATCAACATGCCCTGCTAACACCACTTTTCCATGAAGTTGCTTAGCATGGACTTTAGACCGCAACGCTTTGTAATCGGAGCCCGCTCCCACTAAAAGTAACCTTATGTTGTTATTGATCTTGAATGCCTCATGGAACGCATCCAGGAGAAAAAGCAAATTCTTAACAGCAACGAGTCTACCGACAAATAGGAAAACGACCGGTTCATTCCCAATGTGATACTTGGAGCGTAAATCATTCTCTCTTTTTCGAAAGCTGTCAATATCAACGCCGGGGGGTATATCTCTAATCGCCTTTCTCGTCATCTCTGTGAGCTTTGGAAGGCTGTCTCCACTAGCAACCACAAGATCGTTCTTCTCAATGAACCTGATAAGCAATTTGTCTGGTGGCCCAGGAAACCTGACGACGGTACGTATTTTCAGATTTCTCTGCACTCTGTGAGCGAGCACAGGATCAGACTGAACGTACAAAAAGTCTATCGATGCGGCATTCTTTCTTATGAACCGATAGGCAGCAATTCCAAATAGCATGAGATCTAGCAGATATACTTTTCCAATGCCCTTTACTGGGATAAGTGTGGTGAGATTTCTCATATATGGTGACCTGCAATAATGAGCCTTAAACTCGGTTACAGGATATCGACACTCTCCTATTAGGGGCTTTCCAGTGATGAATTCAACATCATGCCCTGTTTTAGACAGCTCTCGTGCAATATTGAGATCGTATATCTCGCCGCCGCCACGAAACATTCCTATTACTCTATTAACAAAGACTATTTTCATGGGTCTACTATGTATTCTGATTAATTGCGTCGCGTCCGAAATCAAACAGCTCAGTCGCTAAGCAAAAAGAATTGTCTTGGCCTGCACTGATGAATTCGACAAATTCGCTCAGAATGTCCTTTAGATTCCGTGTCGAATTCAGTTCCCGATAGTGAGTGTTGAGACAGAACCGATCATAACCCCTTGATACTGCATCAAATGCCCTTCTGAGATCATCTATTGAGATAGACGGGACTAAAGGAAAACAACCCAGTTCCCTATGACGAGAGAAGCTCAACATAAACGGGTAAACGTAGGCCAGTTTTCCAATCTTCCTCTGTCTGAAAGAATAAATCTTCTTTCGCGAAATATACTTCATTATTGTCAGACTCCAGCCCCTTTTTGATGGCCTGAGCGCGGTGGATGCGAGAATATCCATATTCATTGCCTCAACAGCCTCTACACCGATTCTCGAAAGTGCATTGTGCGGAGGAACAAATATTCGAACGGGTCTCTCGAATAGCGACTCCAGGTATGTTTTTCCTTCCTCAATTTTGTGCCTTAAATCATCGCCCACTTCAAACTCGTGTCCAGCCGCATAATCTTCGTGGCTAAACCCATGCAGCATGATATCTATTTGACCTTTATTCACCTTATCCTTAAGAAACCTCAGCAAACCCACGTTCTGACCAAGTGGAAGAAAAGCGTTCGTTTTCAGATCCTTCACAAAGGGAATAATGGCAAATGAGATTAAAGCCCTGTTCCATACTCTGCCGTAAGCTTCCTCCAACTCGTCCGGCCTGGTTAAGGAAGACACATCGTCATCTCTAATCGCAACGTTCATGTCGTTTTATCAGGCTGGCCTGAAATTGCTCCCTTTAAACCTGACGCCCCTCTCACTTACTGACGGACCTCCGATATTCCCTCTGACGTCCCATTTTCAACCCTTATGGCCGTGCTGCTCGATATAGCCTTCAAATCAGGCAGGTAGCGGGTCGTCAACCGTCCCCGCATCTGTCAGCCCATGTGTCGAGGCACAATCCCGCTTGAATGTTCAATGAGCCCATAACAACGGTGACAAGTGATTTCTGTTTTGGCTGGTGTTGGCTGTCTCATCCTCATTCGCTATTTGGATAGAAGAGCCTTCACGACAACGCTATCGGAAAACGAGGTGGGAATCAGCCATGGCGGGACCACTCGGCGCCCTTTGAAATGCACTCCAACGCTGCGCTCAGCGATTACGCGGAAGCCCTGATCCCATAATACTTTTCGGACCTCGCGGAAACTGTAATCTCGCACATGGCCTCTTGGATAAGCTGGGTTGTCTGGCAAATAGGTATAATCTGCCTTGGCGGCTAATGCCGGTATGTGCCCGCACAAAAAAGCAAATCGATACTTAAGGGATACAATATTTGGTACACTTAGCAGCAGATATCCATCGCTCCGCAGCACACGCCGCACTTCCCTCAGAAATCGGCGTGCATCGGTAAGGTGTTCAAGGATTTCGCCCGCTATCGCGACGTCTACGCTATTGTCTGACAACGGAATACCATCAATAAAATTGCAGACAAGAGATGGTGCAGCGTCTGCTCGGATATCAACCGTTATTGTCTGTTTGCATTTAAGCCCCATGCTGATCGGATTTCCGCCCGCCCCAATGTCCAACAATACCTTGTCGTGCAGCCCGATCTCCGAGAGAAACAGTCGCATCAGACGATAGCGACCCAAAACAAAATCATCCATCATCAGCCCCTAGGTCAGATCTCGCTAACGTTGCGAGAACCCTGATCTCACTTTGATTACAGCATCCGGCAATGCGGTAACATCACAGGCGGTACGAGTCACTGCGTGACACGACGACTACACCATACCCTTCCTCGCATACAACTACAAAGGCTGTGTGTTGGTGCATATAATAGGCTACGCAGCATTTTTTTGCAGTCTTTTTTCTAGCCTATCTATAATATACTGAACCGGCCTATTCCTAGGCAGCATGGATGTAATAAGGTCGAGATCATCATTATTTATGACGACAAGAATAATACCGAGCCATAGTATGAGACCTACGGCTATAATTATTGGGACAATATATATATCGAAGTGCAGCATCTGGATTGAGCCAACAAAGAGAGCCATTGTCATGGAGGCGAGAAGTGAATTACGAATTGCTTTTCCATTAATTCTCACCTCCATTATCCGGCCCAAGACACGTAGCGCGTATACGAGACTCCCCACCGTATATGTCAATCTGCCCAATGCTACGCCGGTTACTCCTAAGAAGTTTACGGATAAAAGAAGAATTCCTATGAAAGAGAAACTCTGTACTGCCGTCAACCTAAGTTTATCGCTCGGTTTGGCTAATACAAAAATACATCTCGTCACAGGTACCATATAAAATGTAAATATCACCGAAATACAGAGAAGAGTGGAGATACTTGTTCCGTCAAGATATTTTTCTTTGCCTGTTACATAAAGGAACGCGAAACTAGAACTCGCCGCTAATAGACCCAAAGGAACAGCAAAATAGGAAATGACCGTCGTGATTTTTCTAAAGCTCCTCTCCATAGTAGTTCGTCCCAGCCCGCTCACCTTCGACAGAGCGGGGGTAAGGGTTTGGTCAATTGCCTCTTTAAAGATCTCCACGCTATCGGCCAAACGCTTTGCCACGTAATATGCCGCCAGGATAGGAGGACCTAGCACCGTGGCCACTATCAGCTGATCGGCCTGACCCTGGAAAAACGTTAAGAATCCTTCCGCATAATAAGGAAAGGAGAATTTTAGAAGGTCCCTGACCGGATAACCTTGCACCTTCCTAAACAATGAGTTTCTCAAAACATATAGGGAAAAAGATACGCCCAATGCTAAGGAGATATCTATTCCGATTACCAGCCCTTTAATACCCCAGATGAGAAACAATGAAATGCTGAGAACCCTTTGGCTGACTCCTAAGACCGCGTTCTTGATGGTCAATGTGCGAAACTGCAGCAGAGCCCTTAAACTATAAGAGAAGACAAGATCCACCGCATAGAGAAAGAACCCCGCTGACATCAACCGGATAACATAACCACACTCTGAATCCTTCAAGAATAAACGGGCTATGCCAGGAGCGAACAGCAGAGCAACCAAAGAAAAGCAAAGCGCCCCAATAATTGAACAAACCGCACTTGACCGAAGGAACGCTAAAGCCTTGTTAGGATCAGTCTCAAGGAGTCTCGGGACTTCTCGCACCACCGCGAGAGGAAGACCCAAATTGGAGACCATGGCGGTCATAGCTGAGAGCAAAGCGAATACAGGCAACGTAGCCAATTCAAATGGGCTCAGAAGCCTTGCATAGATTACGAAGGCAAAAAGGTAAACTGCCCTCAGGAAGACCTCTCCGGACATCACTAACAAATTGTCAGAAAAAACTTTCCTTGAGAGTCCGCTCATAAATCGAGACAACAAACCCGAACGTTTTTAAATAAACCCGCAAAGCAGCAAACACTTATAATACCATGTCTTCTTCCAACCAATTCTCACGCATTTCTCGCAGCGTTGATCAGTCATTGTGTGTCACCATGCATCCTGTCATAGTTTTCAAATTTAGCCCCTTTGAGAATATCAACCTTCCTATCCTGATTTTGGGTTCGCAAAACCCTCCGACTTTTGATTCCCTGGGAAGGAAGAGGCATTTTACACCACTCTCTCTGGAGTCGGACCCCAATAGCAACTTCAGCCGTATCATTCATCAGGTCTATTTCGTTATGGCGCTCTCTCGCTTGCACAAAACGTCCGCGCCGACATCAATAAACTTGTATCCATTATCAATTAACATTTGTTTGCATAAGTACCGTTCTCGTGCAGTAATTTCACTCCATTCGTAATTAATGAATTCTGGGCGAATATGCGACGCCATGACTGACTTCAGGACTTCATAGTCATGGCCTTCAGTATCGATTTGCAACAGTGTCACGTGGGTTATTGAATGCTCGTTAATAAGCGTCGAGAATGTCAAGCAAGGAACTTTAACTTCCTCAACATAACATTCTAATCCATTTTGCTTTGCACGCTTAACAATGTACACACGGTCAGTTCTTGCAAGTCCATGAAAAAACTCAGCCGGAACAGGTGCATTTCTTTTGAACCTAAAAATACTCATGAAACCATCCCTTGTACTTATTGCGCAATTCGCGAAAGTTAACTGCGGTTGGTGATGATAGTTTTTCTGTAATTCTTGGAAAAAATCAGGCAGTGGCTCCACAAGTAAACCGTGCAACTTGTACTTTAACACCAGATGATAAATGGGATCATTTCTTGCGCCATCATGAGCTCCAATTTGGACAAAATAGAATCTTGGTTCTTGAGTAATGCATTCACTAACTACGTAATCAAGCACGCTAAACGGTCTCACTGGCTCGACGTATCTGAGACTCGTTACTCTATAGCCGCTCATACGAATAAGCGAAGCAATGCGAGAGCGCCAATTGCCCAACAATTTAGAACCGCGTCGGGATCGAAACAATGCTACGGCGTTGATATTCATACAATGTTGTCTCTCCTATGGACGATTTCGAAGACCGATGGAGGGGGACGACGGTCCCGCGCCCATCCAACCCGGTCACATACACGCGACTGCCGCCTCAATCTCAGGCTCCTCAATGATCGACGATCCGAGCACAAAACACCCTCCATCAAACGAACCTGATTGCCTGCATGCTATTACCGGTCCACCCATGATCAAATTCCTCTCTCTTTTCAAGATGAGCTGTTCTCACTCCAAGCTTCAGTGACGCGAGCATGGCTGCTATTGTATGGCCTGTTGCCCAAAGCAGGTTTCGAAGGACCTTGCGAAAAATCTATGAGCAGACTAATTTGAATGTCGCAGGATTAAAGAACGTTTTCTTGGCCAAAAGTCACATGGTTTGATATTTTGATTTGGGCAGCAGCCCCTGTACAATTGACACGACCCACAATTACTACCCATATCAAGGGATGGGCGGCGGCCGTACCAGTTTTTCATACACGATCGCTACGTTTCCGGTCTGCTGCGCTCGCGGGCAGCCCCAATGCATACGCGGACGTGAGGAGAACAGTCGCAGGCTCTGGCAGAACATGTCCGACATATTAAAGTCGTAGTGCTGGCCCGTATGGACAATAAGTGACTCTGCCAGACCTCACTTTTCAACCTTTGGTAGAGCCTCGCTATCTTCAAGAAGTTAGGCTGGGCCGCAACAATCAGACGAATAATTGTCTTTTCAGTTACGGCCCCAAACACTGAAGGATGCGGACGCTCAATTGCTTACGATGACCGCCGTCTGCGGCGCAAGCGCAGGCTGCTTTGCAATGCCGGTTGTCGCGGTCGTGTTCGAGGGATTAACGAAGACTGTAGCCTGCAGAAATGTCGACTCGAACCATTGTGTGGCTGGAACGACCGAGTTGATCTGCAGGTTCTGCACCAAGCCGCTGCCGAGTGATGAGGGATAGAACCCAAGTGTGGACACGCAATAATATCTCGTCGCAGGCGGCAACTGATAGGAGGCGTTGTACTGTTTCCAGCCATAGGTGCCGGTGTCGAAGGGCAAATCGGCGCCTGCCTGAAG
>Ga0187854_10001932_pt1 | contig 18812 bp, 20 predicted proteins | sample June2016WEW_6_15_FD_132445 | JGI IMG/M metagenome (GOLD analysis project Ga0187854, IMG submission 132445) | Peatland microbial communities from SPRUCE experiment site at the Marcell Experimental Forest, Minnesota, USA - June2016WEW_6_150 | ecosystem: Environmental > Terrestrial > Soil >...
AAGGGGGAATGACTGGATAGCCGCACGTGCGTATACGATGTTCTTTCCGGGATCGTAATGAAACGGCATATTGGGATCTGCATGAATCCTGATAAAAATTGCTAATAAAAAAATGGCAAGAAGTATAAGGTGCTCTTTTTTTATCGATAATTTCCATTGGTTTACGACATTTTCTGATTCATGAACATTTCTTTTTTTGATTTTGGCCATATTCCAATCTGTAATCTCATTTAACATCAATTTGTAATAGTTATTTTGCATACGTCTTAACAAAATCACTTCGTAGGAAAATAGTGATTTTGATTCAAATACGGACGTTTCCCTCACGGCGAGAATGAATGAATCAACTGCAGTTTTCCCGGAATCCATAGTACATTAAGATCAGCTGAATAGTTGAAGTAAAAGAACACTAATGACCAAAGAACACATTTAAATGTTCCATCAGTAACTGGAAAAATGATTCTATTTTTCAAACATGCTATATCCACGGTAACCCGGTTTTTTTCTTCATATTCGTGTTCGCTCCTTTTTCGATAATAGCCAGACTATAAACGGAGAATCAAAAAAATCAAAGTTAACAGGATCACCAGAATATGAATCATGACATGTATTGAAAAAAGACAACATTTTATTCCGACCGGTTTTCCAACCTTTTTCCCGAATCAAAACATCGGGTATTTTTTACCATCGCACGAAACTGTTTAGGGACAGACAATGGATGCGGAATCAGATAGGAAATCTAAGGTTGATGTATCAGTCATACTTCCAGCCCTTGACGAGGAACATACCATCGCCGAGTGTCTAACAAAAATTCAGAAAGTATTCCGGGAAAATGCCATCAACGGTGAAATAATTGTAGTGGATTCCTCAACGGATCGGACTGCAGAAATTGCCCGGTCCCTTGGAGCATTTGTCATAAATGAAGAAAGTAAGGGATATGGAAATGCATACCTCGCAGGATTCAGGCATGCACAGGGGAAATATATTGTTCTGGGTGACGCCGACAATACGTATGATTTTTTTGAGATCCCAAAACTTATTGAGCCCTTAAAAAATGGTGCTGACTTTGTTATCGGCTCGCGTTTTGAGGGAACCATACGTCCCGGGTCAATGACCGCACTCCACCGTTATATCGGGAATCCGCTCCTTACGTGGATGATTAATTTTATTTTCAAGATGCACTTTTCCGATGCGCACAGCGGGTTTCGTGCGATTACGAAAAAAGCCCTTGACCGGCTTCAGTTAAAGACCGGAGGTATGGAATTTGCATCAGAGATGCTTGTTATGGCATCAAAAGAACAGTTGAAAATTGTCGAGGTTCCCATCGATTATTATCCGCGACGGACCCCATCAAAATTGCATAGTTTTGCTGACGGCTGGCGACACATCCGTTTTGTCCTCCTCATGAAACCTCTCCCCTTTGTGGCAATACCGGGGCTTTTATTCTCTCTTATTGGATTGCTGCTGATGACGTTTTTTTATGTTGAGGGAAATGTTGAATCCTCTCATCTCCACACATTTATTCTTGGTGCGATACTGGTCATGGGCGGTATCCAGGTTATTCTGACAGGATTTTTGATGAAAACCTATTCGGTCATTCATGGATATGAGAATAAGGAGGGGATCGTAGAGATGCTGATGAAGTACTCAAATCTGGAAAAATTCCTTATACTTGGATTTTTTTTACTGCTTGGCGGTGCACTTCTCGGACTTAACATCCTTATACGCTGGGTCTCGATGAGTTTTGGTTTTCTCTCAGAAATCTCCACAGCAATTATATCTCTTGTGTTGATCGTCAGCGGAACACAAATTTTCCTCTTTGCAGTATTCCAGAGTATGATGCTCCTCAATGAGAACAAAAATCACTTGTAGGTCGGCTGGATGAAGATTGCATTCGTCTACGATGTCATCTATCCTTACGTAAAAGGAGGAGTGGAAAAGCGAGTATGGGAACTTGCAACCCGGCTCACTCGTCGCGGACACGAGGTACATCTTTTCGGCATGAAATTCTGGGATGGCGAAGACATCCTCATCCGCGAAGGCATCTGCCTTCATGGGGTCTGTGCCGCTCAAAACCTATATACCGGCGGCAGGAGGTCGCTCTGGGAGCCCTTCAACTTCAGTATACATCTCATGATCCCCTTACTCAGGGAAAAATTTGATATTATCGATTGCCAGCAGTTTCCCCTTTTTCCCTGTTTCACATCAAAGATCGTCTCGCTCATCAAAAAAACGCCTCTGGTCATTACGTGGTATGAAGTCTGGGGAGACTATTGGCTTGAATATCTTGGATATCCAGGTCTACTAGGGAAGGTAATCGAACGGGATATTGCAACTTTTAATTGTGCTACGATAACCGTTTCAGCGACAACGGCAAGCCGTTTCAAAACCTGTTTTAAGAAACCCGTGACTACCGTAATTCCTGTAGGGATTGATATATCATATATACAATCAATCCCTCCGTCAATGGAACAATCAGATATCATATTTGCGGGCCGATTGATCAAAGAAAAAAATGTTATACTTCTCGTCCGGGCATTTCATTCACTCTCCCAGCAACACCCCCATATCAGGCTGACCATTATCGGCAGTGGACCGGAGCGAGAAAAGATTTCTGCTCTGATCCACAATCTCTCACTTGAAGATCTGGTGTCTTTACGCGGATTTGCGGATGAGCATGATGATCTCATTGCCCTGTTAAAGTCTTCAAAGGTATTTGTGCTTCCTTCATCGAGGGAAGGGTTCGGGATTTCCGCACTTGAAGCACTGGCATGCGGGCTCCCAGTTGTCACTGTTAATCATCCAGCTAATGCGATCCGTGATTTAATTACCGTAAACAATGGATTTCAGTGTTCATTGTCTGCCAAAGATCTTGCCGCTTCAATCTGGATGGCGCTCCAGAACCACGAAGAGATGCGAAATTCCTGTATTCTCTCTGCTGGATTATTTGACTGGGAGCACATTACCTTGGATATAGAAGCCTTTTATCATACAGTGATTGCTGGATAACAAAGAGCGCGTTCGGATAACAGGGTAAAAATTCAACGTTTCCTTATTCACCCGTTTTCCATGATCATCTATCCGATGACTTGGTTGCCTTCTGTTACATCATTTTCCATTACCGCAATGTATCGTGATGTGCCTACAATATGATACTCGGCGGCAGCACGAACATCATAGGGACTCCCCTGGGTCGGGTAGGGAACGATAAATATACCATTCTCGCTCTCCTGCCGGTACACAAATGTCCGCCCGGTATTTGTCACAACGGGCAGCTCAATGATGCCTTCACCGGGTATCTGCGCACCTTTAACAAATTCAAATATTTTCACATTTTTGATCCCGGGGAGAGTGATCGGCATGGATTCGGGAAATGGAGTGACTGAAGCATTTTCCATGGACTCATAAACCAGCCGATAATGTTTTAGTGCTGGAACTTTCTGTAATGGCATGTTCGGGAGGTCAGAAAACACGTTTGCATACTGCGTGGGAAGGAGTTCCGGCCCCTCTTTCATGATGGGGGTGCTCGTATCAATGATCGACGCATTGATCGATCTATCATTCGTAATTACCCGGGCATAACCAGATATCTCTGAAGTTTCACTTCCGGTAGGCTGCCGTATTTCATACCGAACATAATTTACCGTTTCCGGAAGGGTCATCGACCCATCGAAATTGTGGAGACGCACTACCATTGTCTGGAAATAATCATTATCATACTTATGGATTTTTTTCAGTCTTGTAGGATCGATGCTGTCAGGGATGAGGAAATATTTTATATACGGGGATATATCAACTGAATTACTTTGCCACGGAACCAGGTTTGTGAATGTGTCGACAGCCATCTTTGAATCGGTGACAACATATTTTCCTCCCAGGTTCCCTAGGATATTATTGGCTTTCGATTCATTCATGTTAAGGAAAAATGCAGCAGTACCATTGGGACCGCCAAGATTATCCTGGAAGGGATTCGTGATGGGAATTCTTTGCGCGAAAAACGTGATCCAGTGGCCGGCGTCCCACAGGCCCATGATTCCGTAGGATTCAGCCGGATACGCGAATCCTTTTGCGTCATAGGATTTGTAGTAATCAACACCAGTCTGGGGCGTAGCGGATTGCATCCATTCCAGCGATTCAATCCAGTCGCGGGAGATCTCATTATTTGGGGTGTTAAGACCATACTTGATCTCCTGAGCAACAGAAAATACAATAATTCCGATGGTAAGAAGCATGATTATAAGAATCGTAAAAGTTTTAATTGTATCGGTATAAAGAAACGATTTTTTTACCGGATATTTTGCAGTTCTCTTTTTATCCCGTTTTGCAGTCACCGGATTTTTTTTCGATGAATCGCTTTCCTTATCCGTTGGCAGTTCGGGAGATTTGGAAAACCGGGAAAGCACTGCTCCCCAATATCGGGCTAACGAACTTTCTCTCCATGTGAGAGGCTCAGCGATAAAGATGGCGGACAACAAGACAACATTGACGGTAAAAAAATATGCGAATCTTTGGAACCGGATAGTGACAAGAAGCATCACCAAGGACCAGATTACCACGAAAATATACCGGCTCTCTCTTTTTTTTACTGCATAATATCCCATCACCAGCAATCCCCCGGCCATCAGGATAAGTGCACCATTAAAATTTTCCCAGGCACCTGACAATGTCCAGGGAAGTGTCTCAACGACACTTACCGAATATTCTGAGGAGCCGAAAAAAAGTACTATCGCCTGCTGGCTTAAGGTTTGGAGAGGCGGATAGATTTGCATAAAAGTAAAGCTCACAACAGAAAGTACGACAAGACTCATCAGGTATGTGATTTTTTTACCCTGACATAGGAATGAAAGAATAAACAGCCCTATCGTTTCAGCGATGAGGGCGAGCAGTAAGTATGGTATTCCGATTGAATATCGGGTTATTGACAGACCCTCAGATTTGATTCCAAAGAGGAAGAGGAGAATTATTGATACTGTTAATAATACTACATTGACTACTGATAAATAAATGGAATTGCGCTTCAGGAAATAATCCAGAATATACTGGACAAATGTATAGATCGCAATAACGACGAGAGTAAGAATTACGGTGGTTGACGTAAGAATAGCAAGGAAAAAAAGTATGCCGGTCATAGTTGAAAGGACCAGCGGGAATAAAAGACTTTTACTTTCTTTCAGATTCACCGGGTGATCTTTCATATATAATAGCGTAGAGATATAACCGAGGAAAAAGAGTGTGCTGAAAAGGACTTCCCCGATATGATGGTCAACCCATCCATACGCTGAGAGGGAAAAATATTGGATAGAAACAACTGAAATCAGTCCTGCAGCGATAATTCCTGCCTTCCGGTTCCACACAGTTTTTCCCAGCTGAAACATCACCGGGACCATGATCATGGCCATGAGCGGGGCGACCCAGCCTGCAGTAAAAACAATCGCGCTGCGTGTGGTTGCTCCGGTAATCAGACATAGTATTGCAGCAGTAAACGGATAGAGTGGTCCCCAGTCGATTACTTTTCCGGTCGGATAAGCGGTCATCGGATCAAACCAGTTATACTGGGGAAAATTATGGACCATTACCTCGATTTGTCTCAGTGTATACCATGAATCCGTATCATACGTATACAAAAAACCTGGATCTTTGATGAAAAATGCGGGAATTATCCTGAGAATGAGCGCAATCCCCATAAAAATGAGGATGACTGTAACAATAATGTAAGACTGGTGTTTTTTAAAGCTGGCCAAATCCATTAATACATACTAATGAAGTAAAAATATAATAAACCTTCAAAATCATTGCTGAATTTTCAATATCAGTTAATAAATAATGCGTATTGAGGTGAGCAGAAATTAAGAAGGATATATAATTTTTCAAAATATTGGCGTGCTCTTATGCTACCGGACTTGAAAATCCAGGCCTGCTCCAAAAAAATCGTAAACGAACGATTTGACTGTGCAAACCCGATCTCCCTGTTGGACGCGAGTTGTTTCTACGCCATCATTTTGCACGAGAAGTATTTGTTTTTATTAAAAGAGGGTCTCTTTTCCTGTGCTGCAGAAATCTTTCAAAAATCTCCGTGAAGGAAATTCATGGACGCTTGTCACGATAATTCTCCCGTTACCCACCTTCTTTTCGATAATTACATCAGAGGATTCAGCTATTCCCCTGCGTTCTCCTTCGTGGAATGGGAATGAACCATCGCATTCGACAGACATTGGATCATAATCATCGATGATAGTTCCGCAATCGGAATCTGATGTGCACTCAATCTTTCGCGGATGGCAGTCATGCCTGTATGTTACCGGGAAAGGGAGCCAGTCATAGGCATCCGGTTTATCGGCGGCAGCGCCAAAGACGAGGAGGTTTCCGCCATTTTCAATGAATTTTTTAATCCGTGAAGAGGCAGAGCGGAGTGCCGGGAGCAGGTTTGAATAGGCAGGATTTGCAAAACCTGTGGGAATGATAAGGCAGTTGAATGTACCCCGGTAAAAAGGTGCTGCAAGCATATGTGGGGTGACAAGTTCACACGTAATCCCGCAATCTTCGATATACCGGTTGAAATGTTGTTTTGTCTGCCAGACAAATGCGGCACGACAGCTCATCCTTTAATCACCCCCAATGGTGAGAGGCGTGCTACGAGCCGGGATATCCCCACCTCATGGACTACATTTACGACTTCATCGCTGGGTTTGTAGACCCCCGGAGCTTCATCAGCGATAGCATTTTCACTATGTGCCCTGACAATAATGCCTTCTTTTAACAGATTTGCGGTGATTTCCCTGCCGTTAAGATTCTTTTTCGCCTGTGTGCGGCTCATGATTCGCCCGGCACCATGGCAGGTACTCCCGAATGTTCTGTCCATGGCAAGCTGCGTTCCGTGTAAAACATATGAGGAAGTCCCCATACTGCCAGGGATGATCACCGGCTGCCCGATTGAAGTAAGGTCGGGAGGAAGATCCCGTGATCCCGGCCCGAAGGCCCGTGTGGCGCCTTTCCGGTGCACACAGACTTTCCTGCTCTTTCCATTCAGGATATGTTCCTCGATCTTTGCAACGTTGTGCGCGACATCATAGATAAGTGGCATTTCCTCATATTCGACCCTGAACATCTTTGAGAGTACCTGACGCGTAGTATGAGTAATCATTTGCCGGTTTGCCCAAGCATAGTTAGCGGAGGCGGCCATCGCACCAAAATATGCCCTTCCTTCCGGTGAGGTTATCGGGGCACAGGCAAGTTGTCGGTCGGGGATCGTGATGTGATACTTTTTCGTAGCACTTTCGAGAATTTTTAAGTGATCGGTGCACACCTGATGACCAAGCCCTCTTGAACCGCAATGGATCATGCAACAGACCTGGCCTAAGGTAAGGCCAAATGCCTTAGCTGCATCCGGGTCAAAAATTTCACGGACAACCTGGATCTCAAGAAAATGATTGCCTGATCCAAGCGTCCCACCCTGAGGTATTCCGCGTTGTTTTGCCTTTGCAGAGATGAAACGAGTATCTGCAGCATTCATGACCCCTCCCTCTTCACATCTCATCAGATCGCGCTCAACACCATAGCCCGCGCTGACTGCCCATCGGGCGCCTTTTACCATCATACCATCGAGCGACTGTGAAGATACCTTGAGGCAGCTCTTCGCGCCGACACCCGTAGGTACCGTACGGAAGAGTTCATCGATAAGATCACGGCGGCCGCTGACATCCTTATGGAGCAGTGGCGTTGAGAGTAATCGGACCCCGCAGTTAATATCAAAGCCGACCCCCCCCGGGGAGATAACCCCCTCATCAACAGAAAACGCAGCAACACCCCCGATAGGAAATCCATACCCCCAGTGGATATCCGGCATTGCCAGCGAATTTTTCAGAATTCCTGGCAGGGTTGCCACGTTGGCGAGCTGCTGGACTGCGCCTGGTTCGAGGGTTTTTGCTAACGATTCAGAAAGAAAAAATCTTCCCGCAACCCGCATACCCGGAACATATCCGATGGGTACTTCCCATTCATATATCCCGACACGGTTTAAACCCTCAAGCATACTTCCACCTCATTTCGCCTGTTCTTAGACATCAAATATGATGTCCAGCATATATCCGTTCGCATCGTGCATGATTTCAAGTCCCGAATAGGAGATCCCTTTCACTTCTGAACCGCCGGAATGTCGTGCAGGATCAAACGACTCCCCCCTGAGCTCCGCGATGAGACAATAACCGTTAATCCTGATTCGAGCGTCTGAAAAAACGAGACCCTCTACTTCTGATAGAAAAAGGGCTTCAGAAAGGAAGTCCGCCAAGAGCGATTCATTATCAGTCGATTCGATCCTGATCTTCCTGATGGTACCATCGCCACGCTCTGTTCCATACATCACCTGCATCAGGGCTTTGAAGGTTTCTGAAAAAAGCGCTTCAAGCGTAGGGGCGGATGCATGAATTTTCACATCTGCAGTATGGGGAATCTCTTCAAAACTCATCCGTATTCATGTCCCCCACTATCGTCATCATCAAAAAAAGGGATCATGTCCATCCGGATGCTATGGAGGAATCGTGCCTGGTGGACAGAAACATAGATCATGTGATCCCCTGCGTTGAGAAGGAGGTCGGTTTTCTTCGGTGGTTTAACACGGATGGGTAATAGAATCGGCCCGCCGCATGAAGTGCATATACGAAAATCACAGTCCCGCTGGTTGATATATTCGATTACTTCCGGAACAATAGTAATCTCGTTTATGCAGCCGTTGTCTTTGGTATGCATGATGCTATAATAATAGGAACGGAGAGTAAAAACCGTTGTGGATCGGCAGAGGTTTTAATTAACCCCGACAATCCTTACAACTACATCAAAATATTTTTCTTTGAGTTCGTACGTGTTTGATCCGTCAGCATTTCGTAGTGCGTGGAGAATACCGATTCTTGAGGCAATGATGCCAACCATAGAAGCGATTGCATGGAATGTAACTGCAAACTGAGTCTGAAGTTCAGCGACGAGCTCCGCAATAGTGAGCGATTTGATTTTAACAAAAAGTCTGAGCACTTCGCGCCGGATTCCGGTCCTATCCCGAGAAAGGTATGACTGTAACCGTCCTTCAACGACTCGTTTGATCTCTGAAGGAGATCTCATAAGTTTACTGTCACAGGTCTCTCTATTTATATTTTTTTATTTTGTGCGCGTATTAATCCTTAAAGGGAGATTTCATTGGTTTTGAAGTGAATGTATTTTTTTGTGCAGGTTTTAATATAATTCTCTTCATGGAACTTCTTCCTGGAACTAGATGGATTGCCAGCCGATAGGATGCACTCTGGTAACTATTTAATTGTTCATAAACAGATGATTACGCTATGGGATTGTTCAACTATAACATCGAGAAATATTCGCCAAAACAGTTGGTGATAATCCCTCTCGTAATCCTGGCAATATCTCTTGTTCTGATCGCTCTGAACACGGTTGCAACCGGTATGCCGGTTACACCAGGAATTGATTTCTCCGGAGGGACTGCGGTAACGGTTATTACCACTGACACCAAGGAACAGATTACTTCCTATTTTGCCAATTATCCCCTCATTGAAGTAAGTGATATGAACAACGGAAAATTTTTAAAGTTTGGATTGATGGATGATGCAAAGTATACCTCACTCACGTCATTAGTCAACCAAAAGTATCCTAATGCACGGATTGACCAAATCGGAGAAACGTTCGGAAAAGCCCTGCAATCACAGGCAGTTCTTGCCCTGATTTTTTCCTTCATTGGCATGTCAATTGTGATTTTCCTCTCATTCAGGACATTTGTTCCGGCAGTAGCAGTTGTGCTTTCAGCTTTTGCTGATATGGTAATGACTGCTGCGACAATGAACATAATCGGAATTCCGCTCTCCCTTGGTACTCTTGCTGCGCTGCTTATGTTGATCGGTTACTCGGTTGACAGCGATATCCTGCTCACAAATAGGGTACTCAAACGACAGGGAAAGCTCAATGATAAACTCTCTGGAGCATTCCATACCGGTATCATCATGACTTCAACAACCCTTGCAGCTGCTGCGGCGATGCTTATCGTCTCATGGTTTGGGGCTATCCAGATCCTTTTGGAGATATCGACCGTGCTTCTTATCGGGCTTCTGTTTGATATTATGAATACCTGGCTCACGAATGTCGGCATACTTAAATGGTATGTCCAGAAGGGAGGTGGCAAATGAACTCAAAAGAATTAAAAGCCCTTGTCACTGACTGGAGAGTTGCGACGCTCCTCATACTTCTTGTCCTATCCGTTATTGCAATATACCCTCATATTGACCAGGACGGGCATCTTGCATCCAATCTCCAGTACGGGCTTGACCTCCAGCAAGGTTCATGGATCCAGCTCGAATTTCGCGCAGAAGTGGTAGGGTTTACTACCAATCAACCGGTCGAAGCATTTGTCACCAATCTCTCCAAGAAGCTTGGTACCGAAGTAGTCGTAGTGGAATCCACGAATCCCAGTCATCTCGAAATCCTGAAATACTATTCACAGGCAGAACTTGAACCAATCTTCATCAGTGAGCAGGGGAAGCTCACCTCCTACCAGCAAGGTGTATCAAAATCCACGGCAGACACGGTGAAGGGTGTCCTTGAAAATAAGATTAATACACTTGGGACTAAGGATGCAAAGGTCAACACTCTCACCGGTTTAAATAATGTCGCCCGGTTTATCCGTGTCGAACTTGCCGGTGTGGATATGACAGAGGCGCAGGAAATTGTCGGAAAACAGGGAAAATTCGAGATTCGTATTCAGACAACCGGAAACCAGACCGAGCATGTCCTGTCTGGTGATACTATTACCAGTGTCCAGGTGCCCAGCCAGGAGCCAGCGGGTAGCGATAACTGGGGCGTAGGGTTTACCTTAAGTGATAGTGGTGCTGATGCATTTCGCGCTGCCGCGATCAAATATGGCGCGACTACAGACCCTGCGAAACATAATCTGATCATGCTCCTTGATAACAGCACCGTTTACTCTGCTCCTCTCTCAGCAGATCTCGCAGGAAAACTCCAGAGTGATACCATCCGTCAGCTCTTCGCTTCTACAGGAAAAGGTAAGTCCGGGACCCAGGAGGCAACCAATCTTGAAATCCACCTCAGGGCCGGGGCATTACCCGTCGATGTGAATATTGCAGGATCCGGGGGTGTCTCGGCACCTCTCGGAGAGCACTATAAGGTGATGGCACTTCTTGCCGGTGTCTTAGCACTTATCACGGTCGGATGTGTCATTTATTACCGCTACCGCGAACCCGGTATTGTTCTCCCGATGGTCATGATCAATGCATCTGAAATTATCATCCTGCTTGGATTCATCAGCCTGATCCAGTTCCAGATGGATCTGCCGACAATCGCCGGTCTCATCGCGGTGCTCGGAACCGGGATAGATCAGCTGGTAGTAATAACGGATGAGATCCTGCACGAAGGAAGGGTTCCTTCACCGAGTCTTTATATAAAACGGCTCTCCCGGGCGTTGAGCATTATCGTCATCGCCGCAGCAACTGTAGTGATTGCAATGGCTCCCCTTGCAGTGATGGACTTATCAACGCTCAAGGGATTTGCGATTATCACTATCCTTGGTGTTCTGGTTGGTGTAATTGTCACTCGTCCCGCATATGGAAAAATTATCATGCAAATCCTCTCCAAATAAAATACCATACCTTTATCTTTTTTTTAATCGACTCTTCTTCCGGGTATGTTCAATGAGCAAACCGGTTTTATTTGATTTTTTTGCGACCTGGTGTGGTCCCTGTAGGATGCAGACACCCATTTTAGAAGAACTCGGAAAAAAAATGGGTGACGCAATCGAGATACGAAAGGTTGATGTTGACCAGCATATGGATCAGGCAGAAAAATATGGGATCCGTGTCGTTCCGACCCTTATAATTGAAAAGGATGGAAAGATTATACAGTCCCTTGAGGGGGTTACCGACGCTGCAACACTCGAAAAAATCTTAAGGCCGCTGGTGGGTTAAGTGAAAATTGGTATTGTGGGGGGGACCGGAGATATCGGTGAAGGGATGGCTTTGCGCCTTTCCCCCGTATTCGATGTAATTGTTGGTTCGCGGGAGAGAGACAAAGCTGAAACTACCTGTACGATCGGTATTGAAACCTTAAGAAAACGAGGAAAAAAATGTTCGCTCAAAGGAGTTTCCAATCAGACTGCTGTGGATGATGCAGATATCGTTATCCTTGCAATTCCCTTCAAGCACCTCCTCGGAACATTAGAAACCCTTGGTGGGTTTGAAGGAAAGATAGTAATAAGCCCGGTAAATCCGATGGAAAAACGGGATTTCTTCACTTTCGTCCCTCCTGCTGAAGGTTCTGCTGCACTCCTGATAAGACGGCTTCTTCCCCAGTCTGCCAGGATCTGCACAGCATTTAATACCATTGCGGCAAATCGCTGGAAACTGCTTGATGAAGAGCTCAACTACTCTGTGCCTGTCTGTGGGGATGATCAAAGAGCAAAACAGCAGGTTATGGAAATTGTTAACCGCATTTCAAAACTTCAGGCATTTGATGCAGGTCCCCTGGCGGCTTCAAACCTGGTCGAGTCCCTAACTCCCCTGCTTCTGAATATTGCGCGATATAACAAGATGAAAGATGTCGGAATCCAGTTCCGTTAAAATTAAACACCTCTTCTGTTGCACACCAACCGCTTTGGTGAGATAGAATGGTGGCCGGGAAACACAGACGAAGTGATGATGGGGGGCACTCCTTACCCGGCAGAGCCGATGGGAGAACGTTGAATATGCTCTTGCAAATCCCAAAAAAGGGACTCCGTTCCCTTTACACAATTTTTCCGGCAGACATGCAGGAAATTGAAAATTCAGTCCGGTGTAGGGATTTTATGTGTAGAAACACGATGTTTGAAATCCCTTGCCACACATGTGATGGAAATGAAGGGAAGTGGTGGCGGCAAGGCATATCCGACAGGACAACTCAGGAAAGGTTTATCAAATATATAAGGGCAGGCACATGCAATCATCGTTGAATATGGAAAAGAATTCTATGGGAAAAAGAGGTGTTCTGAATGTATTCGACTGAGTTCGAACGTATAGGGAAACGGCTCTTTGCCGAGCACCTTGTCGGAGGAAATTTTGGGAATATCAGTATTCGAAATGGTAAAGAGGGTTTTTTCATCAAACGCAGCGGTACTTTTCTTGACGTAGCCGGTGAACTTGTCTTTGTCCCTCTCAAAGGAGACGCGCCACCGGAAGCGTCAAGTGAATATCGTGTGCATCGTGAGGTGTACAGAAAGACCAACCATGAAGCAATTGTACATGCTCACCCCCCACATACCATTGCTGCATCACTTGTCATGGATGAAATTGTACCCGAAGACAGTGAAGGCAGGATGTTTTGCCCAAAAATTCCGGTTGTTCTGGGTGCACCCGGTTCTCAGGAGATTGCAGAGAATGTTACCAACGCTCTTTCGTCTTCAAAACTGGTGATCGTTCGCGGGCATGGTACCTTTGCTGCAGGAAAGACACTTGATGAGGCATATGTTTACACCTCGCTGGTGGAGCACTCCTGTCGGATAATAAGTTTAAAGTGGAGTTTATCCTCCTGAAACTGTTGAATCATCGCTTCCCGAATAATTTTTTTTCAAGGCCACGATTTTCGAAAGTTTTTTTAAAGGATTTTGATGTATCCTGCAGGATATTTTAGAGAGAAACAGGGACTGAAAGATTCTTGTTTCAGTGCACGGAATGATAGCGCATTCGCTAACAAACCATTTTCAGGAACCACTGCGGGAGCGGCATCAATCGCTCAAAAAAAAGCGAAAAATCAAAAATAATACTATTATTTTGGAGGTTTCTGGGGCTGCAACAGTTGAACTTCCCGGATGATCTCCCGGTGGAATACCAGCAGCATATCGCTAATCATACCAAACATAAAAATTTCAATCCCCACGACAATCAGGAGTACGGTAAGTATAGTGAGGGGAATGTGATTTATGCCTTGAAACCATTCAAGCAAAACATAAATTCCTGTAAGAATACCAAGAACCGATGTGAAGACCCCCATCATCCCGAAGTAGAACATGGGGTTGTTCATCCGTGCAAGCCGATAAATAGTGCTTACAATCTTGATGCCATCATGAAACGGAGAGAGTTTCGTTCTCGTCCCCGGTCGGCGGGAATATTTGATCGGCACAACCATAATGTGTTGCCCGTTTCGAACTGCTTCAACCGAGATCTCGGTTTCAATTTCGAATCCTTTCTCTTTTAAGTTCATCTGCTGTATAGCAAGGCGGGTAAATGCCCGGTACCCGGAAAGAATATCGTGAAGATCACGGCTGTGGGCAATTTTGAAAAGAAGATTTAACATTTGATTTCCAAAAAGATTGAGGCGCGAGAATGCACCCTCCTCGGCGTTAGCGAGCCGGTCGCCGATGACCTGATCAAATCCCAAAAACAAGGGGGTAAGCATTTTTTCTGCATCTCTCGGAGCGTACGTGCCATCCCCGTCAAGCATAAGTATATATTGTTGTTCGATGAGTTCAAACGCCTCAATGATGGCATTTCCTTTACCCATACCAGACTGCGTACGAACATACGCACCGGCCTCCCTGGCGACTTTCACCGTGTTATCAGTACTTTTACCATCGATGACGAGAATATAGTTATATCCCAACTCCCTGAACTCATGGATTATCTTCCCAATCGTCTGATCTTCATTTAAAGTTGGAATTAAGATACAAACCTCATCTTTTTCAAATTTCATTGACATAGTATTTTTAATCGGGTAACATAAGTGCTTCTATGCATATCCCGAAAAAAGGGCTTCGGGCGCTGGGTATTGCAGAAAGCTATACCGGACGATCTGTCTCAAAACTCGCAGGAGTGGTGATGCGAAAAGATCTTCGCATAGACGGTTTTATATTTTCAACGGTCACCGTCGGCGGAATGGATGCTACTACATCTGTTCTCCGTATGGTGGATGAGCTTGAACGCTGCGATATAAATTTTATTATGCTTTCGGGATGTATTATCGCGTGGTTTAATATTATTAACCCCGGGAAGATTGCTCAGGAGACCGGAAAACCGGTAATCTGCGTCACGTATGAAGACTCGGATGGGCTTCTTGCGGAGATCCGTCACCATTTTCCTGATGACATCGAACGAATCTCCGCGTATAAGAATCTGGGAGAACGCATTCGAGTAAAACTTCATACACAACAGACGATCTTCATCAGGTGCTGGGGGATCGAGGTCTGTGACGGGGCGCGTCTCTGTAATGATTTCACCGTGGAGGGGAAGATTCCAGAACCGTTACGAGTTGCACGACTGTGTGCCAGAACATTAATTCCCACTTCCTAGAAAACGGCGGTATCATTTTTAAAATTACGTTACATGAAACAGAAAATTCATAATAATTAGGGAAAACATAATTTTTCCCAGTAAATTTATTGGAGATAATTAATGAAAATGTCAACGGGAGTTAAATTCGCACGATGGGTCTGTCTTGAATGCCACTATATCCATGATCCAGAAAAAGGAGATCCCAAAGGGGGATTTGTTCCGGGACCCCCTTTGAGGATCTTCCCGACATATGGCACTGTCCTGAATGCAAAATCCTCAAAGAAAAAAAAAGGGTATTCAAACGGCTGGTGGATGAATAATAGATCCGATGATATCGGTATCAAGGGATATACAACAGGTTTTATTCATACCTGTATACATGTCGTGAGATGATTATATCCATATTTTTGTCAATAATATCCACTTGTACTCTGTCGCCAGGATGAAATGTTCCATCCGTGAAATCGATGCAGATCCGCTCTCCGGGACTCCAGGTCGCCTCGGAACATCCGGATCCCCCCATCCATTGGACGCCGTAATGCGATGTACCGATGAAATCATGCCCGTTCATGGTAATAATTGTACTGGATACGGGTTGTCCGTTTTTAAAAAAATTTGCCTTAAGATTCTTATTCTGATAGGTTATCTGACCTTTATGGAGAAGAATCACACGACTATCGAAATTCAGATGCCCGGTTATTTCATCGATACTCTCAATGGATGTAATGGTAAAAATTTCCGGGATTTCCTTTTCCAGGGTCCAGGCAAAAGGTTGAACCTTGATCATAAGGAGAACGAGGAGAGCAAGAAGAATAGTGACTGCCACTAGAAGGATAACACCGAATGAATTAGAGAACGCATTATCCTTTCTGCAGTAAGAGTACACTAATTCTCCATCGATTGATGATCATATTAATCCGGCTAGGTTGATTTATCAAATTATCTTTTTTATCCCCATTATTTTTTAACGTGATACAGATGTTTCATTCTTTAAACTATTCAACAGAGAATAACTCTGATTTCATGTAATATAATCCATTAACATAAATATCACTTACACTAAGTTTTTTATCATTAACAAAATCCTGTTCAATGGATTTCCTTCAATGTCTGAGTCACCGGAGATACTGGAAAATTTGCAGTCCCCCGCGAATGGCTGGGAATTCTATCTTAAGGGACATACTCTTGGCAGGGAGGGAAGGCATGAAGACGCTCTTTTAGCATTTTCTCATGCCCTTTCCATTGATCCAAATCTTGCACTTGCATGGGCCGGCAAGGGTTTTGCCCTCGGTAAATTAGGCCGGTATGAAGAAGAAATCGAGTGTTGCAGAACGGCAATCTCCCTTGATCCCTATTGTGTCGATGCATGGAATTTCAAGGGATTTGCTTTGGGGATGCTCGGTCGGTTTCAGGACAAACTTGAATGTTGTGAGAAAGCGTTGCAAATTAATCCCGAGAGCGCGACGGCATGGAACAACAAAGGTGTTGCTCTGGGGATGTTGGGAAGGTTTGAGGCGGAGATACAATGTTGTGACCGTGCATTGGAACTCAGGCCACGCTATCTGTCAGCATGGGTGAACAGGGGATATGCTTTTGGTAAGCTGAAATGGTACGAAGAAGAAATCATATGCTACGATCGGGCCCTTAAAATTTATCCTTTTTATTTTTCCGCGCTGATAAAAAAAGGGATAGCCCTGATTAATTTAAAAAGATATTTAGAAGCGATCGATATTCTCGATCGTGCCCATTTAATCGAACCCGGGAATGCCAAAGCGCTTTATCTTAAAGGACTCTCCCTCAGCATGCTCGGGAAACATGAAGATGCAGTTCACAGTCTTGAACGTGCTCTTGAAATAAATCCTACTATAGCTGATGCCTGGGTTGTCATGAGCAATTCATGCTTCATGCTTGGCAGACTTGAAGAATCTGCACGGGCATTTGATAAGGCGTATTATATTGACGTCAAGGATGTCCGATCAGGTCTTGTGAAGGGATTGTCTCTTTTAAAGATGGGAAAGTTTGATGATGCCATTGGAAGTTTCTCCAATGTCCTGGGGGTTCTCCTAAGATAAGCATTAGATTCTGTTTTTTTAAAAGAAAATAATCAATACCCCCCTTTTTTATGCCTCTCGCACGTACCCAAAACTATGGATGTTGAGGAGTTTGTCCGCAGAAGAATTGCGGACGGAACAGATGAAGATGCCTTACAAAACAATCTGGCCGATTATATTATTGAAATAAAAAAGGTAAAACCCTCCTATGCATCCGCTTTCGCCCGGGCTGTGATTGATGAAGTGAAAAACACCCGGGGCCTGACAGGTGATTTTTTTGAATTTGTACCGGCCGGAGTAAAAATGGGGGAGTTCGGAGTAGGATCGCGGGGGAAAGGGGATTTTTTTGCCCATCGCCAAATCGCCCGCATCATCGGAAAAACTTCAGCCTCGGTTGGAGTAGATGAGATGGATGATGCTGGTGCAGTATGCGCCAGTGGTCACTATATTATCTGTACAGTTGACGGTATGCATTCCCGCCTTTCCGATTACCCGTTCCTTGCGGGATTTCATGTTACGCGCGCGACACTCCGGGATGTGTATGTCATGGGAGCAAAACCGATCATGCTCTTTTCAGATATTCATGTAGCTGATGACGGGGATGTAGCAAAAATTTTTGATTATACTGCCGGAATTACAACTGTTGGTGAGGTAATGGATGTGCCTCTTGTCACCGGTTCTACCCTCCGTATCGGGGGAGATATGGTGCTTGGAAGTCGTCTTACCGGCTGTGTGGGGGCCGTTGGTGTGGCAGAACACCTCACTGCCCGGAAATCCATGCGACCGGAGGACGTCCTGCTGATGACAGAAGGTGCGGGTGGAGGAACCATTGCGACTGCGGCAATTTATTCAGGATTTCCGGATGTTGTAGAACAGACGATAAATCTCAATTTCCTTGTGGCCTGTGAAACGCTGATGAAAAGCGACGTCTTTCATAAAATCCATGCGATGACCGATGTAACGAATGGCGGGTTGAGGGGTGATGCATTTGAGATGGCAGAGACCGCTGGCTGCAGGATCATTATTGATGAAAATACAACAGGGAGTTTGGTGGAACCTCATGTACGGAATATGCTCGAGACCTTACATATCGACTATCTTGGTGTTTCTCTCGATGCCCTCCTCATCGCGGCCCCTCCTGAAGTGTCAGATGAGATTTGCCGAATAGTGAAATCTGTGGGAGTGACCATGCATGAAATCGGGTACGTTGAAAAAGGGAAGCCGGAATCAGTTCTTAAGATTAACGGGGAGGAACGCGATTTCTCGCCACGGTTCCGTGAATCGGCTTATACTCCGGTGAAGAAGATTGTTGACACCGATATGCGCGACTTTGATGAGATGAAAGAAGGAGTCATGCGTGCCGCAGAAGCTGCGATCCAGAAAAAACAGCGTGTGTTGAAGGATCTGATGGAAAAGAAAAAAATCGCATAAACCTATTTTTGGGGTTTTTTTCCACTTA
>Ga0187854_10001934_pt1 | contig 18806 bp, 18 predicted proteins | sample June2016WEW_6_15_FD_132445 | JGI IMG/M metagenome (GOLD analysis project Ga0187854, IMG submission 132445) | Peatland microbial communities from SPRUCE experiment site at the Marcell Experimental Forest, Minnesota, USA - June2016WEW_6_150 | ecosystem: Environmental > Terrestrial > Soil >...
CTGTTGACCCAGACCCTGATCGTCCACATCATCAGGACCAGGCGGATACCCTTCATCGAGAGCCGGGCGTCGCTGCCGATGACGCTGACCACCATGGCCGTGATGGGCATCGGCGCCTGGCTGCCCTACTCGCCGTTTGCCGGCGCGCTGGGGCTGGTCGCTCTCCCTGCGGTCTACTGGGCCTGGGTCGCCGGGTTCCTCCTGACCTACGCCGCGCTCACCCACGTCGTGAAGACCTGGTTCATGAAACGGTTCGGAGCTGAGTAGCGATGGACTCCCTGCTGGATGCCCTGCAAGAAGGCCGGTTGATCGAGCTGCCCGACAACAACCGGGATGACGCGCTGCACCTGCTCGCCCACATCCTCGAGGCGATCCCGTCCGTGCCCACCGGGACCGACGTGGTGGGGCTGGTCATGGAGCGGGAGCGCGTGTCCAGTACGTCCCTGGGGAAGGGCTGGGCGTGCCCGCATGCGCGCGTGCCGTTCGAGGAAGATCTCGTGTGCGTCGTGGGGTGGAGCCCGACCGGCATCGCCTACGAGCCCCAGGCCGAGCCCGTGTCGGTCATCGCCATGTATCTGGTGCCGTCGAACCAGCGGAATCACTACCTGCGCGAGATCTCCCTGCTCGCCAAGGCGCTCAACGCGTATGCGGACCCGGAGAAGCTGCGCTCCGCGAAAGAACTCAACGACGTTCGCAACTACCTGCTCGAGCTGATCGGCTCGACCAAGGACACGGTGGGCCCCGATGCGCGGGCCCGGATGATCCAGCTGCAGGGGAAGCAGACGATCCAGGCCCTGACGGCGCCCGACCTCTCCAGCCTGATCGTCGAACCGTTCACCGTGGTCGCCGGTCCCGGCCTCAAGGCCGTGGCGCTCACGCAGAACGCCGGCCTGAGGGAATTCCTCGACGCGACGGCGGGCCTGACCGAGCGCCTCGAGGCCGATGGGGCGTTCCAGGACGGCGTCTGGCGCCTGGTGAAGCGCGGCGTGCTCACGTATCAGGGCGGGCGCGTGGTCTACGACTGCCTCGCGATCAAACTCCAGGGCGGGGGCGCGTCGCCGCCCAAGTAGCGACCCGAGCGTGACGCCGGGAAGGAGGGGCACGTGACCGACTTCTGCGCTGCGATCCCGAAGGCGGAGCTGCACCTCCACATCGAAGGCACGCTCGAGCCCGAGCTGATGTTCGAGTTGGCGAAGCGCAACGGCATCCGGCTGCGCTTCCCGTCGGTCGAGGCGGTCCGCCGGGCGTATCAGTTCACCAGCCTGCAGTCCTTCCTCGACATCTACTACGAGGGCGCCAAGGTCCTGCTCCGCGAGCAGGACTTCTACGACCTCACCTGGGCGTACCTGGAGCGGGCCCACGCCGACGGCGTGCGCCACGCGGAGATCTTCTTCGATCCGCAGACGCACACGGACCGCGGCATCGCGTTCGAGACCGTGTTCTCGGGGCTTCGCCGCGCCCTGGACGACGCGGAGCACGCGCTCCGGATGTCGTCGCGCCTCATCCTCTGCTTCCTCCGGCATCTCACGGCCGAGGCGGCGATGGAGACGCTGAAGGCGGCGCTCCCCTTCAAGGACGGCCTCGCCGCGGTCGGGCTCGACTCCTCCGAGGTCGGGCATCCGCCCCGGAAGTTCGCCGCCGTCTTCGAGCGCGCCCGCGCGGCGGGGCTGCTCGCGGTCGCCCACGCCGGCGAGGAAGGGCCGCCCGAGTACATCTGGGAGGCGCTCGACGTACTGCAGGCGCGGCGGATCGACCACGGCGTCCGCTGCCTCGAGGACCCGCGCCTCGTCGAGCGGCTGCGGGCCGACCGGATCCCGCTCACGGTCTGCCCGCTGTCGAACGTCAAGCTGCGCGTCTTCGCGACGATGGGCGAGCACAATCTCAAGCGGCTGCTCGCGGCGGGGTTGTGCGTGACGGTGAACTCGGACGATCCGGCCTACTTCGGCGGCTACATCGCGGCCAACTACCGCGCCGCCGAGCAGGGGCTGGGCTTGAGCCGGGAGGACCTGCTCACGCTGGCGCGGAACTCCTTCCGGGCATCGTTCCTCGCGCCGCCGGAGAAGCACGCGCGTCTGGCGGAGGTGGATCAGTTCGAGGCGGGACTCGCGACCATGTCCTGAGCGCGGCCGCGGCGGCCGTCCGCCCTACCGCACCAGCCCGGGATAGAGCCGCGAGGCGATCGTCAGCAGGACCACGAACGCCCCTGCCTGGACCGCGAAGTCCGCCCCCACACCGAAGAGGCTGTGCCCGCCCTGCACCATCAGCCCCCGCAGCGCATCCACCACATACGTCAGCGGGTTGACGCGCGCCACGACCTGGAGCCAGGGCGGCATGATGGCGAGCGGGTAGATGGCGTTGCTGGCGAAGAAGAGGGGCATCGTCAGCACCTGCCCGATGCCCATGAAGCGCTCCCGCGTCTTCACGAGGCACGCCACGATGAGCGAGAAGGTGGCGAACAGGGCGGAGCCGAGCATCACCATGGCGGCCACGCCGATCAGGGCGAGGGGCGAGAACTGGAGGTGGATGCCGAGCACCAGCGCCAGCACGTAGATGAGCACGGCCTGCGTGAGGCCGCGCAGCCCCGCCGAGATCGCCTTGCCCATCACCAGCGCGCCCCGGTACGCCGGGCTCACCAGGAGCTTGTGGATGATGCCGAGGTCGCGCTCCCAGATGACCGCGATGCCGAAGAAGATCGCGCTGAACAGCACGCTCTGCGCCAGCACCCCCGGGGCCATGAACTCGAGATAGGTGAGATTGCCCGTGGGGATGGCGCGCACGCGGGTGAAGACTTCGCCGAAGACGATGAGCCAGAGCGCGGGCTGGACGGCGCGCGTGAGCAGCTCGGTCGGGTCGCGGGCGAGCTTCCGGACTTCGGCTTCGGCGATCGCCAGGCTCTGGCGGACGAAGCCCGAGACGGGGTCGGCGTCAGCCGAGGCGGCGAGCGGTACTGCGGGTGCGGCGGACGTCACGGTATCCCCCTCCGGCTTCGATGGTTCCTCCGGCCACGCCGGCGAAGACGTCGTCGAGGGTCGCGTCGGGGCCGATCCGGCCCTTCAGCTCCTCCGGCGTGCCCCGGGATGCGACGCGGCCGCGATGCATGATCGCCAGCTCGTCGCACAGCGCATCGGCCTCTTCCATGTCGTGGGTCGAGATCAGGATGGTCGTGCCCTGCCGCTCCTGCAGCTCCTCCAGGCGCTCCCACACGGCGCGGCGCGCCAGCGGGTCGAGCCCGATCGTCGGCTCGTCGAGGAACAGGACCGCGGGCTGGTGGAGCATCGCCTGCGCCAGCTCCAGCCGCCGGATCATCCCCCCGGAGTAGGTGCGCACGAGCGCGTCGGCGGCCGCCGCCAGCCCCATAAACTCGAGCGCGGCGTCGATGCGCGCGCGCCGCTCCGCGCGCGGGATCCGGTAGAGCTTCGCCGACAGCACGAGGTTCTCGCGCGCGGTGAGCGCGCCGTCGGCCGAGACCATCTGCGGCACGTAGCCGATGCGCCGCCGGACGTCGCGGGGATGCGCCGCGACCTCGAACCCCGCCACCCACGCCGTGCCCGACGTCGGCGGCAGCAGCGTGGTGAGCATCTTGATGGTGGTCGTCTTCCCGGCGCCGTTGGGGCCCAGGAGGCCGAAGATCGCGCCCTGCCGCACTTCCAGGTCGAGGTGGTCCACCGCCACCAGCGCGTCGTAGCGCCGCGTGAGCGCGGTGGTCGCGATGACGACGTCGCTCATCGCTATGCGGCCGCCGGCTTCAGCGCCTTGAGGGCGTCGTCGGTGGATCGCACCCGGCCGAGGCGCGGGAAGATCTGGGTCACGGCGAACTGATGCGCCTCGGCCGCCATGGCCGCCATGGCGTCTTCCGCGAAGACCAGCTCGTAGCCACGCTCCCACGCGTCGCGCGCGGTGGACTCGACGCCGAAGTTCGTGGAGATGCCGCCCAGGATGATCGTCCGGACGCCGCGGCGGCGCAGCACGAGATCCAGCTCCGTCCCGTAGAAGGCCCCCCACTGCCGCTTGGTGATCACGACGTCGCCCGGCATTGGGCTGAGCTCCGGCACCAGCTCGCTGAAGTCCGGCGGCACGTTGCCCGCGCTCCACGGCGCGGCGTCCACCTTCTGCGAGAGGCGGTCCCGGCCGTCCGCCGCGTACGCGACGCGCACCAGGACGACCGTCGCGCCGACCTCCCGGCAGCGCTGCACCAGCCGCTGCGCCCGCTCGACGACGTGGGCGGCGGCGTGCGGGGCGGTCTGGCGGCCCACGATGCCGCGCTGAAGATCGATCAGCACGAGCGCGGTCGTGCGGGGGTCGAGCGAAAGCTGGTCCATGACGGTCCCTCGATTGAAGAGTGCCTACAACCCGGCGCGCTGCGCGGCGAGACGACCCAGGGCGGACCAGTCGAGGTCCCCCATGCCGGCGGCGATGGCCGAATCGAACTGGTCGCGCACCAGAGCGGCCAGCGGCATCGGCACGCCCCGCGCCTCGGCCGCCTCCATCACCAGGCGGACGTCCTTGAGGCCGAGCCGGAGCTTGAAGCCCGCCGGCTCGTACCGCTGCTGCGCGATGAGCGCGCCGTAGTTCTTGTACATCGGCGACTGCATCAGATTGTCGTTGACGATCTCCAGGAACAGCGCCGGCTCGACCCCCGACTTCCTGAGCAGGGCGAACGCCTCGGCCAGGCTCTCGAGCATGGCGACGATCACGAAGTTGCCGGCGAGCTTCAGCGTGTTGGCCGCCGACGCCTCCGCGCCGATCACGAACAGCTTGCGCCCGATCGCCTCGAGCAGCGGCCTCACGCGCTCGATGGCGAGCGCCGGTCCGGCGGCCACCACCACCAGCCGTTGCGCGGCCGCGGCGTCCGGCCGCCCGAACACCGGGGCGGCGACGTACTGCTGGCCCCGCGTCGCGTGGGCCTCCGCGAGGCGGCGCGACAGCGCCGTGCTGATCGTGGACAGCGAGACGTGGATGCCGTCCCGCGGCAGCGCCTCCAGCACGCCGCCTCCCCCGAAGACGGTCGCCTCCACGGCCGCATCGTCCGCGAGCATCGTCAGGACCACGTCCCCGCGGCTGGCGTCGGCCGTCGAAGCGCCCACCCGTGCGCCGTCCGGTTGGAGCGCTTCCGCCCGACTCGAGGTCCGGTTGTACACCGTGATCCAGTGCGGCGTCTTCAGCAGGTTGCGGGCGATGGGCAGACCCATGGCGCCCAGACCGATGAACCCCACGTTCATGATGAGTTCCCCGCTCAGTCCGGGACGTCCGGGGGCGCGGGTCGCGCAGTCGCACCGGAAGGCGCCGCTCGCAGGTACTGCGCCGGCCACGACGCGCTCTGCCCCAGCTCGCGCGCGGCCCGCATCGGCCAGTAGGGATCGCGCAGCAGCTCGCGCGCCAGGAGCACCGCGTCCGCCTGGCCGGCGCGGACGATCCGGTCCGCCTGCGGCGGCTCCGTGATGAGGCCCACGGCCCCCGTCAGCACCCCCGCCTCGCGGCGGATCCGTTCCGCGAACGGTACGTGATACCCCGGAGCGACGGGGATCTTCGCGTGCGCCACGAGGCCGCCCGACGAGCAGTCCACGAGGTCCACGCCCAGCGGTCCGAGCGCTCGTGCCAACTCCACCGACTGCTCGACGTCCCACCCTCCCTCGACCCAGTCCGTCGCCGAGAGGCGGATGAACAACGGCAGCCGCTCCGGCCACTCGCTGCGCACCGCCTCGACGACCTCCCGCACCAGCCGGGTGCGGTTCTCGAACGGGCCACCGTAGCGGTCGCTCCTCTGGTTGCTGAGCGGCGAGAGGAACTGGTGCAGCAGGTAGCCGTGCGCGGCGTGCAGCTCGACGACCTCGAAGCCGGCCTCGCGCGCGCGCCGCGCTGCGGCGGTGAAGTCGCGCACTACGAGCTGGATGGCCTGCGCGGTCAGAGCCGCGGGCGTCGCATAGCCTTCGAACGCCACGGCGCTCGGCGCCACGGCCGTCCACCCGCCCTCGGACGCCGGCACGCTCCCCGGCTTGCCGTCCCAGGGCCGATAGGTGCTCGCCTTGCGGCCGGCGTGCGCGAGCTGCATCCCGGCGCGGCTCCCCTGCCCGCGCACGAACCGGACGATCCGGGCCAGCGGCTCGACGTGCTCGTCCTTCCAGAGCCCGAGGTCCTGCGGTGTGATGCGGCCCTCCCGCGTGACCGCCGTGGCCTCGGTGAACACCAGGGCGGCGCCGCCGACGGCGCGGCTGCCCAGATGCACGAGGTGCCAGTCCCCGGCGAATCCGTCCTCGCTCGAGTACTGGCACATGGGTGAAACGAAAACGCGGTTGTGGAACTCGAGACCGCGGATCTGGAGACCCTCGAAGAGACTCGGCACGGCGACTTTCCCTCGTGAAGACGCGCTGGCCTGCGCTGCGTATCATACGAACGAATCCCGCCGGGCGCTGCGGAGGCAATGCTCCGGCCCGGCACCTCGAACCCCGGCTAGACTGCTGGGTAACATTACTCCGTCGCCGCAGGGCGAGTCCCGAGCAGGGCGAACGCAGGTCCGGTCAGGAGGAGCCATGGCTTCCCGGATGATTCTCACGCGCGGCGCGGTCGCGGCGGCTGCTGCGGCTGCATTCGCCGCCGGGTGTCACGAAGCCGCCAGCCCGCTGACCGGGGTCCTCACGCACCTCGTCGTCGTCTCCGGATCGGACCAGACCGGGGACGTCGGTGCGGCGCTTGCGAGCCCACTGGTCGTGCAGGCCCTCGACGGCGCCAACCACCCGGTCGGCGGCGCGGTGATCGCGTGGACGGTCACGGGTAGCGGCACGATCTCGCCCGAGAGCACGACCACCGACGCGGCGGGCATGGACTCCGTGCGCTGGACGCTGGGGCCCAGAGCCGGCGTGGAGGCCGCCACGGCGTCCGCCGCCCGCTATCCGGGCGTCTCGGCGACCTTCCTGGCCGGCAACGGGGCGGTGATCATGGGCAACGTGGCCGTCGGCAACCCGAGCCCCACCGGCATGTTCGCCCTGGCGGGCGCGGCGGCCCGGGCCAGGTCGCGCGCCGCGCCGGGAGCGGCGGCCCTCGCGGCGCGGCACCCGCGCACCAGCGACCGCGGGATCGTGGTGGTCTTCCGCAGCGACGTGCTCCGGCTGGCGAGCGCCGGATCGGCGGCGTATCGCGCGACCGGCGTCGCCCGCGCGGCGGCGGACGTGCTGACGCAGCGATTGGCGGCGATCACCAGGGGCTTCGCGGTGCAGGACGCGCGCGTCTCACCCGCCATTCTCGCCGCGCACGTCACCCTGGCGGACAGGGCCCAGCAGGGTACGGTGCTGGCGGCGTTGCAGGCCGATCCGGCGGTGGCCTGGGCCGGCCCCGACGCCGTGATCTCGATTCGCGACGGCGCGCCCGCCCCGCAGGCGGCGCGGCCGCTGCTCCGGTCCGGCGCCGCGGTCCGGCCGTCGGCTTCCACGTCGCTGCCCAACAGCCCCGACTACTTCGCGCAGGCGTGGGGCGCGAACATGGTGGACCTGCCGCGGGCGTGGGCCGTCGTCACCGGGAGCCCGGCGGTGACCGTGGCGGTGGTGGACATGGGCGTACGGTTCGACGATCCCGCACTCGCACCCAACCTGACCACCGACGGCTACGACTTCGTGGAGCAGATTCCGCTGGCGAGCTTCGGCTACGACTCCATCGGCCACTACTGCTCGAGCGGCGTCCAGTTCACCACCATCGACGGCAACGGCGGCCCACATCCCGACGCGACCGATCCCGACGACGTGATGCTCGACAGCCTGGGCAGCTGCTGGTCGCACAACCCGCTCGGCGACCACGGGCAGTGGACCTCCGGGATCATCGGTGCGGCGGGCAACAACAACGGCCCGGTCACGGGCGTGAACTGGTCGGTGCGCATCCGTCCGATCCGCGTCCTCGGCATCACGGGGGACGGCATCGCCTTCGACGTCGCGCAGGGCGTGCTGTACGCCGCGGGCCTGCCGGCGCTCGGCGCCGGGGACTCGCTGGTCACCGCGCCGTCCCGGGCCCCGATCATCAACCTCAGCCTGGGGAGCCCGTCGGACGATCCGTCGCTGTCGAGCGCGGTGGCGGCCGCCGTGAGCGCGGGCTGCCTGGTCGTCGCGTCGGCGGGAAACTCCACCTGGGACCTCCCGACCTACCCTGCAGCCTACCCGGGAGTGATCGGCGTCTCGGCGGTGGGGATGGATGGGCAGATCGCGTCGTACTCCAACGCCGGGACGTACGTCGCGGTCGCGGCGCCGGGCGGCGAGTTCCGGCTGGACGACAACGGGGGCGACGGCGTGCTGGGACTCGGGTGGGATTTCACGGCCGGCCTGCCGACCCTGCTGTTCGGCTACGGCACCTCCGCGGCCGCGCCTTACGTCTCAGGCGTCGCGGCCCTCCTGCTGGGCCATCAGGTCGGGCTCACTGCCGCGCAGCTCACCGCCCGCATCGAGCAGTACGCCTCGCGACCGCCCAACGCCAGCCGCGACGACAACTACGGCTGGGGGATCGTGGACGCCTACAACGCGCTCGTGCAGCAAAGCGGTCCCGTGCGCCGCGTGCGCGTCGAGCTGTTCGACGCGTCCGGGGCGTTGGCGCGGGCCGCCGCTGCGGACTCCGCGGGCGCTTTCGTCTTCGCGAATCTGAGCCCGGGCACCTATCACCTGATGGCGGGCGAGGACGAGGACGGCGACGGCCTCATCGGCCTGCCCGGGCGCCGGCTGGGATGGGACGGCGGTGTCGGCGCTCCGGTCACCTTCTCCGAGACGGCCCAGTCTCCGCTGCAGACGGCCGGCGTGACCATCGGCATGCCGATGGAGTCGGAGCCGAACGATCAGATCTCCGAGGCCAACAGCCTGGACGTGAACAGCTACGTCGTCGGCAACATCACGCCGCCCGACGTACAGGACGTCTACGGCGTCAGTATCCCGACCGCGGGCCAGTACACCTTCGAGACCTCGGGCGTGACGGGGTCGTGCGGATTCGGTCTCGAGCTGGATACGAAGCTCGTGCTGACCAGCTCCAGCGGCGTCACGATCGCGAGCAACGACGACGAGGGCAGTTTCACGGGGCCCGTCTGCTCCAAGATCACGACGAACCTGTCACCGGGGCGCTACTACGTGACGGTCACGGGGTCCACGGCCAACAGCCTGGCCAATCGCGGCCGCTACCGGCTGCAGGTCCGCTCGGGCACCTGAGCGGCGTCGTCAGCGGCTGGTCAATGCGGCCCCGCGCCGCGCGGAGCTGAAGGGCGGCCTGATTGAGGGGAGCCACATCAATGGGGACGACGGCCTGGACCGACGTGCTGGACGATGCCGCGCTACAGGAAGGCCAGATGGCGCCGGCCTATCCGCTCGGAGTCAATGTCGTTCTGGCGCGCGTCGGCGGAACGGTCTACGCCATGTCCGGCCGGTGCGCGCACATGGCGTGCCCGCTGTCCGCGGGCAAGCTGGACGGCTACACGATCACCTGCCCGTGCCACGATTGGCGGTTCGATGTTCGCAGCGGCGCATTCCTGGATGCGCCTGAGCTTCGCCTCCCGGTGTATCCCACCAGGACCGAAGCGGGCAGGCTCTTCGTCAATCTCGCGTGAGGAGGGACGACCATGAAGAAGGTCAGCATGTATACGCTTTCGACCTGTCCGTGGTGCCGCAAGACCAAGAAGTTCTTCACCGAGCGCAACGTCCCCTTCACGTACGTCGACTACGACCTCGCCGACGCCGCGACCCAGGATACCATCACGCGGGAGCTGGACGCCGAGGGTGCCACTGGTTTCCCGTTCGTCAGGATCGACGGTGAAACCATCGTGGGCTATCAGCCGGACCGCTACGCGAAGGCGCTGGGCCTGTGAGGCGAGGCTGAATGGACACTGAGGCGCGGAAGAAGGCGCTGCGCTACTTCTTCGAGAAGGTCGTCGGGCCGCTGGGCTTCAAGTTCACCCCCGACGCCGAGCTGGCGGATTTTCTTCTCGAACAGGAGGTGGCGTTGGAGGCCAAGCATGGCGTCCCCTTCTGTCCCTGTCAGCCGCTGCGACGCGACCGGGCGCGTGACATGCGGATCGTCTGCCCTTGCATCCCGTTCCACCGCCAGCACTTCGACGCCATCAGACGTTGCTGGTGCGGGTTGTTCGTCCACCAGGACGTCACCGACCCGGACAGCCTGCCCCAACTGTCGCCACGGGAGGTGGGCCTTGAGTGAGAGGTTCATTCGAGCGATCCGCGCCGACGAGTTGGCGCCCGGCGGGATGAAAGCCGTCGAGATCGAGGGACGCGAGATCGTCATCTGCAACTGCGGCGGGACCTACCGCGCCATCCAACGGCGCTGCGGCCACATGAATGCGCCGCTCGAACTGGGGACGCTCGACGGACCGTTCGTCACCTGCGCCATGCACTGCGCCCAATTCGACGTCACCACTGGCGCCGCCCTTTCCGGACCCGTCCCGGCGGATCTCGGCGACGTAAGCCCCCTGCCAATTGTCGCCAGATATCTGCAGCACGTGGGTGCGCAGATGAGTCACATCCGCGTGGAGTCCATTCGCACCTACGAAACAAACGTCGAAGGCGGCTGGGTCCACATCGCGCTGTAATTCCGCCTGAGACGGGAGCCGACCCATGGTTTGTCCCACTCTCAATGCGGGCCCTGCGGATTGCGTCCGAGGGGTGAACTGCATCTGACCAGCTGACTTCCGCTTAGCGAGTGACCGGGGTGGGCATCGAACCCACGACCTGCGGATTAAAAGTCCCGCCAGCCGCTTGCTGGTGCGGACGGGGGAGCGTCCGAGGCGCCCAACGGCGCCCACAACGTCACCACCCGCGTCACCACCCGACACGGTGACGGCCACCCTCACTCCGAGGAGGCCGTCATGGGCACGCTCCGCCTGTACCGCCGCAAAGCTCGCGGGCCGATCTGGCAGGCGCAAGTTTTCGTCGGCGGCAAGCGCTTCCGATTCAGCTGCCACACGAGCGACAAGGCAACCGCGCGCGACTACGCCGACCAGCGCGCCAAGGAACTCGCGGCACGGTTCAATCGCGGGCTCGTCGGAATGCCGAACCCGGTTCGCCTCTCCGAAGTACTCGACCGCTACGAACGGGAGGCGCTGCCCAAGCTTCGCCCAGCCTCTCAGCGGCGCACGCAGGGGATCGTGGCTCAGGCGCGGTCCTGGTTCGTTTCCGGGCGTCTGCACGACCCTCAGTTGTCGAACGTCAGACCGGATGACGTGTCGGCGTTTCTTGAGGCCAAGCGCGCCGAGGCTGTGAGCCCGCGCACCGTGAACCTCTACCGCTCGACCCTGCACCGCATCTTCGGACTGTGCGTGCGGCCTTGGCTGCTGCTACCTAGTAACCCCGTCGCTGCGACGGAGCCGCTGCGCGAGGAACCCCGCGAGCCCGTGCTTCTCACCGATGCGCAGTACGCGCAGCTGCGAACGGCTAGCACTGACAACCCCATGCTCGCTCTGTTCGTCGCGCTCGCGTGGGAAACGGGCAGCCGGTCAGGGGAGTTGCTGCAAGTTGAGTGGACCGACGTGGACTTCGACAAGCGCCTTCTCACCTTCCGCAACGACCCCACACGCGGGCGCCAGACGAAAGGTCGGCGGTCACGGACGGTGCCACTGTCAGACCAAGCTGTGCGAGCTCTGCGCGATCACGCGGCGGCATTTCGACTGCTGGCACCGCCCTCGCCGTTCGTATTCAAGCTCCTGCGATGGGACCGCACCGCGAAGCCCGGTGACCGAGTGGCGTGCCTGTACGAGTCGTTCAAGACGCGCGCCAAGGCTCTTGGGTGGCCGAAGCTCCGGCCGCACGACCTCAGGCATTCCTTCGTGACGCGGAAGCTGGCTGAGGGCGTTCCGGCACAACTGGTCATGCAGTACGTCGGGCACGCGGACTTGGCGACGACGATGCGCTATACGCATCTCGTGCCGGAACACTTGCGGGCCGTCGTTGAGTCGGCGCCGAGCAAGGCATCAGCCCTCGGATAGGCAAGCTATGTGACGTGTATTGCGGAGAAGCGGCCTCAGGCCGCTGAAGTCGTGGGGTCTTGGCGGAGAACGAAGACTGCCTAAATTGATCATCTAGAGAGCGGCTTGTTCCTCGGCATCGGCCGGGTGATAAGCGCCAAAACCTACCTGCGGGTCGGCCCGCGCAAGCCTCGGATCAGTGGGGCATGTGCGGGCTTTTTGTCTTGCACCGAGGCTAACCCTGCGCGGGGCCGGAGGGCCTTCGCAGGCAGCAAGGGAGGCGCCGTCGCCGCGCCACAGGCAAGGGAAGCACACACACACACGTTTGCAGGGAGGTGTACCATGCAAGACTCGGCTGTTCCGTTTGTCACCAGTTCCCTCAATCTGGCTGCCTACTTGGTGCTGCGCCGTCACCGGACGCTGGCCGAGTTTGTGCGGCCCGATGGACCGGGACGGGTGGTGTTTCAGTTTCAGGGTTCGGCCGGACTTACGGCCGATGTCGCGGACTTCTCCGCGCAGCACGTCACCATCGAGCCGGTCGCCTACGAGAACGCCCGCACGATGCTGCGGTGTCGGATGCGGGATGTGACGCTCCCCTCTACGGCCACGGTGGCGGGAGGTGGCCGATGAGCGCGGACCGCCCGCTCTTTCCCGATGCCGCGTCGTGGCCGTCGCATACGACCGTGCCAGGCCTCGCCTATCGCGCGGACCACAACGCGGATACGGAACGCGTCTTTGCGCAGGACATGCCCACGTCGGCGCCACGGGAATTGCTAGTGCGTCCGCTCCTGCATCCCGCCCTCGCGCACATCCTTCCGATGCCACAGACGCTGGTCGCCCAACACTTCAACCGGCCCGGCGTGAATCAGGTGTTTGGCGTGGCCAAGCTCGGCAAGAGTCGATTCATGCAGCAAGCGGTCCTCAGCTATTTGCTCGGGCGTCCGTTCCTCGGCCAGTTCGCGGTGCAGGCCACGGAGGAATCGGTGTACCTGCTGCTGGCGGAGCAGGGCGAGTTGGAGGTGCAACAGTCCCTGCTTGAGCAGACCAGGGGGCTGGGGTTGGATGCCGGGGCCATCATGAGGTTGAGTAGGCGTCTGGGAGGGTCGCCGCCGAACGCGTACCGACTCTTCGACGCGAACGGATGCCCGAAGGACGACTTCAAAGCGCTGGAGCAGTTCATTGAGGAGCATCACCCTGCTTTCTTGGGGCTCGACACGATCAGTGACACGCTGGGGTATGCGCCAGAGGGCAACGCGGACGCCATGCGCAACGTGTATTCGAGTCTCCGGGCGCTGGCGTTCACCCACAAGGTGTGTGTGGTCGTCGTGGACCATGAAGGGTTGCCGTTCCAGCAAAGGAACGGCCAGCTCCGGGCGACGGGTCGCGCGCGGGGATCGTCGCAGAAGCTGGCTGAAGTGGACGTGAGCATTGGCATCAGCTTGGCTGCGGAGCCGGGACCGAACCGCCGCCATTATGAGGTGAAGGTGGTTAGCCGTGGCGCGCCGCTCCGGTATCGGTATGAGGCGGACTATGCCGGCGGGAGCCAGCGGTTCACGTTTCTCGGCTACCTAGGTGATGGTGGGCGCACGTTGGCTGATCGCATCGTGGAGTACCGGGCCAACCATCCCGGAGCCAGCGCGACCCAGGTCGCCCGCGACCTCGCCGTTGGAAAGGAACGCGTGCTCAAAGCGCTCAAGAGCCTCGGTCTGGATAGCCCGGTCCCCGAACCGGTCCGCGAAACAGAGCCCCAGACCGGCGCCGATGAATGTGAGAATTAGCAGCGTGTTAGCCCGGTCCGCTCCTTCGGACCAGTTGTGGCGGTCCGGGCGCCGCGCCTCAAACGCTGCCGTAGAGCGCGAGCGAGCGCATGACGCTCGCGCTTCTACGCGAGTAGGTAGCCGGTCTGACGATGTTCTCTATATAGCGGACCGGCCTTCGGACCGGTTGCGGAGCCGCGCCACCCCACCGCCAAGACATCATCGCCTTTGGGCCGGGAGCGGCCATCGGCGGGGACGCTGCGCGTCCTAGGTGTCCCGAGGAACGACGGACGGTCCAGCATAGGGGCCGGAGGCGCAGCCCCGCGATAGTGCGGGCTTCCGGCGATTCGCACGCTTAGCACATAATGTGACAAAGCCGCGCATGTGCATGGGCGCCCGGCGCTTGGGGTGTTTAACCTAGCACTGGCACGCCCTGTGCTTCCGAGCCGCCCTCTGTGCCTCAGGCGTCGGGCGCCACGGTGGGAACTCCGGCCAGAGTACCTGCCGAAGACGCCCGCCGCTGCTGGCGCGGGTTAGGTGACTCCGTTGGGTCCGCGCTTTAGAGATTCCACGAAGGACCTGGGGTCCTTGAGTCGTTCGACTGCCGAGGCCAAGTCCCGAAGGGTATCGGCTACCTCTGCAAACGACACCGAGTGACCGAAGGAGCAGAGCCCGTCGTTGCTTAGCCATATGGGAACCGTGTGGTCGGCGGGCGCTTGGCTCGATTCAATACAAGAGGCGTGGTGCTTGATCTGGTTGGAAATCGTATAGAGACGCTCGTCCACGGAGCCGTCACCCTTTTCGAAGAGCTTGGCGCCGTCACCGATAGCACGCAGAAGGTCAACGGCCATGGCGTACTGAAGCGCGAAGGACTCCCATTTGTCCAGCGCCCGATAGTAGAGAAGGACTCCAGGCTTCTCTGAGTCAGACCGCGCGACAAACTGGAGCGTCAGATCCCGAGCTTCGTGGTACCTGTCGAAGGCGTGTTGCCCACGCCGGAGCACAGCGTGCACCAGTTGGTGCGCTGCGGGCGCGAAGCGGCCTCGGAGAACCGTGTTGAGGAAATAGTCCGCAAGCCACCTGTCGATGGTTGGGAACTCTGGCCGAAGATCGGGGATGCTCGCAGACGTGAAGCTGCTGAACCCTGGTGCCACGTTCTCGTCTAGGACTCGGTTGGACCAGGTGCCCTTAGCCATGTGCGCTCCCTCGCGCTGCCGTCTAACGTACCGCGCCTCTGCGCCTGGCGACTGGCCCTAGTGAATCTGGATGACCCTGTCTGCGAGAAGCCGCTCGCGCGTCTTGTCGGCCATCGAACGGACCAGGTCAACACTTTGCGCGAACGCATTGCCACCTGTTGTCGCGGTGGCTACCCAGACACCCTCGCCGTTCGCAGCGTCATAGAGCTTCGCCGAGAACTGCACCCAGGGCTTCGAATACGAAGACCCGCCCGCTGTGGTTGTCGTCACCTGTGTGCAACCGGAGTACGGGCTAAAGCCCGTGCATTGCGTCGTATAGGTGGGTGGGACGTACGTCTGCGAGCTACCCGCTTCACCCGGTATAATCACGAGCGTCCCGTCAATCCCATTCTGGCGCAGCGCCGCAACCACCTGCTCGCTGCTGTACTCGCGCCCCGCGAAGAACACTGAGTGCGATGGCACGAACCGAGTAGCCCGGGCAACCCGATCAGCGTTGCGCTTCGCGCACGCAGCCCTCGTTGAGTCTCTCTTCGAGGGGTCGGCGTACCCCGTCCCCGATACAACCTCCTCGCACAACTCTAGGGGCACCCGCAGGCTGGTGAAGCGGTCCTCCATTGCCAGCCTGAGGCCGAGGTCAGCGATCTGCGCGACAACAAGAACTGAGTGGAAGGTGCGGCCATGTAAGTCCGGTGCAGGAATCGAGGTCATAGACGTGACCGACCGCACCAGAGTCAGACCGCACGCGGCAACGGCAACAGTCGCCGCTGTAATGAGGAATGAACGAGGGGATGCGGTCATTGGCCCGCCTCTAAGCGCCCGCCAGCCACTCGTACGATGCACACGCTAGCGCGAAAGCGTTAGCCGGGCGTGAGGGCAGAGCGCCGAGGCCGACAACGGCCCACATCGCGCAGGCGTGGCGAAGCCTGACAAGGGCAGACATGAGCGAATTAGCGCACTTGCGCACGGCCCCCATGAGCGAATTAGCGCACTTAGGTCGAGGCGGCGGGTCGCCCCACGGGCTCGCGGCCATCGGGACGGGCCAGCGGGATGGGGAGAACTTCTGAAAGTACTGCCCGGCCGGACGACCCCTCTATCGCATACCACGTTCTTGCCAGAAGGGGTGCTGCCGGGGTGCCGGGGGCCTCGGGCGCACTCCGATTCACTAGCAGGCACACCAAACTGTCGAGAAGTTGAGGATTGCGCTCTGCGAGCGACGTTCCTACTGTCGGACCGCCACCAATACCGTCACCACGGAGGGTGACGCGATCCGTAAGTCTAAGTGACCGGGGTGGGCATCGAACCCACGACCTGCGGATTAAAAGTCCGCTGCTCTACCAACTGAGCTACCCGGTCGCGATGGCCCTAACTTCGACACGCGCCTCCACATTCACAAGCAGCCCGCCATTGCGCCCGCCGGCCGCTCGCCCGCTTGAACCGTCAACGGCGGCCGGCGATGTTCCGTATGATTGCCATCACGGTTGACGAATTCCGCTGTCGCCCTGCCGAGGTCACGATGCTCAACCGAACGGGAAGACTGGCTTGCGGAGTGGCGTTCGCCCTCTGCGCGCTCGTGCTGCGCGCCACTGCCTTGCCCGCGCAGACGATCGCCGGCGCGGTGCGTGCGAACGGCCACCCGGTGGTCGGCGCCACGGTGCGCCTCCTGGAGCTGGACCGCGCCGAGCGCACCGGCGCCGAAGGTACGTTCCGCTTCGCCCACGTGCCCCCCGGCACCTACCGGATCTTCGTCGGCGTCCTCGGCTACGCGTCGGCCACCGACACCGTCCGCCTCGCGGGCCCGACGGCGACGGCGTCGATCGACCTCACCGAGTCGGCCCTGCCGCTCGAGGAGATCGTCGTCTCCGCGTCGCCCACCGCCCGCCCCGCGGATGAGCAGTACCAGTCAGCGGAAGCGAAGTCAGGTATCGACTTCGACAACGGCGTGGGCACCAGCTTCGCGGAGAAGATCTCCGACCTCCCCGGCGTGTCGGTGCGCGGCAACGGCTCGGCGCCCTCCCGCCCGATTCTCCGGGGCCTCGGCGACAACGAGGTCGTGGTCCTGGAGAACGGCCTCCGGATGGGCGACATCGCGACCTACGACCCGGCCCACGCCACGCCCATCGAGGCGATGAGCATCGCGCAGATCGACGTGGTGCGGGGGCCGGCGACGATCCTGTACGGCCCCTCCACCATCGGCGGCCTGGTGAACGTCATCACCAACCTGGTGCCGACGCTCTCGGACCACCCATTTTCCGGCACCGCGGCCCTCGAGGGGAGCACCGGGAGCGACGAAGCGTCAGGCTACGCCAATGCCGTCTTCAGCGGCGCCCACACGGCCTTCCGGCTCTCCGCCGGCGGCGTGCACACCTCGGACATCCGCATCCCCTCGGGCACCTACACCGACCCCGCATCCGGCGCGTCGTTCGACCTCGACCGGATGCCCCAGACCTTCGACCACAGCGACGAGCTGGGGCTCGGCTGGTCGTACCAGGGAGACTTCGGCCTGGTCGGCATCGGCGGCCGGTATTACGAGACGAACTACGGCATCCCCGGCGTGCCGCCGAACCCCGACTGGCTCACCGCGCCGCCGACGACGTCGCGCATCGAGCAGCAGCGCGCCACGGTGGAGCTCCGCGGCCTGTTCAACGTCGGCGGCACGTGGCTCGACCGCGTGCGGCTCGACGCGAGCTACAACGACTACGGCCACTCGGAGTTCCCCACCGCCGAGGATTCGACCGGCGTCTCCGATCCGCAGGCCAACCACTTCCACAAGCGGGAATTCAACGCGGTGCTGCAGCTCCAGCACCGGATGGGCGCCTTGAGCGGAACGCTGGGGCTGTGGACGGACATCCAGGACCTGACGATCGAGGGCGACCAGCCGCTCGGCCCAAACTCGACGACCACCGGGCTGGCCGCCTTCGCCTACGAGGAATACGCCGCCGCGCCCGGCACGCGCCTGCAGGCCGGTCTCCGGTTCGACTACAACGGGATCCAGACGCACCCGTACCCGCAGTCCACCGACTCGGTCTTCCAGACGCTGAACACGTCGCGGCTGTCGAACGCCCTGACGGCCTCGGTCGGCGCCGTCCAGCGGCTCGGCCCCGGGCTCACGGCCTCGCTCAGCGTCGCCCGCTCGTTCCGCGCGCCCACCGTGCAGGAGCTGTACGCCAACGGGCTCGACGCGGCGAGCGGCACCTACTCGATCGGCACGGCAAGCCTGGGGCCGGAGGCAGGCCTGGGGGTGGACGCGTCGCTGAAGGGGGATCTCGGGAACGTCACGTTCGAGGTGTCACCCTACCTGAACTTCATCGACCACTACATCTACGCGTTCCTGCGGGGCGACACGATCCAGGGCTTCCCGGTGCGCCAGTTCGCCGCGACCAGCGCGCGGCTGGCGGGCTTCGAGGCGAGCGTCGGCGTCGAACCCGTCCGGCACCTCGCCCTGCGCGCCAGCGCCGACTACGTGAACGCGCAGGACACGCAGCGCGACGTCCCGCTGCCATTCATACCGCCGCTCCACGCCCTGCTGCGCGCGACCTGGCAGGGCGAGACCTACACGGGGATGGTCGAGTGGCGCGCCGCGGCGCGGCAGACGCGGCTCGGCGACGGCGACACGCCCACCGCCGGGTACGGAGTGCTGAACCTCGCGGCCGGCCTGCGGCTGGTGCGCGGGAGCACCGTGTCGGTGATCACCCTCCACTGCGACAACGTCTTCGACACCGTTTACCGCGATAATCTCTCGGTGATCAAGGACTTCCTGCCGCAGCCGGGCCGCGCCTTCCGCCTGAATTACGAGCTGCTGTTCTAGCGACGGGCCCTAGCGCCCCGGCGGCGCCTCCATCTCCCGGATCGCGTCCTGCACCGCACCCTTGGTGTCGGCGTGCGTGAGGCCGTCCACCGCGGCGCGTAGCCGCTCCAGCGCCAGCGGCC
>Ga0187854_10001937_pt1 | contig 18784 bp, 19 predicted proteins | sample June2016WEW_6_15_FD_132445 | JGI IMG/M metagenome (GOLD analysis project Ga0187854, IMG submission 132445) | Peatland microbial communities from SPRUCE experiment site at the Marcell Experimental Forest, Minnesota, USA - June2016WEW_6_150 | ecosystem: Environmental > Terrestrial > Soil >...
CTTGAGAGGAGCGCACAGGTTGCCGCCGCATTGGGCTCGGGCAACGGGGCAGTCCCTCCACACTCTGATGGCTGTGGACTGGCCATGCCCGTTTCCCGCCGGAAACACGTCGTTAACTGACTCTCGATTCTTTCCTTCGACATCCTGACATAAGCCGGCTCAATCTCAACCCCGATGGCGTTTCGTCCGCAGCGAGCGGAAGCCAGCAGAGTCATCCCCGTGCCCATGAAGGGGTCAAGGACGGTATCGCCAGCGAAGGAGAACATCCTCACGAGGCGGTACGCAAGCTCTTCCGGGAACGGCGCCGGATGGTTTCTCGTGGACTCCCCCTTGGGGCCGTTCCACACCTGCCGGAACCACGCTTGGTGCTCTTGCTTCGTAAGCCTGGACGCTTGCCTCTGCTTGGCCGTAGGCTGGCGGTACCCGCCCGGCTTCCGCAGCATCAGGATGAACTCGACATCGTTCTTGACGATGGCATTGGGCTCGTAGGGCTTCCCCAGGAACCCGGGTCCGTTCTCGGTTTCGTGGCTTGCGTTCGTGATCTTGTGCCAGAGAATCGGAGTGAGGTTGTCGAAGCCGACCTTCCTGGTCCTCACAATGATGTCGGCGTGCATCGGCATGACCGAATGCCTGCCATGCTTGCGGCGGGACAGGCAGACGTCCCCGACGACGATTACGAGCCGGCCGCCGGGAACCAGCACACAAAAGCAATGCTTCCATACCTTGTCGAGCTCGTCCTGGAAGGCGTCATAATCTTCCACGAGCCCAAGCTGGCCTTCGCGGCGGGGATATTCCTTGAGCGTCCAGTACGGAGGCGAGGTCAGGACCAAGTGGACTGATCCCGGCGCAATCCAGCCGAGCTCCCTGGAGTCCCCCTGGCAAATCGTCAGGGTTGTCCTGCCGAGGGCAGCATGCATCACGCCCGTGCTGACACCCACGACGCTGGCGAGAAAGTCACTCAAGCTAATAAACTCCGCTGCCCGGGACGCCTCCCGGCTCGGCCGCAGAATCAGACCGTCATCCAAGTAGCCCCGCCAGGGTGGTGAACAGACTCGTGAAACCTTCTGCACTAGTCTGTCGCACCAGAACCATGCACCCAGCGGCGGCCTAGCTGAAATCGGCTCCCATTGCGAGATTCAGGGACCGAGCGGTGGGGCGTTATCCCCGTCGCCAAAACCGCCCTTTGGCCCCGCCGCGAGCCGCCCCTGACTCGGTGGCGTGCCGGTTGCCCGGCTTGCCCGGCAGGGTCAGGTCAAGGCTCGTGGGGTCGGGGTCGACCGCCGACATGTCCTGGTCAAGGGGGCTGGGGAGAGGGCTGCTCTCGACGGCGGCAATGGCCATTTCCACGGCGCATTCCACCGGCTTTCTTGGCTGTTTGTTTCTGGCCATCATTTCCTCCGTTCCCGGGCGGGGGCGGGGTGGAGACGAGCAGCCGCTTTCCCGGCTTGGTTACTGCCAGACCAGATCCGGCGGCCCCGCCCCCGACGCCCGTTTACAGGACCCCAGCCTCCGCTGATGCCGTGTCAGGCGTGGCCGACAGGGCCTCCCCCGTCGGCGGAGCATCCGGTGCGGCGGAGATGGGCTCCTCTGTGGGCGGAGCAGCCACCTCGCCCGTTGGCACCGGGCTGGGCTGCGGGGCGGCCGCCTCGATTGCTGCGACCGCCGCCTCAAGCGCTGCCAGCCTCTTTCCCGGCCTGCGCCTTATGCCCCGCAGCCTCGCTATGCGGGCCACCTGGCTGCGGGTCAGGCCGAGCCTGCCGGCCAGCTCGGAGTAGGTTTCTGATGGGTGCGACTCGATGAACTCCCCGATTCGCACATAGGCCTGGTTGTCTGTCATGGTGAAAATCCTCCTAATTAAGGGTTCCGTATCGAATGTCTTGGCTTCGCTTCGCGGGTCTCGGGTCCGTTTGAATCCCCGGCATCGTGCACGGGCAGGATCGTGCGCGGTGCGGTCCGCACCATGGCGTGCCCAGCTTGGGATATGAAGAGTATGGATCATGCCGGGCCGCCCTCCTCGGCTCAGGGTTGCCGAATCGGCCCCGATGCGGCTGGCGTTGCGTTTTCCGCCCTGGTGATACCCCTGTTTGATCCTCATCGACGCCGGGGTCACTGCGATCCCCGCCCCTCGGAGACCGTGGAGCCGCCCGGCGATCTCCATCGGCTTCGATAATCGCCTTTGAGACAGTCTCCTCCCCCGAGAGCGAAGCTCCATCAGTCATTCCTATACGGGACAGTGCGTGTCAGGGATCCCAGGCAGGCTTATCGCATCCTGGATTTGACTGACGGGTGACTGACAGTGACTGATATCAGTCATTCCAGGAAGGAAGGAGAAAGATAAGTCCTATATTATCAATAGAGATATCTGTCTCTCTCACCCCCCATGACTGGTTGACTGACGGGGCTTGGATCCCCGTCCAGCCTCGGACTCAGACCCTGACTGATCCGACTGATATCAGTCGCCCCTGCCTGAGCAACAGTCAAGCCCCTGCCGGGTCCCGCGGCCCTGTTCGCGGACCGTCCCCCCTGGCTGGCGATCCTTGTCGAGGTGGTTGTAAGAAGCGGAGCCGATCACTATCGATCGAGGCCTTTGCGAAATGCGCTTGCTTGGCACGGCTTCAGTATTCCTAAGCTAAGGCCCTGTGCCTGGCAGACCCATGGGGATCTCCCGTGCCGACCTCCCCACAGACCGGCGGGCCGCGGTTCCCCGACTACGCGGTACTTATAAGAAGGAAGAAGATGCAAGGAGGGAGGAGAACATGGACGTGAATTCCAGCCAGGCGAGGGTGGCGGAGTACATCCGCAGCCACCCGGAGGAGACCTACGCTGTCATCTCGAGGAAGCTGGGAATCGGCTACAGCACGGTGGCGCGGATAGCCGCCCTGCACGGCATCCGCCGCCCGTCCGGCAAGCGGCTCGTCGTGGACGAGTCGCTCCTGGGCGGCGGCCAGGAAGGGAAGGACTAGGGGGATAGCCATGTGCTTCGCCGACATAGCGCAGCCCTTCATCAGGCTGGGCATCCCCGTCTTCCCCCTGGCGCCGGGCGACAAGTGCCCTCCCAGAGGCCTTGCCTTCCTCCAGGAGGCAACGACCGACCCGGCGAAGGTCGGGGAATGGAACCGGAAGAACCCGGGCTACAACGTGGCGCTGCTCGCCAACGGCGAGTTCTGCTTCCTGGAGTTCGACGTCAGGGGCGGGATGAAGGCCGCCGCCGCGGAGATGGGCCAGGAGGCCCCCCGTACCCGCTCCCAGAGGTCCGGGAGGGGGTTCGGGCACTACATCTTCAGGCACACGGACCGCAGCCGCAGGCTCGGCAACCGCAGCGCCAGCCTGCAGGACGGGAAGGAGTGGTTCAGCTTCCGCGCCCACAACAAGTACCTGGTCGCGGCGGGGTCGCTCCACCCGTCCGGCAGCTACTACAAGACTGTGGTGGACGCCGAGCCCATCCCTGTGCCGGACTGGGTGTGCGACTGGATTGAGAGGCACAGCCAGCCGCCGAAGCCGGACCGCTGCGAGGGCGCCTTCCCCGTCTCTGAGCAATTCGACTTCGACGATTTTTGCGAGCATTTCGGCATCGCCATCAGCCATGTCAGGGACGGCGTCTGGCACGTGGTCGAGGAGTGCCCGGGCGTAGGCTACCGGCACGAGCAGAGCACCCTGACGGCGTTCTACTACGACGGCAGCACCCTCGGCTGGTCATGCTTCGCACAGGGGTGCCCCACCCACGGCATGGCCATCGGGCAGCTCGTGGGGTTCCTCAGCCGGGAGCACGGGCGCTACCCCGGCGTCATCTGGGACCAGGAGGGCGACGAGGAGGTCCTGGCCAAGCTGGGCGTGGAGGTGGTAGGTGGCTCGGCCCCAGAGGGCGAGGCCGCCGAGAGCGAGCATGATAACGCGACAACGCCGGTCCTTCGGGACGAGGTGCCCGAAGCCCTGCTTGGAGAGGGGGGAGGCGAGCCGCCCCAGGCTGAGGTTCCCAAGCCAGCGGCAGGGGATGACCCCAGGCCCGAGATGCCGGTTCCCGAGGAGCCGGACGCCGAAGGGCCGGAAGAAGGCCAAGAAGAGGAAGTTGAGCCTTCTGAAGCAGGGCCTGAGCCTGGACGAGCCACAGGGGAGGCAATCAGCTACAGTGAACTGGCGACCGAGGACGCAGGCACCAAGGGGCAGCGTTCCCTGCTTGTCTACAGCCTGGCCGACGTGGAGATGAGGAGGCTAGAATGGCTATGGCCCGACCGGGTTCCCAAGGGCAAGTGCACCTTGTTCGTCGGGCTGCAGGACAACGGCAAGTCCCTGGTGAGCCTCGACCTCATGGCACGCATCACCACGGGCAGGGACTTCCCGGACGCCAAGAACACCATGGGAGGGCCAAGAAGGGCTATGTTCGCCACCACCGAGGACGACATGAGGGACACGGTCAAGCCCCGGTTCATCGCGGCGGGCGGCGACCCCGGCATGGTCGTGGTGGTGCATGGGACGAAGCGGACCAAGGAAGACAAGGCTGGCAGGAAGGTGAGCAAGAAGGAGAAGGTCGACCTGCTCCATGACGCGAACATGCTGTACAGGGCGCTGAAGGCGAACCCCGACATTGCCCTGCTTGTCCTGGACCCGCTGTCCGCGTTCTTCGGCGACAGGGACATGGCAAAGGAGAAGGAAATCCGCCCCGTGATGGACCAGATAGCCGAGGTCTGCCGCAGGACAAGCCTTGCCGTCGTCGGGCTGCTCCACCTCAACAAGAACAACGACCAGAAGGCCATCCAGCGTGTGTCCGGGGCCGCGGCAGTGAGCGGGAGCTCAAGGTCGGTATGGATGTTCAGCAAGGACCCCGAGGACAAGAGCCTGTACCACATGACGAATGTCAAGGGCAACCTCGCCAGGAAGAAGACAGGGCTGGACTACACCATCGAGGGCCGCGAGGTCAAGATAGGGGGCGAGCCATCGTCCGTCCCCTGCATCCAGTGGGGCAAGGAGACAGACCAGGACGCAGAGGACATGCTGGCAGCCCAGCGCGAGACGGCGAGGGAAGGCGGCGGGAAGACGAGGGAGGCCATCAGGTTCCTGAAGGCCAGCCTGCCGGGATATGCAAGGGACCTCTACAGGAAGGCGCTCGACGAGCACCGGATATCCGACTCGCTGCTGAGGAAGGCAGCCTATCACCTTGGAGTCGCCATCATCAAGGACCCCCCAGGGAAGCCCAGGGGAAGCTGGTGGCAGATGCCGTCAGCAAGGGAGAAGACCCTGGACGATTTCCCCCCGCAGGAAGCCGTCTGACCCGGCATCCGCGGCCCCCGGCGCGGACCGCACACCTTGCACGCGTTGGGGCGCCCCGCCGAGCCGCCAGCAGCAATCAGGGTTTGGTTAACCCCGAATTGCCCGGTCCGTGGCGCAAACAGTGCGGAACAGTACAAATCCAGGAACAGTGGAACAGTAAGGCTCGGGAGTGTTCCTGGAACAGCGTAACTTGTAGAAAATAAATATAGATATTATTAAGACTATGTGTAGGGAATGTGATCGCTGTCCCACTGTTCCACTGTTCCTGACTGTATCGGAACACTGCCTGCCGGAACAGTCGGAACGAAGGGGAACAAGCCCTCCTGCCCCATGGCTGATATCCACGGTTGGATTCCAACGGTTCGCAACTCCGGCCACCGGGGAAAGCCAAAGATTATGATATCACCCCGTATGGCGGGTCGCAGTGGAGGTTGCTCCACTTCTCCGAAGTCGTCAACTCCAAGTCGTACTCCCCTCGCAGCTGTCCCGGTCCGCTAGCCAAGGTACTTCCTGACGTACGGGTACCTGTGCCCGAGGGTCTCCCCCGGCACCGGCGTCCAGTCCGTGGCGTTGGCGAACTCCTTCTCGTATGCCTGGACGAACTGGCGCAGCCCGTTCAGGATCGTCGGCAGGTCCTCCAGCACCCCAGGCCTCTCCTTGTCCAGCTCCTCCTGGGAGGGCTCCCAACCCTCCTTCCAGCGGCGCTCGTTGATCGCTGTGACGGCGGCCCGAGACTCCGCCAACGACGCGACGAACTCCGCCCGCTCCGGCGTGTCGGACTCCAGCTCCGCCAGTCGCTTGCGCAGCCACTCGGGGTCTGGGTACAAGCACCTCTTCCATATCCCCTGGTCTACGTGGCATTCGGCGGCGGGGCATCCCTGGAAGAACACCCACCCCAGCGCGGGGTGCAGGCTGCCTGGGCCGCCCAGCGGGTAGCCGATGGGCTCGCCCTTCTTGACTATGTGGAAATCGTTCATGCTGTGCTCCCTACTTGCTCCAGGCGCTCCGTTGCCCGCCCGCCTCCGGGTCGGGTGCCTGCGCCCGTCCTGCTACTCCCTTTCCTCCCTCTCGAACGCCTTCCAGGCGGCGTACCGCACCCAGGCAGCACGCTGCCGCTCCGCCTCAGTTTTGGGAGGCGCGCCCGAAACCAGTTCAACGCATACTGGACCATCCTTCGGATGTCACGCCACAGGTACCCCAGCAGCCTTCAAGGAAGGCAGACTCTTCCACACCTCCTTGAAGGAACCCATGCTGGCACCGCCTGTTGTCCGGCGCCCGCAGGATTGCCCCGACGGCTCCCCTTGCGGAGGCGCGGAGGCGTAATCCTCTCGACAGGCTCGGCGAGGAGTGCAATGCGGAACATTGCGCCATCGCTCCTCCTCGTGACGAACACCGGGAACCAGATTGGACCGGGGAGGTTCTCTGCGAACTCGCTGAGCCTCAACACGACCCCCTTGTTTCTGAGCATCCTTCCCAGCGCATCCGTGATTAGCGTCTTGCTCTTGCCTCCCGGAAGGTACCGCTCCGCTGTGCCCTCTGGGGCTCGTGATTCCGGGGAAACCGTCTTCCCAGCATCCTCCTCGTCATGGACCAGGCTGGCATCTAACAATCTTCCCAGGTTTGCCAATAGGTGGTACCTCTTGTTGCATTTCAACCCGTCGCACGCCGGGTCGGTGCAGGTCGCATCTTGCAAGCCCTCTCGACGGCGCATTTCTGCATTCTGCAATTCCCGTATTTCTTTATCGTTCATGCATCCTCCTCATGACGGCCGGGGTGCCTTTTGATCGGCTCCCCGGTCATCGGGCGTGATCTCATCCAGTTTGCCGGCGAGTTCCATTCCGTTTGCCGATTCAAGCTAACGAGCACTTCCTTTGAGTAATACTCAGATTCTTCGGGGGCTATGACGCCCGCTCCTTTGTGCCAGTGATAGACCACGGTTTCCGATGTGGTGTCCGAATTCCGGAAACGAACGGAAGACCGGCTCGCCGGGGAGCACTCGGCATCAGGCGGTGGCTTCCTGCTTGCGCCTGGATCCTTCCCTCGCCTGCCTCATCAGGTCGTACCACCACTGAGCTTCCTCGGTGAGAGGATCCGGCCGGAGCGTGCCAAGGCTCCCCGTCGCTACTTCGAAACCGCCTGCCGCAACAAAGCCCTGCCACTGCGTCCGGAAGGCCTGGCGCCTTTTGCCCGTCAAGGCTGCCATCTCCCACTCGTCCTCGAAAGATGCCATCATCTCTCCCATTTCCTCCTCCGTCCTCTCCTCGCCGAGCAGGCAGGCAATCTTCGTAATCCGTGCGGCGAAGCTGCGAAGGCGTTCGCCAGCCTCCACCCCCTTGGCACCACCATCCCACCTCGCCGTGACGAGCAGGCCGTACCAGTGGCGCAGGAGCCAGACGAGTTCCTGCCAAGTCGGGACATAGCCTTGGACCGCATCCCATCGGGGGTCGGCCACGATATCCAGCTTCTCAATCCTGGTGTTCCCGTCGCACGAGGCCAAGATGGCGGCGTCGGGGCGCAGCACGCCGAAGTCCCTGGTCATGACGTTGAAGTCCTCGTGGGCCAAGAACCTCTCCCAGTTCTTCTCAAACGTGTTCTCCCTGTACTGCTCTATGCCGGGCCCAGAAGAGCTCGGGAAGCTCTCCCGAACCATCTTCTTGAAGCAGCATGCCTCCTCGGTGATGAGCCGTTCGGCCACTTCCTTGCCAAGGAACCCGGCAAGGCGGCTCAGGCGGGCCACGCAGAACAATCCGAAGTAAGCTTCATCCAGGTCGTCAGCGCCAAGGGCTACATACTTCCACAGCGACCACATCATTTCTTGATGCCAATGGCGAAACAAAAAAACCAACTCTCCCTTGGAGGGAGCGTACTGCGGGAAGAGGTCGGCCCATCCGCACCACCTGTCTTTTTCGACGTCTTCCGGCGGCCTGTCGGGCCAGTAGAACATCAAGCGCCCTGTCTCGGGGTCGAATCTCAACGATTCGGGTTCATTGTCTTCTGCCATGCTCAATCTCCTTTGCTCCTCATTCCAATCGGCCGACAAGAGCTAGCCGCCGCTGCGGGGCGGCTGGTCCCGCCCGCGAGGCGTTTCCCTATGCACGATTGGCCCCTGTGGGGCTTGGAGCATGCACAGGCTTGGGCGGCGGACCTTGCCTTGCGTCAGGCTGCCCTCGTCAGGCTGGTCACCAACCAGCGACGCCCCGCCGGGGCGTTTCGGGCTTCAGCCATCTGTTTCAGCCAGGCAAGTAGTTCCTTTAAAGATCTCCTCTCCATCTCAGTTCAGTAAATGCGGTTGCGGCGGCACGAACTTTTCCCCTGCCTCGGGTTGGCTGTTCGCTGCCGGTTTCTGCGTGCGGAACCATAGAGGGTCTGGTTCCTCGCCAAGCCTCTGGAGGAGTGCTTGAGAAGCCGTCCGGAGCGCCGCAAGCTGCACCTGTGGCTCCATTCCCGAGCCTTCGCATGGCTCCATGTGGATAGCTGGCGTCTCGCCTTGTGCAGTCTCGCCGGTGCATTCGAACACTAAAGTCCCCACCGGCCTCCAGCCGTCGTTCAGCAGGGTTTCGAGCGCTTGCTGCAGGGGTGCGGCCATATAATGGTCCTCTTCGCCGAGGACTACCAGCCGCTTGTTCCTGTAGAAGGTCATCATGGCTGCGTTGCCGTACTTCTGCGTGAGCCTGCGAATGTCTTCGGCCATCCGGCAAGCCTTGTCTGCACGGACCGTGGCCTCCGGACCCTGCGCCGCCCTCTTCTCCGGCCATGGCTTGCCGCCGAAGAAGCTGCGGTCGGCCTTGCGCTTCTCGTCGATGGTGAGCGTCAGGGTATGTCTGACGGCTTCCAATTCCGTCCTCGTCCATCGGCCCGCCCTTTCCCCCTGGCGTGACATGGCCTTGTCTATTTCCGCCTGAATCCATCTCACCGCCTCAGCGCTCAAGGGCACATTGTGGAAGGCTGGGTCAGTGGGGAATTCCTTCCTGAAATACTCGGGAGGGGCAACCGGCCCGATTGCGTCCAGTTGGCGGCCGAGGAATCCCATGGTGAGGTCGCCGTTGTCGAAGAAGGCAAGCGCCCAGGCCACCTCCCCGTCGTTCCATACATTGTCAAACCCCACTTGGTTAGGGTACCCCGACTCTGGTTGTTCATTGCGTGGTTTCATTCTTCCCTCCTCCGCCGTATGGCGGTCCTGGCGTCGGTCGCCACCCTATTGTTCTCCCAATACCCATCCTCGGCGCCGGGCCTTGTACCCTATGGCCAGCATGAAGACAGGGCGACCGGCAGGACGGCCCAGAGCACGCCGCACCGGCGTGAAATACCCGCAGGGCGGTGGCGGACGGCGCCGGACGGCAGGTCAATGGGACCAGCAACGCGGCGGCCAGGGTGCTACCAGGACCCGCCGCGACGCAGTTCCTCGCGGGCGACAGAAGCAAATGCGTCCCGCGTCAGGAACACCGCGGCATCCAAGCCTGAGGATGCAAACATGACGTGCACCTCCGACCCCGCCTCCCTCATACCGTCCACTTGGCTCCCCGTGAAGGTGATGCCCCGCCCGTCGCTCAATGGCCGGTCGACGATGTCCGCCGTCACGACTTTGGTCCCTTTGCCGGGGAAGTCCACGACCGCACGGACCCAGCAGGGCGACTTCGCCTCTATCGAGATGATTCTTGCACCCCTTTGCTGGAGCAATCCCCGGAGCCAGGTTTCCGCGCAGTGCGGAGTCTTTCCCTCCCTCAACCCTTTCATCGAAATCATGGTTTCTCATCTTCCTTTTCGTGCCGGTCCAGCCTGCGCCCCGGCTGCCGTGCTGCGGTGGTTATGCACCGCAGATGGTGACTGATACCCGAAACAGTGAAGCTAATCTTACCGTTCTGGGCGATGTCTCCGGGCCGCCGAACAGGGTTAGCAATTCCCTGCAACGGCCGCAGGCTGCGTGTCGCCCACGGTCGCCTTTCTGCCGCACGTCCCCACTTCGCTGCGGGCATAGGGGTAAGACTTAAGCTCCAGGGCACGGCGTGCGGCGCCCCACTTGAGGGTGCGGCCATGGACGCAGGTGAATTCAGGCTCAGTCTCGGCCTCGCCTGTCGGACTGTCTTCGAACGCTTGAAAGCAGCAGTTGATTCCTGTCCCCATATTTGCTCCTTTGTGTCAGCAGCTTCCGGCTGTTGAGGGAGCCATCCTTCATTTGAACGGCTCACCTGCTAATACTTTGTCTTCGTCGAAGACACGCCATTTATTTCCCCGTCCCGCCTAGAAAATCCTTCAGGCATGCTTCCGATCATTTCGTGCGCCGGGTCTCGGCGGACGGACGCGCAAACACTTGTCGATCATCTCTGCGCCCTTGGACCCGTCAGGGATCTAGACGCGTACCCCCGGGCTCGAGACTAGGCGGCGCGTTCTGCTGTCCTTGTACCTCCTTCGTTTCTCGAAAGAGCGTCTCTACTCCAGAGAGGGCCCCTGTCGACAATCTTGCTGGCGGCTGTTTTCCCCTCGTGGCTTCACGCCACCTCAGCCCTCGGCTTCATTCCAAGTCGCCACACCCCGAGGCACGGCAAATCCTCTCGCATCTCGTCTTCACGCCGCTGCTGCCCACGGCATAACACAACAAAACAATTCTCGTCTTCAGGTCTCAATAGAATGCCGCCCCCGGCACGAGGACCGGGGGCGTGCAAGCCTTGCTACTGCGCTTCGGTCTGTTCAGTCGCCTCGGGCAGAGCCTTCTGCCCGGATTCGGGCAACGCGGCATTGCCGGGGAGGAACTCGCCAATCATGGCGACCACGTTCCCGGGCAGCGCATGCGCCTTGAGGTTGTACTTCTGGGTAATCTCAAGCAGCTTCGCCGGGAGGTCGTAGCGGAGCTTGATGACAGACTTCAGGGTCGCGTTCATTCCGTTGGCGCGCTTGGAGTCAAGGGTTCCCGCCTTCTGCTGGGCAAAGACCCATTCGGCGCCGGCGGTGATTTCGTCCGGCGTGCGCAAGCGCACCGACCTGGCCTCTTCGGACTGTACGACTACAGCATCAACCTTCTCGGACATTGTGTTTGAACCTCGCCTTTCATTGAATTTCGGGGGCTGATTCGCCAGCCTCCCGTCCTGCCACTTCTACTGCGAAACTTCGGTGATGGTGACAACGTAGCGGCCCTTCCCATCGGAACGCTCGCCGCCGTAGCCATGGACTGCGCCGTAGGAGAACAGCGTCTCCAGGTCTTCGTGCGAGACGCAGGGCTTGCCGGGCTTGTCGCCCTTGGGCTTCGCCTGCAGGACCTTCAAGCGGAAGGTCACGCTCGCGCCCTCGACGAACTCGATGTCCTTCAGCGCGCTGATGGGCTGCCCGGTCGGGGACGTGGAGTGCACCGGCTTGTCCACGCGCTGGATAGCCGGGTCATCCTCGTAGATGTAGGAGCCGTCCGCCTTGGTGATGGGCGTCCATGGGGTCTTCTCGTCGTGGTATACGCCGTTTACTACCCGCGAGGAGAAGGAACGCTCGCCCTCGACCTTGCCGACATAGAGCGAGGAGAGGGTGCGGGCGCAGTCTTTGAAATGGGCGCGGAAAGTCGCGGTGCGCAATGCGAGGATGCGCTTTCCGTCGCCGTTGGGGATGCGCTGGAAGACCAGCTTGGCTGCCTTCGCCTTCTGTTCCTTCCCGTCCTGCTCGGGCAACGTGGCGAAGACTTCTTCATGAATTTCGGAGATGGAGCGCCCGCCCGGAGGCTTCACCTTCGGTGCCTGGGCGTTCAGCCACGGCTCAATCAGCTTGTCCGTGCCGGGGACCGAGCCGCAAAGCTCGTTCAGGAATTCCAGCCGGACGTCGTACTCCTTCCAGATGCTAATCATCGGTGCATCTCCTTGGCGTTGGCCGCCACCCGTTGTTTTGCTTCCACTGCTGTTCTAACTTTTTCGTCAGGGTGCTTCATGCGCCCGAACTGGAGCGCAACTTTTCCGGCCTGTGCAAGAGCTCGCCCTCACAAACGCTTTGCCCGGTATCCCTGCCTTTCACCATGACCGTCGCTCATCGTATCGGGTCGATGCGAGCACGCGTTCGTAATATGCATCGCAAACAAATGCAGTCCATTGGGCTTCGAGCTCCTTGTCGTCTTCGCGCACTGAGAAGCAGAGTGCGTAATCTCGTTCGGATGGACGCCTCGAGCGTTTCCTCCAGGGTATGTCCTCCTGCTGGAGCCGGACCTCTGCTTTCCTGAGCCTCAGTATCGAAGGCGACATGTGGGCAAGCGAGATTATTTCGCCGTCCTTGCCGGCATAAGGGAGAGCCTTCTCTGCCAATTCCCGGGAACCTATTTCGATCAGCATGTGACCGTCGAAGACGCCGAAGATTTCCTTCTTCTTAGCCTTGACTTCTGATGGCATGTGGCATTCCTCCGTTTGCGCATTTGGTGTCGGCAAAGCCCCTAGGCCTTGCCAAGATTCCATTTCAGCAGGTCTTGCCCTTCCACTTGATCGCGGCAGCCTTCTTCGCCAGCTCAACCAGGCGGTTCCCGTCCGGGCTGCCCATGAGGCGCTCACCGAACCTGCCGTTGATGATTCGGAACGCCTCGGCTGCAAGCTTCGCAAGCTCCTTAAGCCTCTCGAACTGCGGCGGGAGGTTTGCCGCTGCGCCGTCCACGCTCTCCTGGAGTTGTTGCTGGACCTCGTCTGCGATGCCACGCAGCCTCTTGTTATCGCCCTCCAGCTCGGCGATGCGCTTCCCCAGCGCATCCTGCCTTTCGGCGGCGGCTTTGAGCTGCGGCTGCAGCTCTGCCTTCGCTGCCTGGTAGCCGTGCTTGTAGGGCGCCTTCTCGGACTCCGGCTTGGCACGCTTCCTGCAACCTCCCGCCCTGCCGACCTTCCCGCCAGCGCTCTTGTCCCGCAGCTTTGCGAGCCTCTTCTGGACGGCACGCAGCGAAATCTTCAATCCGAGGTCCTTCTTGAAGCCCTCGAACCATTCCGTCCACGTCGGAAGCCCGGCTTCCCGGAGGACCGCCTGGCGCTTCTCGCCCCGCTGGGACAGCAGCGCCTGCATCCGGGACAGGCGCGGGGTCAGCTCGTCCCATTTCTCCGCAGCGTCCTTGCACGCGCAGGCGAACGCCTCCGTCTTGCCCCTGATTTCTTCGCTGAGGTCCGCAAACTCCTTCTTCGCCTGCTCGGCGTCGAAACTCGCGAACTGGTTCGCGAGTTCCCATGGCGATGCCTCCGCCAAAGCGACTGGCTGTGCAGGTACCGCTAGTGCGCATCCTGGCGGATCTGCCGCCGCCTCCTTGCTCGGGCGGCTGGTCTTCTTCTCATGCTGCCCTTCCGGCTCGCCGAAGGGAAAGCCCAACGACGGGATGCCCTCTGCTTGATTGACCTGCTGCTGGTTCGTGTCCATGCTCTCCTCTCTCCTTCTGTGGTTTCGTGCCCTCAAACGGGGCGGTCCCTCAAAGCCTCAGTGCAGTGGGAGCACAGCATTCCGGCTCGCCGGTAGCCATCCCCCTCCAGGCAAACCCCTCCGTCCTCGTTTGGGGCCGCCCTCGGTGAACACACACGACCCTTCTCACGTCCCTTGTCTGGCGAGCTTGCGGGCTTACACGTTCATCGCCATTGGACGGTGGTGCGACTGTGCCTCTGCGGGCTAGCCCGTCCACCCGCGCCGATGCGTCGGACGACTCATCCGGGTATGAAACACCTCGGCGTTTCCCGTACCGTCTGAGGGGAAGGCGCAGATGTGGACGTAACGCCCATTCGCCCAGAGCGCCGACCCGCTTACCGTCCTGCTCAGGAACCGAACGTCATTTCCTAGCCCGATGCTTGGCTGAACGAAAACTGGAGCCCATGAGGCATCCTTCAGCATCTCCGACGCCAGGCTTGCGTCCACTGGCAAAATGGTCGGTTGCCGCACATCCAGCGCGTCGAGCGCATAGCTGCGAACCAGCTTCGGGAACAGTCGGCGCATCGTCCCTGTGTGGTCGAACAGGTCCAGCGCCAGGGGAAGGCACCCGATTGCGCACAGCACGCCCGCTTGTCCCTCGTCCCATTTGAACGCCCTCACGTAGTCTTCAAGCAATAGAGCGTGCCTCTCGTACATCGCCGCCATCGCGCCGGTCGGCGAGTCCACGCCAAGCCGGGATGCCTTCGCCGCCAGCTCATCCCACACCTTCGCCTGGTCAGAACCATACGTCCCGGATGTCCTCATGCATGCGGTCACTTGGGCGCAGCGTGCTGCCCTGGCACGCGTGTACATCACGTCACCCGCGCTCCGGAATTCCGGTGTCGCCATCCGCCATCGACCCGGCTCCACGCAGGAAACGGGTATAAGAGTGGTACGCTTCGGCGGAGCAAGAATTGTCAGGTTCAGCACGCGGTCCTGCATTGCCCCAACCAGCTCCTCGCCGTCCAGGAGCAGGACGGGCTTCTCCGCATTGTTCTCAAACCTCACCTCGGAGATAGTCCCGCTAGCGCCCGCCTCGGTGATGCGGGCGAGCCCCTGCGTGATGGCGTCCTCCAGCAGGAGGTAGTCGGGCTCCGATTCCAGCGAGTTTGGATGACGAAGTGCGAAGAGGTTCAGGTTCTTGAAGGTGCTTGGACCAGTTGCTTCAACGACTGTGAGCTCTTCCGAGATGGATGTCATCTGCGTTCGCCTCCCGTTCCTGCATATAATCAGGTTAGAAGCCAAACACAGGTGCAGTGGAATCAGCTACTTAGGAGGGCCAAGGCTCGCGTTCTTGTCAAGCCAGCTTGACGTCTTGTCAAGCTAGCTCGTCGGCGTGTTTCTTGAGGAACTCGTTGACAGCCTGTCTGCTGATGCCCAAGAGGTCGGCCGCCCGTTTCTCATTGCCGTCGGACATCGAGAGGGCCTTCCGGATTTGATGTGCCCGGACGGTCCCAATGAATTTGTTCAAATCGAATCCCAGTGCAGGTGGCGGCAGCAGGTCGAGGTATTTCTTTTCCAGCGGTGTCGTGTCGATGTTCAGGTCTTTCGGCTCAATAACATCTCCCTCCGTACACAGCATCGCGTTCTCAAGAACTCGCTTGAGTTCGCGCACGTTCCCGGGCCACGAGTGTTGGTTCAGACGACAAATCGATTGTTTTGACAAGCTTTTGGGACGCTTATGTTCTTGGTTAAGCCGGTCAAGGATCCGCACGGCGAGAATGGCTATCTCCTCTCGTCTCGCTTGGAGAGGGGGCAGCACCACTTCCGCGCCGCACAAGCGATAATACAGGTCCGTCCTGAAGCGCCCATCTTCCATCGCTTTCTTGAGGTTGACGTTTGTAGCGGCCACTATCCTCACGTCTACTTTTCGCACGGAATTTGAACCCAGCCGCTGGATCTCTCCCTGTTCCAATGCTCGCAGGAGCTTGGCTTGCGCTTGGGGCGTCAACTCACCAATCTCATCAAGGAACAGCGTGCCTTTGTCAGCAGCCTCGAAGATACCCATGCGGTCCATTTTAGCGTCTGTGAAGGCACCCTTCACATGGCCGAACAGTTCGCTTTCCATGAGGGTCTCTGCTATCGCTGCGCAGCTAACCGTGCGCATAGGTCTGCCGCGCCGGTTGCTCAGCCGGTGGACTAGGTTTGCGAAAAGCTCCTTTCCCGTCCCGGTTGGACCCAAAATCAAAACCGAGGCATTCGTGGGGGCCACCCTCGCAACCGTCTCGGCCGCATGCCGCATCACTGCGGAATTGATGTAAATTGGTATCTCCTTCAGTGCGACCTCCAGTTCCGGATACCGATCTGTCGGAACTTGGGGGACCTCTGCTTCCAGCAATTCCATCTGTGTTTCGATATCGGGGGGCGGTTGGGGCGGGTTACCCCCCTCTGGCGCAAACAAGCTCACTTCCTTGACGTCCCCCGGATCGAACAGGCGTTCCGCGGGGGAACCAACATGAAGCAGATTGGCAGGCAGTACTCCCGCCGCTACCAAAAAAAACAACGCTGCACGCATTTCTGGGGTCCCGCTGGACATGCAGACGTGGTTCTCGCTATCCCTCGACATTCTCATCGCATTGTTTACCCGGCGCGAGAGTTGCTGGATCAGCAGGAAGGGGTGTTCGGGACTAGAGTCGGGCAGCTCCTGCAGTAACATTTCGCAATCGGGATGCCTCTGCGCAACCTCGTGGGATGTTTCGCGCGCATTGGTTCGCATGTTCGGCGTGTAGAAGAGCAGGAGGAAGTCGAATGGCCGCGATGCCATCAACGACAGAATCGGGCCTGCCTGCTCTTGCCCCTCAACCAGACTCGGCACGAAGGGGTCTTGAGGGTCGACGAAAGCAAATAGAGTCTTGCCTGTGATCATCATAGCGGCGCAATTGTACTCCGGCCATATGGCCTAAATCTACACCCCTTCTCAGAAAGCTTCGGACTTCGGCGATTAAGCCTGTCTGGATAGGTTCACCGGCCACCATTACAGGTGCCAGAGTGGTCCAGCGGGACGTATCATTGCCGGATAATAAACCATCATGGTAGGTTTCTCGCGGTCGCCAGCGGCCCTGCTCTGATGCAATCCTCGCTGGCGAACACCTCACTCCATATTGTGTCCTTACGCTTACACCCGTTTGTCCGATCGGGGCACACGCTTTGCGCAAGTTCCCGCCGCGCCAGTATTTTTATATGGCCGAGGAGAAACTAAAGCGCGCTGGCCAGCGGACCGCCCGATCACGGCGGCGGAAACGGAGAAAGGCAGTGGAAAAAAGGATGAGCAAACTGGACCGGGCGATGGCGACGCTCAACGAGAAGCGCATCCCCTACTATGAAACGGCAGCGGAGTTGGCCATGGACAAGAAGAACCCTACCAAGAAGCAGGCATATGCCGACGCCATCGGCGAACTGCGGACGGCATTTGAGGCCGTGCTGGACGCTCGAGGCGAGTCAATGGCTATGAGGGTACGGCAGACTCCCCCGAGTTACCCACGGGCAGCTCGCGAGGTCTCGGGGTCGATCAATTGATTCTTGGACCCCTTAGGCGTTCCTGATCGAAACGGCAAAAGATCCAACGTTAATTTGGGAGTGTCCGTCCAAGGGCATGCTTCCAAGTGATTCCATGGGACTCGGAAACAACCTAAGTTCCTATCTGATTTCCTGAGCGGATCAACCCACCGTAGCCGTGCCATTGGCCGGTACCAGCCCGTTGCGCTTGAGATTGAAGGAGTTCACTTTGTCCAGCCGTTCGCGTAAAGCCATTTTCTTAAGCGGAGCGCAGTAACGGGCAGTTGTTTCCAGGTCCTTGTGCCCCATTGCAGCCTGAATACTCGGCAGGTCAACGCCCTGCCTCAGCAGTTCGACGCAGTATGTGGCTCGCCACTTGTGAAGCCAAGCTTCCTCACGGAGCATCCCGGCGCGTGCTGCGATGCGCTTGCACATTTCTAGCATCTGGTAAATCGGCTTGCCACTGCGCGTGTGGAATACCAATTCGTGTTTCGCATGTTCCTTCATCTTGAGAAGGTCTGCTGCCAGTTCGGGAGGGAACGGGATATCGCGGACGTGCCACTTCTTCGGTTTCCAGGCATATTCCGGGCGTTCGTCAATATGAATGAAGCGCTCCTTGAGGTTGATATCGCGCCAGCGAAGAGTCTGTACTTCTCCGAGACGCAGTCCGCAGAAGTACAGAATTGAGAACAGGGCGAATTGTTCCTTGTTGCACTTGGAGAAGAACGCTGCGACTTGCTCGTCAGAATATGCCTCGGGGTCGCGGCGCCCGTATTTGGGAGCATCTCCTTTTTTGAACACGTTATGGTCGTACTCTGACAAGAACTGCCGGAGGTGAAGGAACTTGTTCCATCGGGTGCGGTCACCGTTCCCTTGCTCCTTGAGGTAGGTGTTGATGAACCGCAAAGCATCGACGCGCTGGATGTCTTCGATGTATTTGGGCTTTGCCTTGCTTCCATAGGACTGCAAAAACTCATCAAGGACCAGCTTCTTGGCACCGTAGCTGTCGCCAGAGAATTTCTCTTTGATGATTTCCAGCCACTCATCTATTGCCGTGCTAAGGTTGGTCCTCCGCTCAGGCATCCTGTTCTCGCTTCCAGGTATGATGCCACCGGCGGCGATATATGCCAGTCCGGCGCGCTTCTTCTCAAGCGCCCTGATTACGCCTGGCAAGCTGCTGCCGATGTTTTCCCACACCTTGTGACCGTCGCTTCGATAACCAAGGTAGTAGTCGGCTTCAGGGTGGTGCTCTTCTGTCCCGTCAGTCCGTATTAGAACGTGAGGCTTGGGTTTGTCGTTGGCCCCAACAGCGGCACGACAATAACGCCAGCCAATTTTGGGGAGGTCAGCATAGAGATAAAGTTGAACCGAACGATGGGCCATAGGTCCCCTCTCCCGGATTAATACTGAAAATTCCGGGGTTGTTCTGAGGAGACCCCTTCAAAAATGGTAGGAAATGGTAGGAAGCTCTTGGTGACCTTCAAAAAACCGCCTATTTACTGGGTTTCTTGATGTCTGGTGCCGAAGAGAGGACTCGAACCTCCACGCCCTGACGGGCACTACACCCTGAATGTAGCGCGTCTGCCAATTCCGCCACTTCGGCACGCCTGGTATTAGGAGAACTACTCGGGCCAGC
>Ga0187854_10001938_pt1 | contig 18774 bp, 15 predicted proteins | sample June2016WEW_6_15_FD_132445 | JGI IMG/M metagenome (GOLD analysis project Ga0187854, IMG submission 132445) | Peatland microbial communities from SPRUCE experiment site at the Marcell Experimental Forest, Minnesota, USA - June2016WEW_6_150 | ecosystem: Environmental > Terrestrial > Soil >...
GTAGGGCTTAACTCTTGTTCAAATGTTGTGCTGAATAGTATAGGGCTGAGTGACGTCTCGGGTACGGTGACCTTCAATATTTGCGAAGATGACGCATATAATTCTCTCGCTGCCCAGCCCATGATGCCTGTCCTTAAATCTGAGAAAATAACGGTCAGCACAATTGATGATTACGTGCAGCGCAATGGACTTCTTGGTGTTCATGTAATTAAGATAGACGCAGAAGGAGCTGACTACCTAATCCTCAAGGGTGCACGCAACACGCTGGAAAGGTTTTCGCCAATCCTTTTTTTTGAATACAATCGGTTCGTTAAAGGCCTTTCTTTCTCACTTGCAGATCTGGAGGATTATCTTGCAACCATGGACTATGAGCTTTATTTTGTGGCGGGAGAAAAGTTGACCTCATTTAGCCGGGAAACAAGTGATGCTATCGAGATCGTCGCTTTGAAGGAGACTTCACTTTAACATTCATCCTATGAGAAGGCGATTTGTAACAAACTCTCTTTCCGGGGCCATACAAACAATAGTCTGCACGTTGCTGGTCTTTATAACAATCCCGGTGTTTATCAGGCTGCTTGGAACAGAAAGATACGGCGTCTTCTCCCTGATAATGGTGATTGGGAGTCTCAACGGGATCGTGAACTTGGGTTTGAACAAAACCTTGATCAAGTTCATTGCAGAGCAAGGGAAGGTTACGGAATCAAACTACGACATCGTGGTTAATTTGATTCTGCTCCTGTTTGGCCTCGTACCGATTACGATTGCGGGAATCGTTTTCCACGAATTTGTGCTAAGTGAAATCCTCGGCATCTCTCTGGATCCGATGGGGGATGTCAAGTGGCTTTACTTCTTTGTCCTCGTTAGTAACTTGTTGTTGATATTCGGGCAAACCTTTAGTGCCATACTAGAAGCATTGCAGAAAATCTACGTAACAAATATCTGCCAGATGATTTACAATTTCGCTTACTGGGGGCTCATTCTTTTTGTGTTGTTGCTGGGCTTTCAGGTGGACATTGTAGGAGCGATGGCCCTTGTCGCGGCCACAATTTGGCTCGCAGCCATCGTCATGGCTGCCCATAAGGCTTGGGGCCCGATTCTTATCGGTGATTTGAGAAAGAACTTTGGCAGAGTGGCCAAGAAACAACTCAGATACGGAATGCAGATCTACGTTGGTGGTTTAGTTAGTTTTTTCTATGAACCTTTCACCAAGATTCTTCTTTCTCACTTTATTGGCATCCAATCCGTTGCGTTCTTTGACATCGCCTTAAAGATCCGAAATCAGGTGTGGGGTTTTGTGTCAAAGATTCTTCAGCCGTTGTACCCTCTTCTGTCTCAGTTGTCCGACAGAGTTCGGTTGCGAATGATTATCCATGATCTTGAACAAAAGACATTTCTTCTGATCATTCCAGCACTACCCATCATCGTCTTCTGTACGAGGCCATTGATCTCGTTATGGATGAGGGAGAACGTTGGGATCATTACAGTAAGTGTGATCTTTATTCTGAGTGCATACGTTTTGGCGATAACAGTTATTCCCAATTACCAGTTTCTCCTGGCCAAAGGTCATGCAGAGAAGACAATAGTGATACAGGGATCGAACGTTGTTTTCAATGCGCTCTTTTTTTTCTTGACCTATCGTTGGATAGGCTACTATGCTGTGATTGTTGGAAACATCGCTGCAATCTTATCCTCATATGCGTTGACCCTATACTATCAAAAGAAGTATCTAGACAGCTTGATTTTCGAATCCTTCGCACAGGCGCGGAAGGTTTTCCTGACGCTCGGCATCGATCTGCTAGTAGCATATGCAACAAGCTCCCTGCTCGATAGTAACATGGCCACGCTTCTGTCGGTTCCCGTTGCGGTTATCGTGAGCACTGTCCTCATGTACCGATATTTTGGTCTGATTACTGCAACGGATATTCAGAGATACTCAGGAAGCAATGACACGCTAAATCACTGGGGGCTTAAGATATTGTGCAGGACCTAACACCCTCATATCCAGCGCAACATCCGAAGGACGTTTCGGCATGGGGAATCTGATACGTTCGCGTCTTGCTAGTCGAGCCTTCCGCGTTTTTCAACGGGACCTTTCAGTTCTTAAATAAGGGTTGAAAGCGTTCGTGCCTCATAGGGTACGTGTGGCATCGTGAAACGGCCGTTATGTCGCTGTTCCCCTATTGCATTCGTTTCTCTTCCTTTCATCATGGCTTGAAGGTTCTCATTAATGGACGTTCCCGATCCCCAGGGTCCTGGATGGCTGGGTATAAAGGCAGAAAAACTTGGCTTACAGTTTTAGAAGTTTATTGACAAGTGTTCAAGTTCTAAAGAAATACAAGAGGGAAAGGCTGCCGGACCTAGACCGAGCGAGGGGCCTGGCGATCTTTCTGGTCGTCCTCGGGCATATCGTGGCCCGCCACCCGCCCGCCGGTAATGATTGGTATGTGATCCTCAAAAGTCTGATCTATATGTTTCACATGCCTTTTTTCATGTTCCTGGCCGGTTTTATGTTGTATTACAGCTACCCTGTACTGCGGTCCTGGCGGGATTACCGCCGTTATGGCGTCAAAAAGACAGGACGCCTGATTGTTGCCTTTTTTATTTTTTCAACGCTCATCATTGCCGGTAAGATGTTGTTCAAACAGGCGATGGTCTTGGATAACGCCGCGGCGGGGTGGTGGGAAGCTTTTCGTTTGCTGCTGGTTTTTCCCCCAAAAAGTCCCGCCAGCACCTTGTGGTTCATTTATGTTCTGGCGGTTTATTACGTCGTGATCCCTGCCGCAATTTTTATCGTGCGGGACCAGATAGAGTATCTGTTGTTTCCAGGATTGATCGTGCATTTCTTACCGCTTTCGGATCATTTTGCTCTGAGGCTGATCGCGGAATATGCCTTCGTTTTTTTGGTAGGGATGTGTGCCGCCAAGTACCGAATAAGGTATATGGATCTGGTCGATAGGTACCGCTTCGTTTGGACGGGCATTTTTGTATGCTCTTTTATCCTCATTTTTCTCGGGATGCCGCAAGGGTATTGCAAGTTCATCATTGGGCTGCTTTCCATCCCGGCCTTGCATGCTCTAGTCAGGAGTGAACCCTTGGCGCAAGCCGATGTGCTTAGCTTTTTGGGAGTCCATTCTTTCTCTATCTACTTGATGAATACCATTGTGATCGGTTTGGTTAAAGGGGTTATCCTCAAATTCACATCCTGGGACGGGACCCATTTTATTTTCATTGCCCCGGTTCTTTTGGCGAGCGGTCTTCTCATTCCCATCGTTTTGTCGAATAAGGTATTGTCCCAAACGCCTGTCTTCAAGACCGTCTTATAATGGAGCCGGAATTTTAGACAATATGTTAAGTTACACCCGAGTATAAATTTCGGAGGTTTTTGACCAATCTGTTTTGGGATTGGTGCCCCTCATAGTTATATTGCTTGGGACAATGCCGTTCGAAGACAGGAATGCCATTAAAGGCTTGGTGACGATGAGTGAAAGTGTTGCCTAACGTACGCAATCAAATTCTGGGTTACGCCGCGATTGCGGCGGTTGCATCGGTGTGCGCGGCCGCGATGCTACTATTCGTGGAATCAAGCCTATCAGCGTTCGGCGGCGTCATACTTATTTTGGCTTTCATATTAATAGGATTTGTGCGGACGGAGTGGTTGCTACTTGTTATTCTCTTGACCGGCATTTTTTATACACCGCTCGAAAAATTGTCTTTTAGAATGGCCGGGATACTGGTTATCCCGATGGACGCGATCTTTCTCCTCTCGATGGTCATGATGCTGCTCAAAACGAAGTGGGGCAGGAAGCCTGTCAAAGGAGATCTGAGATTAGAACAAGGCCTCAGCACGACCAAAATCGTGAGTGGTGTTTTCCTCTTAATCATTTTTGCAGCCACTTTTATCGGTCTCTTTCGGAATCACTATTGGCAAACGGTGTTTGCTGAAGCAAAGCTTGGCTTGTATTATGGAGCACTTCCGCTAATTCTTTGGGCTTTAGGCAGTCGAAAGCTTCGCCCCGAGACTTTAATGCTTTTTCTCGTATTTTTTTCAACTCTTGGCAGCCTCTACGACATTTATGCTCGTATATTCGACATCTATACCGTCAGCGCCTATAGCGGGGGGGTGGAAGGGGCTGTGGCGATAGCCGATACACAGTTTGGAGACATTATACGCGACTATGGCTGGGTATCAACGTTTCATTACCAGGTATTTTCTGCCTTAATATGCCTTTGTTTTATTTTGCAAGGCCGGCGCCCTATTCCTCGCCTCGGATTGCTCGCGCTATTAGTAGTGAATGTTGTTGCCAACTTGTTAACCGTCACTCGAGGATTTACCTTTGCTTTGTTGATCGGCGGGTTGGCGGTGATCGTATGCTCAAGTCTGGTCGATTATTCGCAGCGAATGCGGTGGGGAAGGTTGGTCGGGCGTTTTACAATCGGGGTCCTCCTGCTGGTAACTGTCTTTGTCGGACTCGGGAGAATCGTTCCTCAGGCGAACGCCTCTTTTGGTCGGCTTTGGGGAGTCATGGATCGCAGTTACGCCGGCAAGGGGGACGTTGCCAATATGGAATATAGATTGCAGTCCATTAAAACTGGGTTCAATAATGCGCTGGAGCACCCTCTGGGGATGGGGTTCGGGACCGGATCGCCGTCGTCATCCGTGTCCGTGACAGAGCGTTTGATGCTATCCCTTATGAATCATAACTCTATAGGCTACATGTTGTACAAGTTTGGCTTCCCCGGAGCGGTCGCCGTGCTGGTGATTTTTGCGTTGCTCTGCTTTAGGTTGTTTGGTCTCGTCCGAACCGGACAGGCCGCCGCAAAGCGGATGTCAACCTGCGTCTTGTCTTGCCTCTTGGCCATTTTTGGCATGAGCTTTACAAGCGGGAATTTTCTATTTTCGATTTGTAGCGTTCTGCCGTTTGTCGTGATTATGATCGCAACAGGATTTTACTACGTCGGGAGGAACACATGCCGGGTAAACCCTTAGTCAGTATCGTTACCCCTTCCTTTAATCAAGGCCGATATATCACAGAGACAATCAAGAGCGTTCTTGCTCAGACATACGAAAACATAGAGTATATAGTCATCGATGGGGGTTCAAGTGACGAGACCATCGACATTTTGCGTAAATACGAAAGTGATGGACTTAAATGGCTGAGTGAGCCCGATGAAGGGCAAAGCGATGCAATTCAAAAAGGATTTGAAAAAGCACGGGGGGAGATCATCGGCTGGCTTAACAGCGATGATGTCCTGTTGCCTACCACGGTTGAGAAGGTTGTACGTGCATTTGATGGAGTTCCCGATATCGGTTTGGTGTATGGGGATCTGCTTTTGATAGATCAGGAAGGTAGCCCCATCACAAGTTGCAGCTCGGGACCACTGAGCCTTAAGAGGCTGTTTACTAAGAATCAGCAGGTACTGCAGGCCGGCTCGTTTTATCGCAGACACTACGTTGAACAAGCGGGAGGTATAGACAAAAAGCTGACTTTTGTCATGGACTACGATTTATTTATCCGTTTGCTAAGAATTTCCAAAGGTGTTTACCTTCCCGAAACGGTGGCTAAGTTCCGCCTGCATCCACAAAGCAAATCATCAACCTTAGTGCCTACGCTCGGCGCGATCGAGGCCTTCCGCGTAAGCAGGCGCTGGGGCGGACCATTGCTTTGTCACTTGAATTTTCAGAGAGCTTCCAATCTTCTAAAGGGGGTAACCAAAATGGCTTTGGGAATGCCAGCGGTCAACGTCGCGAAACTGCGCAAGCAGGCAGCCATGCGAGGAAGGCTCGGAGCGTAATTCGTAGTGCTGCTGGAGGCGGTGTGAATCGTTTGAAAGTCTTAGTACTGTCCGATTTTTTTCCAATGCCACCCCGTGCTGATGGAATCTTTGTAGAGCGGCAGGCATATCATCTTAAGCCTTGGTGTGACCAGGCCGTCGTCGTCGCGGTGCGCGTTTTTCCACACTTGCGTATTTGGAAACAGGTGTACCGGCCTGCCCGCTTCTTACAAGAATGGAAGAAGTGGAAAGACAGAATTGTTGAGATGCCCTCGACCGGAGACGTAAACGGATTACCAGTTTTCTATGTGCGCTATACCTCGCCACCAAAACAGATCTTCCAAAGTGTGTGGGGGTTTTTTGCGTACCCGTTTCTCAAAAGGACGTTGGTTGCACTGCATAAGGAACACCATTTCGATTTGATCCACGCGCATTGGACAGTCCCGAGTGGAGTCGTGGCGGTGCTAGCACAAAGGTGGATGAAGGTCCCGATTGTGCTAACTGTCCATGGCAGTGAGGTAACGTACGTGGCCAGGAAAACGCTTTTCGGGACGGCAGTGGTCCGGTGGGTTCTTCGTAAGGTGAGCAAGGTTCTGGCAAATAGTACCTGGACAGCTCGCGAGCTTTCAAAGTACGGAGCAGATCCGGAAAGGCTCTCAGTAATCTGGTTAGGGGGCAATAGGCCTAAGGAATTGCAGCGCATGTCGGAGGGGCATAAATCGGAGGTGGTCCAACTGCTAACAGTTGGGTATCTGGCCAAACGCAAGGGACACCGCTTCGTCATCGAAGCGCTTCGAGTACTGCGGGATCGGGGATACGTGTTCGAGTATACAATCGTGGGCGACGGCCCAGAGGAGCGCCTGCTCAGAGGACTTGTTGATGACTTAGGCCTTGGTGACGTGGTTTATTTTGTGGGCCACAAACCCCATGCAGAGGTGTGGCCTTACTTCTTGAAGTGTGATATTTTTGTGTTACCCAGCTGGGCGGAGGCTTTCGGAGTTGTATACACCGAGGCTCTGGGGCTTGGAAAACCAATTATTGCTTGTGAGGGGGAAGGTGGTCCCGAGGACCTGAAAGCATTGGGCCCGTGCGTCGAACTTGTGAAGCCGCGCGATGTACAGAGTTTAGTGCAGGCGATTGGAGATCTGATCGACGACCCCGCCAAACGGGAAGATATGGGGCGTACAGGTAGAGAAATTGTGAGTCGATATTTCACGTGGGAACGAAATGCGGTAGCTACCATGGAGATTTACCGTGACCTGGTCAACGCACAAACCACGCACATCCTTAAACGGGCAGGGACAATGCCGTAAAACTCGCTTGATAGGATAGCAAAGAAGGCAGGCGGCGGCGACAAAAGCTATACCCAAGCATTGCAATATATCGGGTTTCATGGTGGAAAAAGCCGTCCGGACAACGTAGATGGATGCATTATTGGAAACAAACTTCGGCGGAGACAATGCTCCTTACTTTAAATTTGCCGATTTACTTCTGTTGACGGGGCGTGTTGGTTCGGCTCTTTAGATACTTTGCGCTGCAAATACCATTCATTATTAACATCAATTACCATCATGCTCCGCAGACGAACCATCTGAAAGCAATCTCAGATTCCATGCTTGCCCGGAGGTAATGTCATGAAATTAGGCGAATCTGTTTGTATACTTCTCAACAACTGTTTTCCAAAGATCAAAGTTGTAGGAAGAGAATCCCCTCAATTATATTCTGAAACACGGTATGATTGCGGAAAGGAAAGTCTTGCTTTATACGCGGCTCATGTCAGGCTCAAAGATAAAGACATACTAGATGCTGGCTGTGGTTTTGGTGGAAAGACGGTGTACTATGCTGAGAATGGATGTAATTCCATTGTCGGCGTGGACATTGACGAGAATCTTGTAGAGCATTCAAACCAGTTCGCTAAGAAAAAAGGGATATTTAACGCACAGTTCAAAATTGCGGATCTAAGCTCGTTGCCATTTGAATCAGACACCTTTGATGTTGTTTTCTTGAATGATGTGGTAGAGCACATTAGAAGACCGGCATTGACCCGTGTATTTGAGGAATGCAGAAGAGTTGTTAAATCTGACGGTAGGATCTGTCTCGAGTTCCCACCATGGAGTAATTGGTCCGCGGCACATTTATACGATTACATCTATATTCCTTGGTGCCAATTTTTATTTTCAGATGAAACCCTGATTAATGTGATAAGAAGAATGAATCCAGGACATGGGTTCGGCAGGTTGTCAGTTATAGAGCACTTTAAGGAATTGAATCATGTCACAGTTGCAGAAGTTATGAAAATCAGCAAGAAGCTAGATCTTAAAATCATTCATTCCGAAATGCGTATGATAAAGGGGAAGAATTATCTAAAGCACATTCCGCTCTTAAACAAATATATGGTCTCTCGTTTTGTTGCGGTCCTCGCAAAATAATAATATGTTTTTGCCGCAATGGCAAATAATGTGTATTATATGCTCGGTCACGTGCCCCCCGCAAATGGCCGGGTCGTTAACCTTATACAGGAAAGACCCGTCGGCTAGTGTGCGCATCTGACTGAGCTGCTCTGGGATGCGAAGCGGGTGACTGTAAAGCAAGGTGGATAGATGTGCAGGGCCCGCACCTTTTGCTGTAAATCTTTTTGCGCATTGGCTTGGTAAAAAACCTGAGAATGGCAACTCCGCACGTGTCTTTTATAAAAAAATGCTGGCAATGGATATATTGCTTCTATGGGGTCCGGAAGAATGTCAAAATCGGGGTGAATGTTCACATCGGCATCGGGAGCATTGTGTGGGCCCCATCTGCAATGGTTGTAGGGGATAATGTTTATATTGGCAAATTCTGCACTATCGAATGCGATGGAGCAATCGGCAAGGAGGTCTTGATTGCCAATAATGTAGGCCTAGTGGGTCGGTATGACCATGACTATAGAACTGTAGGGAAGACTGTACGCACAGCCCCTTGGATAGGAGATCCGGGGTACGATTGGGCAGGCAAACATCTTAAGATTGTAATTCAAGACGATGTATGGATTGGCTTCGGAGCTGTAGTCCTTTCGGGCGTAACAGTTGGTCGCGGAGCCATAGTAGGTGCTGGGGCTGTCGTCCACAAAGATGTGGCACCCTATTCAGTCGTAACAGGAAATCCGGCCAACAAGGTAGGTATGCGATTTAGTGAAAACCAAATTGCCCAGCACGAAAAGATGATTTATGGCAGGGTCGTGACTGAGCTCCAGGATATGTAGTCTTGGGATTTACGGTATGAAAATACGTTTTGTTAAGTCTACATACGCGTTACGAAGGTTTTGTGTGAATTGCGAAAGTCACTAGGATTGCGGGCATGGATCTGGCCCGGCGGACTGTAATACGTTGAAAAAAGTAGCAGGTCTGCTTAAGTACCTATTGAAGCATCCGGATCTCGATGGGTAGAAAGTTGCTTTTTAAGGTATAAACAATGCGTCAGGTGCAATCGAGAATACCAGAAGCCGCGGATCGGTATGACGAGTAATAAGCTTAAAAAAAGATGTTTGCGAGGAATAAAGAGAAAAGGACCATGGATCAATCAGCAAAGAGAACAACTCTATTAGTCCTCATCGTCTTTGCTGTGTGCATTGGTACTGCAATAGGCGTGTTCATAAAGGTTGATCGTTCCTTCGATCAGTTGCCACATATTACCCACCGCGCTATCCCGCTCAACTGGGCGACTAACATCAAGATAGGAGTAATTGGAGATAGCTGGGTAAGTGGCAAAAAACTCGATGGGTCTATCGCCGAGGGCTTGAGAAATGCCGGCATTGAAGCGGAAGTAGTTTCTTCGGGCCAACCAGGTGCTAACAGCCGCCGCATTTATCGGAACATGTTTCTCAGTGAATCCAAGCCGTACTGCTCAAGCTATATCGTGATGGACGAGGACGTGGACTATCTAGTGGTAATAGCAGGAGTGAACGATACAATCGGCCACATTGGTAAAGAATTCTATGCGCATCACATCTTTTGTATCGTGCGCGCCGCACAGGAGCGAGGAATTCATTCAGTGGTCCTGGAAGTACCCGAGTATGGAATTGAATATGCAGCCGAGGGATTCACCTCGTCAGGCAAGCATCTTATCTACAAAGTACTGTTCGATGGAATGAAGGATGACGTTATCAGTGACTACAGAGAGGCGCTGCAATATGAACTGCGGAACGAGATTCACGACAACGTGACGATGGTTCATTTTTGGTCTTATGTCGAGAAGAGGGAGCTATATGCAAACCCTACTCATCTCAATGCTGAGGGTAGCCAGGAACTGGGTACTTTGATTGCCGAGAATATTGGGAGAAGGCATAACCATCAGCTGCACCTGATCGCCGAAAAATCCGGTTCCCGGTGAGATGTACGTTACACTCTTTCTGCGGGCAATCGTCAAACAGCGTTTTCAGCCCTGTTGTCACCAATTGTAGGTAGATACAAGCAGGTAGATTTATTATTCTGCACGCGGGAAGTGTAGAATCTGGTCCTGTATTTGAGATCGCTGATTTCAGGAATTAGGGTTCTTTAAAACTCGATGCGGGTCTAGAGCCGCCGTATTCACTTTCTTCTAGAGCTCTTCTTTCCCGGACCCGTCCCTCCATCGGTCCTTCGCCCCTTAAAAATATGCGTGAGCGAAAGAACGTCTCATCGAAGCGAAAGCATGCCGTGTCATACGTGGTACTCGGCCTATTTCTTGCCACCCGAAAATAGACATAATCAAACGAGGGGGTGTGATATTGCGGTACCAGCGGGTTCTTCTAATACAACCTAACTATGCAGGTTCTCGCTACCGGGCATCCAGTTTTCCCATAGGTCTAGGGTATATAGCGGAGGCTTTAAAGAAGGCTTCAATTGAGTATGATGTAGTAGATATGGGCGTCCATCCAAGATTTTCCTATTTGGTTTGTAAAATCCAGGAATTCAAGCCGGACCTGATCGGCATTAGCATGCTAAGCTCCATGTTTCGCAATCATTACAAGCTGGCTGAAAAATTAAAAGGGTGGTTTCCTAATGTAACTATCATTGCCGGAGGTCCCCATATCTCTACCTTTCGAGACCAGGTATTGACGGGTTGTTCCGCAATTGACTATCTAGCTACGCTTGAGGGCGAGCAGACCATGGTCGAATTATGCAAGGGTGTACCCATGAATGAAGTAAAGGGGCTAATGTTTGTCACTCATGATGGAATACAATACACGGGTGATAGACCATTCATATCCGAATTAGATTCCCTTCCCTTCCCTACCTACGATAAGTTTGATAAATATGATGAAGTATCAATCAATCTTACAACTTCGCGTGGCTGTCCTTATGCTTGTATATATTGCCCAGTAAAGACAACTATTGGCCAAAAACTTCGGGTTCGCAGTGCGAAAAACATAGTAGATGAGGTGGAGTATTGGTACAAAAGAGGTTACCGGAAGTTCTGTTTTGTAGATGACAATTTTACTTTTTACAGAGATCGGGTTTTTCGATTCTGTGAGGAGGTTGATTCACGAGGACTTCAGATAGAGATGAATTTCGGTAATGGTATACGAGCGGATAAGGTTGATAGAGCCTTATTAGAGAGGATGAAATCTTCAGGCCTAACCCGCGTTGCTTTTGGAGTCGAAGCAGGCACTGATCGTATTCTAAAAAACATTAAGAAGGGAGAGACCTTAAAGGATATCACCGAGGCAATTGAAATGGCTTGTGACATAGGTCTGGACGTTGCTTTGTTTTTCCTTATTGGCTCCCCGGGGGAAACGGAGGAGGATGTTAAAGAATCTTTCAAGCTTGCCCAAAAATATAGGATTAGTGACGTAAGATTCTACAATCTTGTTCCTTTCCCCGGTACTGAGCTATATGAATGGGTATTAAAGAATAATTATTTTGTTCGTTCTGTTGAGGAATATTGTAATGGCGGCTTGCATTGGGCCAACAAGCCCATATTTTATACTCCAACGCTTTCCACTGAACAGAGAAAAGCGGCTTTTCGGCGTGGGATGTCCATGGGGCGGAAACTCAGGAGTGCAGCCCTATATAAAAGCTATGTATCATCTTTCCGTAAGTTTGGGAGACTTGCACCGTTCGTAGCATTTATTGCGTCTCGCACCTTAGTTCAAGAAAGGCTTTCAAAGATCCATTTTGTGCAGCATTTGCGTCGGTTTCTCAAAAGTCATAGCCTATATGACTCAAGACCGTGCACCCCGGCCAGGTCATAGCGGCCGTCGTGCGCAACCCATATGCAATGACAGTGGAGAAATGTAAGCACACTTTTGGATCCAAATCCCGACGCTTGGCGTGTGACTCTTGGTGGCGCCCAGATAGCCAACAAGAACTGCGGGATCGATTTTCTCAGAACGACACCGAGGACGCTGTCCACTGCGCCTGTTTTTGACAACGGCATTGAAGGCGTATGGGGGCTTCGCCCTGAGACATTGAGGAATAATTATGGATTTCAAACCCCAGGTGGCTTATGTCCTGCGATGGGTAATGCACTGGCGGGCACCAGTTTTCCATGAATTAGAAAAAAGGAATAATTATGAAATCACCGTTATTCATAGTTCTGGATATCTGGATGAAGTTGGTAGGCCTGCAACAAAGGAGTATATTTGTAAGAATTCCCTTCTAGCAAAAGGTTTGCAAATTAAGCTTCTTTCCTTGAAATTGATTTTACAACCCCGTGCTCTATTAATCATTATGAGGACTAAATTTGATATTGTTTTTTGTGAAGGGGGCCGTTCCATTTTCACAAATGTCTTGATCCTACTGTGGTGTAAATATCGTAAGATACCTTTTTATTGGTGGACAGGGTCTTGGGAACCGCAATTAAAGCCCGCACTCTTAGACTTGCTTTTAAAAAAATATATGCGCCTTTTGTGGCGATTAGCCAATGGTGCCATTGTTTATAATAAAGCGGGTCAACAGAAATTGATAGAGGCAGGAGTATCTCCCGAAAAAGTATTTATCGCACAGAATACCAGAGATGAACGTCCCATCATGGGAATGAAACCTTTTTGGTGCACCAAAGCTATAGAATTGCGTGAGAAATTAAAAATTCCTTCTCGGGATAAGATTATTCTCTATGTTGGTAGCCTTGTACCCGAAAAAAAAGTTGATAAATTGCTCCAAGCGTTCCACAGATGTGTAAATGAACATCCAGACTGGCATTTAGTAATTGTAGGAGACGGGCCGGGTGGAAGCGACCTAGAGTCTTATTGTGAGAAAGACAGCGTTCCAAATGTCAGATTTGCCGGTAGGATAGTTGAAGAAGTGTACGCTTACTTTACGATGTGCGATGTATTTGTGTTGCCCGGCCTTGGAGGACTAGCTATAAATGACGCCATGATGTGTGGTAAGCCTGTGATTTGTGGAGAAGCTGATGGAACAGAGAAGGACCTGATTATCGACGGCACCACGGGTTATCTCTTGCATTCACAGGATGATTCAATTGTAAACGAGATTATACAGAAGCTAGAATTAGTATTGACAACAAAAGCGTTATTGGGAGTAGAGGGTGCAATTGTCAAGCATTATATCGAAACGGCCTCTTTTACTCATATGATCGATATGCTTGAAAGAGCAATCCGCGTTAATCTGTGATCGAATGCCGCACGCCATAACAAGCATCTCCGTAGATGTAGGATGGCCGGTATTCGGTTCCATCGCGGAACCGAGGAGGCTGGGGAAAATCCATCTCTACAACAACCCAAGGTGTTTTTTGACCGCTTTGGCGACCAGCTTGTTTTCGGCCGACCTAACCCTAAATAGGTAATGCCAAGTTTTCCCTAACCTATGGCATATCTCGTCTCCCCGACTGAGGCGCGGGAATGTGGATCCCGCGCGGCGCACTGATCTTCTCACTGGCACACTGTATGGCTCCTATATCTGGCGGCTGGCCACTCGGTAAGGCATTTCCCATCAAGTCTGTCTTGAGGCCGACGTCCATTCCTGATTTGATACACCTGGAGGTCCCCAGAAGTCGAAAATAGCCAGCGGATGGATTTATGAATTTCGGGTCCGCTTCGACGGAGTGAGTCGCATCTCGAGAAATCGATTCCCATTTTTGGTACGAAGAGTAGTTGCTGCCACCCCAGTAGATGAATCTCTCCCTTTCTGGACCAAAACAGTTGTATCGGTATACGTTGCCCGCGCCGTTTATCCCATTATTTGCCCCGCCCAGATATGCAAAAAGCTCTTGAACGTTCCCGACTGATATATTATTGATTATTAGGTTGTTAGCCGCTTGGCCGGTGGTTTCCGCGGACGGATCGTAGGTCGCCACCATAATTCCGTTCCAGTTGTTGTAAAGAGTATTATTGGAAACGAAATTGTTGCTCGCTGTCCTTCCCACGTTACCCTTGACGTAGATTCCGCCAACCACTTGGTTAGTTCCATTATTGCCGTATATCAAGTTGTAGTATACCTTAGAATAGCTCGTGGCTTCGAGATAGATCCCGCTGGCATTATTTCCGTATATAGTGTTGTACCTCACGATATTCCCACCACCACAATCGTCGAGCCATACGCCGACACCTCTATTCGTTGTAGGACTCACAATTCCGTTTTGATAGATTTCGTTATTTTGAACAACCATGTCTGTAATTCTGTTTGGTTGGCTATAGTTATTACCCCACATGTAGACGCCGGCGCACCAATCATGTGAATCTAGGTTGATTTGGCAGTTATCGAAGGATTTATTGCGCTCGATGGTCCACGCGTTGGCTAATCCCGAGATTATAATGCCAGCTCTGCCGTTAAACCTCATTATATTGCCATAAATGAGGCCGTTATCTTGTCGCGTGCCGTTTGTTGCTTTCAGGCCATCGTAATAACAAGACTGCATCACGGAATTACTGACCACGAATCCGTCCAGGGCTGATCCCACAAATATCCCAAATGAGTTAGCCTTTTCTATAAGCAGGCCATCAATAACTATGAAGTTTTTCACCCCGGGGTAATTGACCAGGACACAATAATCACGTTGGCTGGCTTCAATGACTTTTCCGGCGTGATCAGGATTTCCCATGTCGTTCCGTAAATACAGGACACCGTTGGTCCAGAACCATTCGCTGTCGTTGAGGGTGTCCGGACTAGTTCCCTTAATCAGCCGCACGGAATCCATGAATACCTGATTCGGCTGGAGGGGCAAGGTTGCCGTAAAGGTGCTCCCTTTGTATACGCCCCATCCGGATAACAGATTAGCTCCTGTTATTTTGGGCATACTACCCGCGCCGTAAGCTCCGAACGTGATCGGGTTTCCAGGGGAACCGGATGATGGCACAACAAGTGTTTCCCTCCAAATTTCTCCCCGCTTGAACTGTATCTGATCCCCCGGGTTAAATCTTGAGGCATTGACTTTGGCGATGGTTTTCCAGGCGGCAAACCCCGAAAGGCCCGTATTAGTGTCTTTGCCACTGCTAGCGTCCACGTAGTAGGTCAGCGACCAGACGCGTGCCGCAGAGGCAAGAAGAAAGAGGGCAGTGAGAACGGCGAGAAGGAAAGGCAAAGGGAAGAGGGAAGAGGGAAGATGGAAGCGAGGACGTGAGGGCAGGCGCTTTACTATAGCGAGTGAAGTAGGGCGAGGGACGTTCGTTTCACTAGGCCGAAGGGTTGAAGGGCATGAAAGGGCATCTATGCACATTACAGCACCTCCCTTGTTATTTTAACCACGCCAGGCTCAGTATGCAAGGAATATTGTACTCCCCCAGAAATTCCGCATTCAGCCTCCAGAGGGAGGATAAAAATACTTCGGAAGGCCAGGTTTTTGGGGGATATCAGGTCAGGAACGGATGGAGAGGCAGGAGGGAGGCATTTTCGTAGTAGCCTTTTGAGGTGGGGGCGGGAAAAATAGGTGAAGAAGGCAGAGGTGCCCCTTTCCCCCATGAGAAGGGGTCAGCGAGGAATCTTTTTAGACAAGCCGTGGGGAAAGCTCTATCCGCCTCTTTTTAGCCAGGGGGCGGGGCGGTCCATAGTGGCCAGGCCTAAGAATAACTCTAGAGCGATCCCGATGAGCGCCAAGTGGGCGCGGCGTTGGGGTTTAAGATTTCCTAGGTAAAAGCTCTGCGAAAGCACGAAGGCGATAAACAGAGTCAGGATGAAATTGAGGATGGCGGTGGGTTTGTGTTTAAAGCAATGATTGAGGGACCAGTAGGTCGCCAAGGTATGAAACAGATCGTTCTCAATCTCCCACCGGGCATGGCCGATTTGCCAAAGAAGGCGAGTGGAAAGTCGGGCGACCGGTAAAGTGGTCACCCACTCCCAATGATGCGTTTCTTTTGCCATGATCCAGCCATCTCTGCGATGATGTCGGCGGACCATGACCTCCTCCGTCCGGAGAACGCGCAAAGGGACCTTGATTCCTTCTGCCGAGGTGAACCCCTCGGCATCCCAGGCTCGGATCTCTTGATTCGGTTCTTGCCAGACCTGAGGCACCGTGAGGGAGAAGACCCCCTGGGCATCCTGGAATAAGACCCGACCTTCGTCCTTCAGGACGGTGATGACGTCTTTGCCCAGGCCGAGACACAAATTAAAAAAGGGAGCGTTAAAGTAGAGGCCATCGCCCAAAACCACGCGAAAGAAACGGCCATAGGTTTCTACGACCCGCGGCAAAAGGCGGTGGGCCGCCGTCAGCTCCCCTTCTCCGGGTCGCAGCATCTCCACATCTAAAGGGATGGCGGCCCGGAAGCCCACCAGATAGAAGACCACCCCCGGATGATAATATTCGATGACCTCCTTTCCTTTAATGACCAGACGGCGCTCCAAGCACTGGGGACAGCAACGATGACGAGAGGGAAAAAAACTCATGTCCGTCTAGGGCTCCCACCCGAAAAGGCCAGCCGTTCTTCAGCCCTTTGTTGCGTCCCCACTGATGGTTCATCCCCGAGAGCATGGCCCGCAACTGGTCCGGGTCCATCAGGCTCAAGACCTGCCCCATGCGGTCGGCACTCGGTTTCTGGGCCCCGATTAATCGTTCCATTCTCCGGGGTTGGTGCAGCTGCCCCTCCATGGCATTCAAACTGCGCTGCCGCAGGACAAAAAGAAAAAAGACACTGCCCCAGATGGCCCCCAGGGGAATGCGGGGTCGCCGACGCGGGTCTTTCAGTTGGGCCATGCGCTCACCGAAATTAAAGACCTTGTCGATATACCGGCAGAAACGGTTCATCATGGCCGTTTCCTCCTGGCCTGCTGCTTCTCTTGGAAGAAGCGCTGGTAGCAGGCCTGGGAGATCTCTTCCATTAACCGCCAAACCTCCTGGTAGGTGCCTACCCATTGGCGCACCTTGGCCTCCAGGGGTTGGGGGACATGGATCATCTTTCGCTTGGATCCTACCCGGAGGGCCAGATAAAGCCCGGGGTGGAGTTCTCCTCGGCTGCATTTGCATCCGGCCTTGCCACAGACTCGGGGCATGGAGACCAGCGAGCCCATGAGCAAGGGCTTTTCGTGAAGGAGTTGGGCCAGACGGGATCGGGCCTGGCGTTCCTTGGTCGGCAGGTAGCCACGGTGGCGCATAATAGTAGCCTCCTTTCATTCTGATATATATAAGTATATCAGAATGAAAGGATAAGAATCAACCTTTTTCGAATGCGAATTTGCTCTCCCCAGGGAATTTACTTAAACCGGCAGGAGTTATGCAGACTTTTGAAAAGAAAAAAATCTATTTGCGGAATTTCTGGTACTCCCCCAGGAATTCCGCATTCAGTCATTGGAAGTAGGATAAGAATAGGCCTGAGGAACAGGTTTTAAGGGGGTATTGGGTCAGACAGGGGTTAAAGGGCTGGAGGGGAGCATTTTCGTGGTAGGCTTTTCAGGTAGATAAAGGAAAAGTAGTTCCAGAAGGCAGAGTTGCCCCTTTCCCTCTTGGGAAGGGTTCGGCGAGAGCCTGTAACTGGACAAGCCGTAGGGAGAGGTTTATCCCCCTCGTTTTAGCCACGGAGCAGGGCCGTCCATGGTGGCCAGGCCAAAGAATAACTCTAGCGCGACCCCAATGAACGCCAGATGAGCACGGCATTGGAATTTGAGGTTTCCCAGGTAAAAGCTCTGCAAAAGGACGAAGGCGATGAACAAAGTCAGAATAAAATTTAGGATGGCGGTGGGTTCGTGTTTAAAGCAATGATCGAGGGACCAGTAGGTGGTCAAGGTATGAAACAGATCATTTTCAATCTCCCACCGGGCATGGCCGATTTGCCAAAGAAGGCGAGTCGAGAGTCGGGCGGCCGGTAAGGTTGTCACCCACTCCCAGTGATGCGTCTCTATCGCCTGAATCCAGCCCTGTCCGCCATGATGGCGGCGGGTACTAACCTCTTCCGTACGTAGAACGCGCAAGGGGACCTTGATCCCCTCGGCCGAGGTGAACCTCTCGGCATCCCAGGCCCGGATCTTTTGATTCGGTTCTTCCCAGACCTGAGGCGCCGTTAGGGAGAATACTCCCTGGGCATCCTGGAATAAAACCCGATCCTCGTCCTTCAGAACGGTGATGACGTCTTTGCCCAGGCCGAGACACAAATTAAAAAAAGGAGCGTTAAAGTAGAGGCCATCGGCCAAAACCACGCCAAAGAAACGGCCATAGGATTTTACCACCCGCGGCAAAAGGCGGTGGGCCGCAGTCAGCTCCCCTTCTCCGGGTCGCAGCATCTCCACATCCAAAGGGATGGCGGCCCGGAAGCCCACGAGATAGAAGACCACCCCCCGGTGATAATATTCGATGACCTCCTTTCCTTTAATGATCAGACTGCGCTCCGAGCATTGGGGACAGCAACGATGACGAGAGGGAAAAAAATTCATGTCCGTCTACGGCTCCGACTCGAAAAGGCCAGCCGTTCTTCAGGCCTTTGTTGCGTCCCCATTGATAGTTGATCCCCGAAAGCATGGCCCGCAATTGGTTTGGATCCATCCAGCTCAAGATCTGCCCCATGCGGTCGGCACTCGGCTTCTGGGGCCCGATCAGTCGTTCCATTCTCCGGGGTGGGCGCAGCTGCCCCTCCATGGCATTCAAACTGCGCTGCCGCAGGACAAA
>Ga0187854_10001941_pt1 | contig 18754 bp, 14 predicted proteins | sample June2016WEW_6_15_FD_132445 | JGI IMG/M metagenome (GOLD analysis project Ga0187854, IMG submission 132445) | Peatland microbial communities from SPRUCE experiment site at the Marcell Experimental Forest, Minnesota, USA - June2016WEW_6_150 | ecosystem: Environmental > Terrestrial > Soil >...
CGGCATCTGTTGCAGGGCTTCTTTCCCTAGCCCCCAGCCCCTAGCCCCCCGCCCCCGTTTTTCCGGTGCCAGCTTCGCCAAGCCGAAGTCCAGAATCTTGGCCTGGCCACGATTCGTCACGAAAATGTTCGCTGGCTTGATGTCCCGATGGATGATCCCCTTGGAGTGGGCAGTGTCCAGCGCATCGGCAATCTGAATCGCCAGCTCGAGCAGGGTTTCGGTCTTGAGGGGCTTGCCTTCAATGCGATGCTTCAGAGTCTCGCCTTCCAGATACTGCATGGCGATGAACGGCTGACCCGCGTGCTCGCCAATCTCGTAAGTCGTGCAGATATTGGGATGGTCGACTGCAGAGGCGGCCCGTGCTTCCCGCTTGAGACGCTCCAACGCCTGATGGTCCTTGGCCAATTGTTCGGGAAGGAACTTTAGGGCAACCAGGCGGCCTAGGCTGGTGTCCTCGGCCTTATAGACCACTCCCATGCCGCCGCCACCCAGCTTCTCAACGATGCGATAGTGAGAAATGGTCTTGCCAACCATGGCGAGGGTCCCGCCTTTGGTGGCCATCTTAGGCCGTGCTCAGGGCCAAGTCAACGCTATTCGGGGACGCGGGCGGTGCCTTGGCAAGGTTACGACTTTTGGCGTATGGAAACCTATTTGGGAAAGTTCATGCGCCGCCGCAGCTCCTGAAAGCGCGGGTCGGATCGCCAGGGGAATGTGTCATCATTTGCGGTCCAGGGCAGAAATATGTGGTGGTACTCGTACGCGGCTTCGAGCGCGCGGAATGTCTCTCCCTTGTTTCCCAGCATGGTCTGAATCCCGGCTATGAACAGAGCAAACTTTGAGTAATCCTCGCGCTCCATCTCAGCTACGAGCTTGAGTGCATCGTCCTTACGTCCGGCCAGAGCGTACGTTTCTGCCAGGCCAAATTTCCAGTCAGGATTCACCGTCGCCAGCTTCTGATGGGGCGCGATGGCCTGCTCGAACTTCCCCTTGTCTGCATACGCGCCTCCCAATACATAGAGCGCGTCCACCGAGTTCGGGTTGATGTCGAGCGCTTTGCGGGCTTCCGCGACGGCCTTATCGTTTTGATGTAGGTTCAGATACATCCAACCCACCCACGCGGTGTAAATGGGCGAAAGCGGATCCAGCTCCGCCGACCTCTTCTCTTCGGCCATCCCCTCGTCGTTCCGGCCGAAAAGGTTCAGGTACCAGCCGTAGTGGGCGTGCGCCTCAGGCAGATTGGGGTTCAACTCGAGGGCATGCCGAAATTCCTGCCCGGCCCCCGCCCAGTCCCAATCGAAGTAGGCCTTGATGGCAGCGAGCGCGAGATGAGCCTGGGCCGAGCTCTCGTCCAACTCGAGCGCCTTGAGCGCGGCCGCCCGAGCGCGGGGGAAACCCTCTCGTGGAGGAATCGTCCCGCCCGGGCCGTGGAAGATGATCGGGTACGCCAGCGCCAGGCCGGCGTACGGCAAGGGGTCCGCCGGATCTTTATCGATGGCCTGCTGGAGCAACGCCAGGCCCTTCACGAAGCCCTCCGGCGTCTTCTTGTACAGGTAGAACATCGCTTTCAGGTACGCTTCGTAGGTTTCGGGATTGACCGGGCGGGCGCGGGCGAGGCGCGTCTGCTCCTGGGGCGTCAGCTTGATCTTGATCTCGTTCGCAATCGCCCGCGCCACTTCGTCCTGCAAGGCCAGCACGTCCCGCAAGTCGCGCTCGTAGCTCCGCGCCCAGAGGTGCGTGTCCGTCGCCGCTTGGATCAATTGCGCCGTGATCCGCACACGATCACCCGAGCGCAGCACCGAGCCTTCGATCACCCCATCCACGTGCAGTTCCCGCGCAATCTCGGGCAGCAACTTCTTGGTGCCTTTGTACTGCATCACCGACGTGCGCGAAATCACCCGCAGCGCGCTCACCTGAGAAAGGTCGGCGATCAACTCCTCGGTCATGCCGTCGGCGAAGTACTCTTGTTGTGGATCTCCCGAGAGATTTTCGAGGGGAAGCACGGCGAGAGAATTAATCTTTGCGACAGCGCTGATGCCGATGAGTCGATCGCGCATGCGACCGATATTGAAGCTGAACAAAGCGGTAAGAACGAGCAATCCGGTAATAGCAAAGGAGGCAAGAATCCAGCGTTTCCGGCTCCTGCGTCCAGAACCGGCCACAGCCTGTTCTTTCTCCTTGCTTGCTGCCGATACTGAAATCGAGTGTCCGGAATCGGAATCACGCTTCAGCCGCTGGAGGTCAGCGCGTACGTCCGCGGCAGTCTGATAGCGCAGCCTGCGGTCCTTCTCCAGCGCCTTGTTGATTGTGCGCTCCAGCTCGTCCGGCAGATCCGGATTCAGCCGAACCGGTGAGACCGGCGCTTTGTTCAGAATGCTGTCGAAGAGCGCCGCGGACGTATCGCCGCGAAATGGTAGCACGCCAGTGACCATTTCATACAGCACCACGCCAAGAGAGAACAGATCGGTGCGCGCATCAAGTTCTTTGCCCAGCGCCTGCTCAGGAGACATGTAGGCCACGGTGCCTACGGCCGTCCCCGGGCTGGTCAGCATCTCCTCGCTTGTCGCCGTTGGTGCGTCCGATCTGGCTCCTTCCGCATCTCGCGTCACTTTGGCCAGGCCAAAATCAAGGATCTTCGCCGCACCCCGGGCGGTCACGAAAATGTTGGCTGGCTTGATGTCCCGATGGATGATCCCCTTGGAGTGGGCAGTGTCCAGCGCATCGGCAATCTGAATCGCTAGGTCCAGTACTTCGCCTGTCTTGAGCAGTTTCCCGGCAAGGCGCTGCTCCAGGGTCTGTCCCACCAGCAACTCCATAGCGATGAAGGACCAGCCTTCGTGCTGGTCGATGTCGTGGATGGTGCAGATGTTGGGATGGTTGAGTGCAGACGCCGCCTGCGCTTCACGCTGAAATCGTTCCAGAGCTTGCCGGTCCTTAGAGAGTTCTTCAGGCAGGAACTTCAAGGCGACGGTACGCTTGAGCTTGGTGTCTTCGGCCTTATAGACGACACCCATGCCCCCGCCACCGAGCTTCTCAACGATGCGATAGTGGCCGATTATGCGGCCAACCATACGAGGAAACCTTCTTTGACGCCAATCTTAGGTCACGGGTGCAGCTAAGTCAACGCAATAGGACTATCCGGGACAGTTGAAGTAGCGGAACAGTTCCATGAGTGCTGTCGGCAGCAAAACCTCTCCGTGCTGGATCAACCGCGATGTGGTCCCGGCAGCAAACCAGAACTTCCCTAAAGGTCGCAGTGAAACTTATGGGTGCTGGGCACACAGAATGGATTGGGAATGAAAAGTCGGCTAGCCATCAACTGGCCCACCGCGTGAGCCGGATTCCGGCGTGGAAGGGCGTTTATCAGGCCCAATCTTGCTAATTACCCACTCAGCATAATTTCCGAATGGCCGGTCATTCGGACACAATTCGCTTCGCGAAGAGGCGTGTTTCCGAATAGGGTCGAGAGGGGCTGTTCTCTCCATTCATTGAGAGGTGCGCACGGCCGCTGCTGTAATCCCTTGTTTAAGGAGATTATGAGGATGCTCCGCATCGTGTCGGCACGTTGTTGCGCAAGGGGACGGGCTTGGCGGCGAACGTAATGCCGCGCTCGAATAGCAATCCGTGGATCTCATTGATCACGGCAGTGCGGCGCGGCTACTGCTTCCGATTGTCGATGACCTACTCACTGGGGCGGCTCTCCGACGAGTGCTGTCATGCCGTCACCTAACCTCTAGCATCATCAATCCACAGTGCGAGTGGGGTCAGACCAGAGGCGAGTATCTAGACCCAATCTGGCGATATCCCTGGTCGGCGCACTCCCGAAGAAGCGGCTGTATTCTCTGCTGAACTGCGAAGCGCTTAGGTACCCTACGCGCTGACTCGCAGTACCCGCATCCATCATCGTCGACAACATGAGACGTCTCGCCTCCTGGAGACGCAGCACCTTTTGATAGTGCAGCGGGCTCATCGAAGTGACTGACCTAAAGTGCTCGTGGAAAGAAGAAACACTCATGTGCACCAGTTCGGCCAGCCCCTCGACTTTCATGGGTTGAGAGAAGTTGGCGCGTAGCCAGGAAATGGCCTTCGCAAGTCGGTGCACGCTCGACTCTGCAAAGCCCATTTGCGCAACGCGAACACCAATGGGGCTGCGTAGTAGCCGGATCAAAATTTCATCCACTACAAGTGGGGCGAGTAGTTCAGCGTCCCCGGGCTGCGCTAGACACTCGATTAGCCTCGTCGCGGCGTTGACAATGTTCACGTCGACCGGAGTGACGTAAACGGCTCTTCTCTCTTGAACTGGAGGCAGACCATTCGGATAAACCTTCAGGACAAGCTCGCCAATCTTGAGCGGGTCGAGGTCGAGCGTTAGAGCCAGGTAAGGTTCGGAATGGCTGGCTTGCGTGATCTGGGCAGCAACTGGTAGGGCAACGGAGAACACCAGCATTCGCGACGGGTCGTACTCGAAGACCTCCTGTCCCACAATGACGGTCTTCGCTCCTTGTGCGACGATGCACAAGGAAGGCAACTGGAGGACATGCGCACTTTCTGAGTTGGTTCGTGAATAGCGACTGGCGCACAAACCAGGAATGCGCAGCTCAAAGCTACCGTCGTGAGGGGCATACGCAGCAATGCATCGGGCTAACTCAGCCGTGTCTGGTTGGTTTGATCGCGCGACCTTGTCTGCCCGCCGCGGAGCCGCAGTTTTGCTGTTGATCTTCAAGCCTTCGAGAATACCTCCTTTGCAATCATGATAGCGCTCATTGCGTTGGGCCAACCTGAATAAAACGCCAGGTGCGTGATTACCTCGATCAATTCCTCCTTCTTAAGCCCATTTTCCAGCGCCTTAGCGAGGTGAAAGCGCAGCTGTTCCGGACGATTCAAAGCAATCAGTACTGCCACCGTTACCAGACTACGGTCACGCTTTGACAGCTCTTCGCGTTCCCAGATATCGCCAAAAAGCACACGGTCAGTCAGGTCGACCAGTTTGGGCGCGAAGTCACCGATCATCTTCTCGACTGCTGAAGGCTCTTTACTCATGCTTATTACCCCTCCACATATGGGAATTGTTCAAAATGACGATGCTGCCGCCGCTAATCTGCTGACCATCATGACGATAAAAGACCGCCAAATCGGTGACGCTCACCGGGACCTATCACTTCCGGTATTCGTCACTGACCTGTTCCATCCAGTCGACAACCTTCCCGTCGAGCTTTTTCTGAATGGCGATATGCGTCATGGCCGTGGTCGGCGCAGCTCCATGCCAATGCTTCTCGCCGGGCGAGAACCAGACCGCATCACCGGGCCGGATCTCCTCGATCGGTCCGCCTTCGCGCTGAACCCACCCGCAGCCAGCCGTGACGATGAGAGCCTGACCGAGCGGATGCGTGTGCCAAGCAGTTCGCGCGCCGGGTTCGAACGTAACCTTCACTCCGCTTGCGTGTGATGGATCGTGCGCAGGAAAAAGGGGCTCAATCTGTACTGAGCCGGTGAAGTGCTCGGCAGGCCCTTTGCTTGGCTGTTGCGAGCCGCTTCGCGTGATCTTGATCGAGCGGGAGTCTTGGGCTGATGCAGTCGGCGAGGCGTCAGCTTGCGCGGCACCCGTCTGAGCCTGCGATGCAGCCGAAGCGAACAGAGAAAGCGAGATGAGTGTGGCGGCGAGTACTTTCATTTCTGCTCCTTCCATGCCCCTGTTATTCGCGACGAACTCACAGGTCATTCTCATCGTATCCGGGCTTCTTGTAGAGCTTGTCCCACTTGTTTTGAATGTCGGGTTTGTACACCTTCTCCACCCAATCCTGAGATTTGACTTCTTCCATCGCTACCGACACCGACTCTTCTCCGTAATGCAGAATATCCATTACGTCTTTAGTGATGGCTTCAGCGAGACGATTCTTCTGCGGTTCGGATTTGCCGGGCCACAACTTCACGATCATATGAGGCATGGTTCTCTCCTTATGTTCATGCTTTGGTCGCGCGCGGCATCACCTTGACTGTCGCGGAGCGGGCGCGTGAGCCGATCATCGGGTTGAGATACGGGCTGCCATGGTACTTCGCGCGGTAGGCCTCATTGATGAGGTCGTTGATCGGCCCCTCGACCGGCTCGAAGGTCACTTCCTTCGTCATGCCGGCGGCAGTGATCCGCCCCGACTTCTGCGGCAACGCGGCCTGGTACCAACGAGATTTCCGCCCGTTGTACGCGCGCACATAGAGGGCGCCGTCGACCGCTACGGACCAAATCCAAGTCGGCGTGCCGTAGGTCACCCCGTCCTCACGGAACGGTGAGATGTGCAGGTCGTCGGCCTCAGCAATCTTGCGTAGTTCGTCTTTCGGCCATGTGGTCATCGTCGGACCTCCTTGTCCCTTCTCATCATGTGATGGTCTGACCCGGACATCACTTGCGCTGGGTGCGAGGGCAAGATGTTCCGGGTCGGTTCCATGGCCCGTCGCATCAGGAGGCGCAAAGCGCCTTAAGGGCGCAGCAGCGCCTTGATGGCGCGGCGCTCATCCATCGCGCGGTATCCCTCCGCTACTTGGTCGAGGGGTAGGGTCAGGTCGAAGACCTTGCCGGGATTGATCTTCTTGTTCCACACCAGGTCGATTAGTTCGGGCAGGTAGCGGCGCACCGGAGCGGGACCACCGTGGAGGTGGACGTGGGCGTAGAACAGGTGCTCGCCGTTAAGCTCGACCCCGTGCGGGACGCCGACGTAGCCCACGTAGCCGCCACGGCGACTGGATTGGATCGCCTGCATCATGGACTGCTGCGTTCCGACACACTCCAGTACCGAGTCCGCACCGATTCCGTTGGTCAATTCCTTGATTCGCTCCGCGCCTTCAACACCGCGCTCGGCGGCGATGTCGGTCGCGCCGAACTCGCGAGCGAGCTGCTGCCGCGACTCGTGACGGCTCATCGCAATGATCCGCTCGGCGCCCATCTGCTTCGCGGAGAGCACCCCGAGCAGGCCGACCGCGCCATCACCGACGACCGCCACCGTCTTGCCCGGCTTCACGTTCGCCGCATCCGCGGCAAACCATCCTGTGCCCATAACATCGGAGAGCGCCAACAGGCTCGGGATCATGTCGCCCGACGGAACATCCGGGGTAGCCACCAGGGTGCCGTCGGCGAGTGGCACGCGAAGCAGCGGCGCTTGTGCAGTGCTGACGAACTCGGCGTGCTGGCAAGACGACTGATAGCCGACCTGGCAGTTGGGACAGGTGTTGTCGGAGGCGAAGAACGATCCGATGACAAACTGGCCAGGCTTGATGGAGTTGACTGCGCTGCCGACCTCCTCGACAATGCCGCAGTACTCGTGCCCCATCGGGGTCGGCTGGGCAATCGGTTGGATGCCGCGGTATGGCCACAGGTCCGACCCGCACACGCACGTGGCCGAGATCCTGATGATGGCATCCGTCGGCTTGATGATCTTCGGCGTTTCACGCTCTTCGAAACGCACATCTCGCGGCCCGTAAAGAATTGCTCCTCGCACGGTTTATCTCGTTTCCTTCAGCGTATGGTGTACCCGCCATCTACCGCGAGTGCGTGACCGACCACTAGGCTTGCGGCGGGGCTGCAAAGCCAAAGAACAGCATCGGCAATCTCCTCGGCGCGACCAACTCGACCGATAGGTACATCTCTCATCATCTCTCTTAAGGCGTCAGCCTGGCCGGTGGCCATCATTTGGTCGGCCATCGGCGTATGGATGAGGCCCGGACATACGGCGTTGATACGAATGCCCCTTGCGGCATATTCCAGAGCCGCGCTCTTGGTGAGCCCGAGTACTCCGTGCTTGGCTGCGTGATATGTTCCACGTCCGGGACCGCCCACAAGTCCTCCAATCGAAGAGCAGTTGACGATAGCGCCACTTCCTTGCTTGCGCATCTGGCGCAGTTCGAACTTCATGCAACTCCATACACCGCGGAGATTGATGGCCATCACTCGGTCAAAATCTTCTCGGGGAGTGTCAGCGGTTTCCGCAACGACATTTTGAACGCCAGCATTGTTGTAGGCTGCATCGAGTCGGCCGAAAGTGGCGACAGTCTTCTCAACCATAGCTTCTACCTGAGCGTCATCAGCTACGTCGCAGTCGATAGCGAGTGTCTTGTGACCTTGGGCAGCCAGTTCCTCGGCTGCAGAACGCACTGCCTTCTCATTCCAGTCCGCCAGCACCACTGAAGCGCCTGATTCGGCAAAAGCCTTCGCTGGCGCAAGGCCCAGTCCAGATCCGGCGCCTGTAACTAGTGCAACTTTGTTTTCAAAAGATATGTTCATAACGAGTTCCTCACTTTTCTAACGGGTTGTATCCAGGTTTCCTGCAGACGTTCTCCGGGTTCTGCACACGGGCCGCTTACAGGCCGGTCATTTTCTCCAGGCGTTCTGGATACCGAGCTCCTTCGACCTTGATCTTCGACGCGGCGGCGTCGATGTCCCGCAGGTCTTCGGGCGTCAGTTGGATCGACACCGCTCCGATGTTCTCTTCCAGACGGCTTAGCTTGGTCGTGCCGGGAATCGGAACGATCCACGGCTTTTGCGCGAGCAGCCAGGCGAGTGCGATCTGAGCGGGAGTCGCGTTCTTGCGCTTCGCAATCCCGCCCAGTAGGTCGATCAGCGCCTGGTTCGCCTTGAGAGCCTCCGGCGTAAAGCGAGGCAGCGTGCTGCGGAAATCGGAGCCGTCGAATTTCGCGTTTTCGTCGATCTTGCCCGTCAGGAAGCCCTTCCCAAGCGGGCTATAAGGCACGAAACCAATCCCGAGTTCCTCGATGGTGGGTATTACCTCCTGCTCCGGCTTCCTCCACCACAGCGAGTATTCGCTCTGCAGCGCCGTGAGCGGCTGGGCCGCGTGGGCACGTCGGATAGTCTGCACGCCCGCTTCGGACAGGCCAAAGTGCTTGACCTTGCCCTGCTGGATCAGTTCCTTCACCGCGCCTGCGACGTCTTCGATGGGCACGTTCGGGTCAACCCGGTGCTGATACAACAGATCGATGGCATCAACCTTCAACCGCTTAAGCGACCCTTCGACGGCCTGCTTGATGTGCTCGGGCCGACTATTCAGACCTGCCGCTCCCGGCCGATTATCGCTGCCACTCAGATCGAACCCGAACTTGGTGGCGATCACCACTTTGCCATGGAAAGGCGCAAGCGCCTCGCCCACGAGTTCTTCGTTCGTGAACGGGCCGTAGACTTCGGCGGTGTCGAAGAACGTGATGCCGCGTTCGACGGCAGCGCGCAGAAGAGCGGTCATTTCCTGTTTGTCCTTGGGCGGGCCATAGGAAAAGCTCATTCCCATGCAGCCAAGCCCGATGGCCGAAACTTCCAGATTGCTTTTTCCGAGATTGCGTTTTTGCATTGTTTCTCCTCCTGTACACAAAGCTATGCGTGAAATGATTTGCCGAGGCGGCCTAGTAATGCTCCCAAGCAACTCTCCAGTGTTCATCCGGGCTAGACGACTTCACGATTAGCTGTTTGCCCGAAAAGTCGTATACGCGCGTCAGGTCTTTGCCGATAAGGATCCGCACCAGTGCGCCCTCAACGTGATAGGTGAAGCTGTGAGCGCGTTCATCGATCTCATATGTGCCAAAGGAGGCCTCGTAGCCGCCCTGCGCGTATTGCACCGGCGCAGCGTTGGTCCCTGCCTGCGGGTTCCGATACATCACCTGGACCGACATGTGGCCGTCGCGCGTGTAGACAAGCAGCCCGGTACAGTCAGCCCTGTGAATTTTCCCGTCTGCGCCTTGCTCTTCGAGCCAGGCCAGCCGCCACGCTCCGATGAACCGTCCCCGGAGGCCCTCATTTCCACCGCGATCCTGGCTGCCGGACAGCGTCATTGCGGTCATACCGATAAACAGAGACACTACGCCGAGCGAAAGCAGTTTCTTCATGTTCGGCTCCTCGCTTCTGCATTATTTCTCCTTCGAGGTACTTTCGCAGTTGATGAACCAACCGTTTTGGTCAGCCTCAAAATCGCGTCGCTGCCGCTCCTCCGGGCGCCGCAGATGAGGCTGAGAAATTCCGGCTGGCCCCAAGTGAAGTATAGTCTGCTTACACTTCGGGCGTTTGCCTATTCCGCTAAAGTTCTTGCCAGATTCTCCGAAACTCCACCAAAATTGCGATTCCCGTTCCATGCCGCTCGCGGCCTATCGGCAAAAGACACATGTCGGAAATGAATTCTGTCCGTATGGTCGGCCACTCGGAAAGTACTCTCCAGTTGTCTGCGGAGGAGTTTATTTGCTCGTCTCACTGCAAGTCGCAGCCGCTCAGATAGTTCCGACGCCGCTCGGGATTCGGCCTGCAAAGTCGCCTAGCCATCAACTGGCCCACAGCGTCAGCTGGATTCCGGCGTTGAAGGGCGTTTCCCAGGCCGTATTCTGAAGGCTCGACTGAACAGGAATCGGCGGATAGCTTCCGAGCGTCCCTCACTCTGGAGTGATTGCCAAAGGTGACCGCACGGGTCACGGATTCCGGCATCAAAGGGTTATACGGGGCAGAATCGCCCCTAACCACCAATGGGTCGCTTGCACGCACGATCACATCGACGAGACGCTCCGCAGCGATCGGTCTCTTTTGGCGTGAGGCGTGCAGGTGTGGTTACAAACTACTCCCGAGCACGTCAAATAGAAGGCATTAAGCGGACTTGTGCCGGACGGCCAAGCAGGTCAGGAACTTTCGATCTTTACCCAGAACCCGTCGCAACCCGCCTGCGTAATGAGATTGAGGAGGTCTCGAATGCAAAAGCTGCTCGGCAATCTTCGCTATGCGGTGCGGCAGTTCCGGCGGTCTCCTGTTTTCACCGCTGCGGCCGTACTCACGCTGGCTTTGGGGATCGGCGGAACCACGGCCATATTCACATTGATTCATGCGGTGATGCTGCGCTCCCTGCCGGTTTCTGATCCCGGGAGACTCTACCGTGTCGGCGAGGGCGATGATTGCTGCGTCGAAGGCGGCCCTCAAGACCGTTGGGGATTCTATTCGTTCCCTCTGTATGAGCGGCTGAAGACGGAGACGCCAGAATTTGAAGAGGTGGCTGCTTTCCAGGCCGGCGGTGCGCTCCAAAGCGTGCGGCGTGAAGGCGAAGCGGCCGCCAGGCCCATGCGCTCCGAGTACGTCACCGGAGGTTATTTCTCGATGCTGGGAGTGGGCGCTTTCGGTGGGCGGGTGTTTACCCCTGAGGACGACAGGCCGGGCGCCCCGCCGGTTGCCGTCCTCAGCCATCGTGTCTGGCAGATCAGTTATGGCAGCGATCCTTCGGTAGTGGGTTCAACCTTCGTCATCGAGGGCCATCCGTTTACCGTTATCGGAGTGGCTCCGCCCGGATTTTTCGGCGAGACGCTGCGCAGTGACCCTCCCGATATTTGGATCCCGGTGCAGCAGGAACCTTTGATTAACGGTGAAGGCGCGCTGCTGAACCAGTCCGTCCCGGCATGGCTGCGCATGATGGGCCGCCTGCGCCCGGGAGCTACGATTGCGGGAATGGCTCCGCGTCTCACGGGAGTGCTGCGGCAATGGATGCAGTACGATTCCGGGTATCCAGCCAACTGGATGCCGGACGTGATCCGGATGCTTCCCAAGCAGGTGATCAACGTGGTCCCCGCCGGCGCCGGCGTCGCCGAGATGAAGGAAGAGTACGGGCGGAGCCTGCAGATCCTGCTCTCGGTTTGCGGTCTGGTGCTGCTGATCGCGTGCGCGAATGTGGCGAACCTTCTGCTGGCTCGTGCCGTGGCGCGTCGTGGGCAAATCGCAGTAAGGCTGGCCCTCGGCGCCACGCGGCGGCAGATTATTGCGCAAGCTCTCACGGAAAGCGTCCTCCTCGCGGTGGGCGGCGGCATGGTCGGACTGGTGGTGGCCGTGGCAGCCGCGCGGTTGCTCCTGACGCTGGCCTTCCAGAGTGCACATTTCCTCCCCATCAGCCCCGTGCCATCGCCCGTGGTATTGGTGCTGGCCTTTGGATTGGCGCTGGTGACGGGCGTCATCTTTGGGGCGGCTCCGGCGTGGTTTGCCACGCGTACCGATCCCGCGGAAGCATTGCGAGGATCGGGCCGCAGTACGAGCGATCATTCCTCTCTTGCCCGCAAAGGGCTACTGGTGGTGCAGGCCGCGCTGTCGGTGGTGTTGGTGGCTGGTGCGACGATGCTGGCGCGAAGCCTGAACAAGCTCGAGCATCAGGATTTCGGGTATCAAGTTCAAGGGCGCGTGCTGGTGGCGTTGCACAATCCGCCCGCCAGCTACACCGAGCCCAGGTTGGCCACGCTCTACCGTCAGCTTGAAGAACGCCTTAACTCTCTGCCTGGCGTGCGGGGCACCGGGCTGGCTCTCTATAATCCACTCACCGACAATTGGGGCGAACTCATTTTGGTGGCCGGCCATCCTGCTCCCCAAATGAGCGAGGAGGCGGGTGCATCGTGGGACCGCGTAAGCGCCAACTACCTCCAGAACTTTGGCATGCCCATCTTGCGCGGACGAGCCTTTACCGCAGCGGACAATGAGACCATGGAATCGGTGGCGATCGTGAACGAAGGCTTCGTGAAGCGCTTTTTCAAGAGCGGCGAAGACCCGCTGGATCAGCATTTCGGCTTGGACCTGCCCGAGAATGCCAGCACCTTCCGTATCGTGGGCGTCGTGCGGGACGCGAAGTTTGCGGGCTTTGCCTTAAACAGGCCGGCGCGTCCCATGTTCTTCGTGCCGCTCGCTCAGAATGTCGATTACAAGCAGGAGCTGATGAAGAGAATCGAGCTACAATCGCATTTTATCGGCGGAATCATGTTGGTGACCGGGACCCCTCCCGGGGCGCTTGAGCCGCTCCTGACGAAGACCTTGTCGGACGTGGACCCCAACCTGACGATCACAAGCGTCAGGACCATGCAGCAGCAGATTGAGCTCTCCTTCGATCAGGAGCGCGCCGTAGCCAGTCTCGCGGGCCTGTTCGGAATTGTCGCGCTCTTGCTGGCCGCGGTTGGACTCTACGGCGTCACGGCCTACACGGTCGCGCAGCGAACGAACGAAATCGGCATTCGCATGGCACTGGGCGCCGATCGCGCCAAAGTGGTTCAACTGGTACTGCGCGGAGCCTTCAAGCGCGTAGCCCTTGGGCTGATCCTCGGGTTACCGCTTGCCATCGGCGCCGGACGCCTGATCTCCGCCCAGCTATACGGGGTCTCCAGTTGGGATCCGCTCGCGCTCACCGTGGCGGCGAGTGCGCTCGCCATCTGCGCATTCTTCGCCGCCATCATCCCGGCCACCCGCGCAGCATCCATTTCGCCCGTGACCGCCCTGAGGGCTGAGTAGCGGAGGTCGGGTTTCGGCCTGGGAAGTCGCCTAGCCGTCAACTGGCCCGCCGCGCTGGGCCGGATGCCGGCGCGGAAGGGCGTCTTCCAGGCGCTATCAAGCTAGCTGATGGTAGGCGCTGTCCAAGGCCCCCAATGAGGGTCAACTAGTTTCCCTAACGGTGACTTGGGATGTCACTTTACTCAGTAGCGGCCAGATTGAACCCTAGTGAGGGCAGAAGTAACCCGGAACCGCTGCAGTTCTGACCACTGCCAACACTTAAGCTGCCAATTGCGCCCCTCGGCAGCAAGGGCAGCGACATAACCGGACCGAGGGGCAAGCTGCTCTAGACCCCAACGCGAAGCTTCCAGGGGGTTGTCTTCAGTCTTGAGCAAGACAGCAGGTTCACCTGGGATTAACGACACGCTGAACCGGTCCAGGCGAAGTGAGAGCCCTCCGCCCCGCGCCTTGACAAAGGCTTCCTTGCGGGTCCAACAATTAAGGAAGGCCTCGTATCTCAGATCACGAGGTACTGAGTGGAGTGCATCAATCTCTTCCGGCGAGAAAAATCTCTCCGCAATCGGCTCCCACGGGAAATTCGTGCGGATACATTCAAGATCGACACCGACTTCCCGATGAAAGGAAACCGCATAGAGAGCGAATCCATGGGAATGAGACACATTGAAACGGAGCCCGTCGCCTCCCGAATTGGATGCCAGCGCGGGCTTTCCAAAAGGGGCGTAGCAAAACTGCAGCTTCGCGGGGTCTCGATCGAGGTATCGGGCGAGGATTTCGCGGAGCACTCCGCGGGCGACGATGAAACGTCGTCGGTCCCGAGGAAAGCGGAACCGAGCAGCGCGAGCTTGTTCGTCCAGGGCGAGAGTCTTCGCGAGTTTCCCTAATTCTGCCTCACTCAGGTCCAACTCGGAACCCCACACGTGAACCTCGTTGTCGTCTAACGTCATCGTTCGAGGAGGATCGCTCCACGATTGCGGGAATACCATGGCGGTTGTCAGGTGGCGAGGCTGCACGGTCACGAGCTGCCCGCAGAGGTTTCCAGGGCGGTGTCGAGACAGGCCCTTAAGGTGTTGGCCAGTGTATCCACATTCGGTTCCCGAAACATGTCTACATGATTGCCGGGAACGAAGTGAAGCTCTAACCCTCCCACTGCGAGACCGGACCAGCCAAACTCATCATCGCGAAACCGGCCTTCCGGCCTGGACTCGCATCTAATGATCACCACCCTCCCGGAATAAGGTTTAGGCCGATAATTGCGCACGACGTTGAAGAGAATCTTGCTCATATCGAGGAGCCTGCCCTCGATGCGACGGCCCGCACGTAAGTGAAATTTATAGTTGACCTCCCAGATCTTGTTGCTGAGCATTACGAGGTAGAATCTCGCGCACTGCTGAACATAGGTCGCCGCTTCTTGCAGTCTGAGCCGAAGCAAGTTTGTGAAAAAAAACCTCCACTTCTGGGCTAAGAAATAAGAGCGAACTTTGAGAAGTTCAAATTTCGAATATTCCTTCAAACTCGCCGGGTTCGAGGCATCGAACAAAACAAGCAGAGCCACTCTCTCGCCTTGCGCCTGTAGTTGCTGGGCAATTTCATATGCGACCACACCGTCCATGCACCAACCTCCCAAAGAATACGGACCCTTGGGTTGAAGGAGACGCATCTTCTTTATAAGCGACGCAGCCATGTCCTCCAACCTAAAGGGGGTCGGTAGTTCTCGAACCTCTGCCTCGCCAAGTCCCAGACCCAGGAACGGCTGCTCAGGTCCCAGACCAAATGCGAGGCCCCGTAATAAGGGACCTGCGCCAATGCAAAAGAAAGGCGGCCTTGACCCTCCGGGCTGAATTGGCGTCACTTGCGGTGACCGAGTCAGTCGACTTTCGTTTCGCAACACGGCAGCGAGTTGTTCGATGGTCGGCGCCTGGAAAAGCGCCGCTATCGAAAGCTTCTGCCCGAACGTCTTCTCAATCCGGACAAGCAGTTTTGAGGCCAGCAGGGAATGTCCGCCCAGATCAAAAAAGTTATCAGCAATGGAAATCGGCTGATTTCCTAGGACGGTTTGCCAAATCTCCAACAGTTTCGATTCGACCCCATCTCTCGGGACGACGAATTTAGGGTGGGAAGCGAGTTCCACAGCTTCCGGAGCTGGGAGGGCCCGGCGGGCCACCTTGCCACTCGGCGTCAGTGGCAGGCTCGTCACGAACATGAACCGCGCGGGCATCATGTACTGGGGCAGTTTTTGCCTCAAGAATGTTTGCAGGCCTTGCGTCGTGAGGGCTTGACCTTCCTTTGGGACGACATAAGCCACCAACGATTTCTCGGCCGGCTGAATTTGGCACGCGATCACAGCAGCAGCCTTCACTCCAGGGTGCTGGGTCAGGGCTGCTTCGATTTCTCCCGGTTCGATGCGGTAGCCGCGAATTTTGATTTGGTCGTCAAGGCGCCCTATGAACTCGATGTTTCCGTCTGGCAAATAGCGCGCCAGATCTCCAGTCTTATACAGGCGATCGCCATGTCGGGGGGAGAAGGGGTTGGCAATGAACTTTTCGCAAGTGAGGTCAGGGCGATTGAGGTAACCGCGACCAAGGCCGTCGCCTCCGATGTGCAGTTCACCGACCACACCAATCGGTACCAGCTCCAATTGCCTATCCAGAATGTAAACTTGCGTGTTGGAGATTGGGCGGCCGATTGGAATAGAGGAAGCAGCTTCTTCCAGGTGCCTCGGAATGGAGTAACAACAGGCAAAGGTTGTGCTTTCGGTGGGACCGTAACCGTTGACGAGCTGTGTCTCGGGTAATGCCGACAGAGCGCAGCGAATATGGGCTGCGGAAAGTGCCTCACCTCCTACCAACAGTTGGCGAACCGATGAAAGTTCCGCCGGAGCCTCGTCGATCACGGCATTGAATAAGGAGGATGTCAGCCAGAGCGTCGTGACCTTTTGCCGCCTGAGCACATCACCAAGATCTTGGGCTGCCGGAACGCGCCCCGGGAACAAAACAAGAGTTGCGCCATGCAAGAGAGCGCCCCAGATCTCAAAAGTAGATACGTCAAAAGACAGCGGCGCCAGGTGCAGGAACACTTCTTGATGGGTGAGCTGTGCGTAATCCACTCCTACTAGGAGCCGGACAATGCTGCGGTGGCAAATCTCCACCCCCTTGGGCACGCCCGTAGAGCCTGAGGTGTAAATGACGTAGGCAAGGTTGTCAGGCCTGACCCCAGCAGCAATGTTCTCGAGCTCCTCCGGGGCGACGGATTGGGGAAGGTTGTCCAGACAAACGGCTGTCGTCCCATCTCTCGGCAGCTTATCCAACCAGCGCGTGATTGTCAGGACTACGCGAGCGCCGGCGTCCTCCACCATGAAGCTCAGGCGCTCCCGAGGATAGGTCGGGTCGAGCGGCACGTAGGCCCCACCCGCTTTCAAGATGCCAAGCAGACCGACGATCGCCTCTGGTGAGCGTTCCAGGCAGATGCCTACTGTTGCCTCAGGTCCTATACCCAAAGTGCGAAGGTGGCGCGCCAGCCGGTTCGCGCGCTGATTGAGTTCGCGATAACTGAGCCGCCATCCTTCATAGACCAACGCTGTGGCCTCCGGAGTTCTTTCTGCCTGTATTTCGAACAACTGGTGAACACACAACTCCGGGTATTCGCGGCGGGTGGCGTTCCATTCGACTAGCAAGCGGCGCCGCTCCTCTTCCGTCAGCATTGGCAATCTATCCACGGGGTGCGCCGGGCCCTCGACGATGGCTTCCAGCAGCCTCCGGTAATGGCCCAACACCTGCCGCATGGTCGCGGCTTCGAAGAGGTCGGTGTTGTATCTACAAGAAACCCTCAACCCCTCCCTCCACTCGATCGTCACAGTCAGATCGAATTTTGCCATGCTGTTTTCTTCATCGGCTATCGCCAGCGACAGCTCAGGAAGCTCCACGGGTGCCGGCGGAGCGTCTTCGTAAACGAACACCACCTGGCAAAGTGGTGCGTGAGTCGGGGTTCGCTCGGGCTGTAGTATTTCAACAAGCTTTTCGAAGGGCAGATCCTGATGGTCATAAGCGTCCAGGCTTGTGGCGCGAACTCGGGCCAACAATTCGCGAAATGTGGGATTGTCCGAGAAATCTGTGCGCAGTACGAGAGTGTTGACGAAAAACCCGATCAGCCCCTCTAGTTCCAGCCTGTTTCTGTTCGCGATCACCGAACCGACCAGCACGTCCTGATGGCCCGTGTAACGGCGCAGGAGTATCTGGAATGCGGCGAGCAGGACCATGAACAAGCTCCCCCCTTCACGCCGGCCCAGTGCTTTTAGAGACTCGGTGAGATGGGCGGACAGACAAAGAACTTCACGCCCGCCATGATAGGTCTGTCGAGCTGGCCGGGGATGGTCAATAGGAAGCTGCTCGAACTCCAGGTTTCCTGCGAGTTGCTTTGTCCAATATGAGACCTCTCGCTCAAGGACTTTACCCTGGAGCCATTGCCGCTGCCAAATAGCAAAATCAGCGTACTGGATGGGCAACTCCGGCAGGTTCGGGGTGGTGCCGGTCGAGTACGCACGGTAGTATTCAGCGAGTTCGCGAAACAGAACGCCGAGTGACCATCCATCGAAGGCAATATGATGTAGGGTCAGCAGAAGGTCGTATTCGGTTGTGGTTAGCTGTATAAGGGCCGCACGGATCATCAAGTCGGTGGAGAGATTGAACGGCCGCTGGGCCAGCTCGCTGGATATCCGCTGGAGCTTTGCTTCGCGCTTTTCCGGAGGGAGTTTTCTAAGATCCACGGTTTGGAGATCGAAAGGTCGACTTTCACCGATTACCTGCATTGGGCTGCCGTCGGTAGTGTTGAACGTAGTGCGCAAAGACTCGTGCCGGGCCACAAGGGAAGAGAGCGAATCTTCCAGCGCCTCCATATTGAGTGCACCCCGTAAGCGCACTTTCACCGAAAGGTTGTAGAGAGGACTATTCGGCTCATACTGGTCAAGAAACCATAACCGCTCCTGTGCGAATGAAAGTGGGTAGGGAGCATTCGATTTCCTGCGAGGGATGATCTGATCCGAATCGAGATTCAGAGCCTGCTCGTCCATTTGCTTCTCCCTGGGTTCACGAGAGGGGCGGAGACGACTGTTGCCTTTGTCTATGTCACTCATGCTCGTACCTATCGTACCGCTGGGTCCAAGAATCTATCGGTTAGGTTCTTGCACAATCTTCAGACGCGCCTGAAGTCCCCGATTGTTCCCTTTGTTTCCAGGCTCGGGTGACCGTCTGCGCCATCGCTCTTACTGTGGGCGCTTCAAAGAATTCGCGAATCTTTAACCGGAGCTTGAACTCCCGGTTCATTCGCGATACCGCCTGCATAGCCAGGAGGGAGTGCCCGCCCAACTGAAAAAAATCGTCGGTCGCACCCACCTGGTTCAGGTGTAGCACTTCGGCAAAGATGGCGGCAAGTGCCTTCTCAAGCTCGGTGCGGGGTGGAGCATATTCCCATGCTTCGCTCTCCTTGGGC
>Ga0187854_10001958_pt1 | contig 18648 bp, 16 predicted proteins | sample June2016WEW_6_15_FD_132445 | JGI IMG/M metagenome (GOLD analysis project Ga0187854, IMG submission 132445) | Peatland microbial communities from SPRUCE experiment site at the Marcell Experimental Forest, Minnesota, USA - June2016WEW_6_150 | ecosystem: Environmental > Terrestrial > Soil >...
AAGTGCGGACAGTGGCACGATAGCTTGAATGCGGAGTACTTCCTGAAAGTGTGGCTTGACCACTTCCCCTTAAAGATGTATATTCCAACCACTAATCCACAAAATGAGGTGTGGTTTCTAAATTGGCTGTGATGTCGTCCATGAGGAGAAGTATTTCACATACTCTCTGAGAGAAGATAACGGAATGGCCGTGATGACACCAAAAAAGGAAGGCTTTCTTGTTGCCCACGTGACAGCACGGCAACTCAGGGATGTCGTGCTGGCAGAGCGCTTAAGGGCGCAAGCCGACTCCTTCCGCCAGACTCGCCCTGTTTCCAACTACTCCACCTGGGAGGGGGCACAAACTTGAGGGAAAGCAACCTAACAAGCAAGTGGTAATCTGGATTTTTGAGTACGAGGATGTAACTCAGCCTGAGTGCTGGCAGAGGAATCTTTTCGGCGCGGGAAAGTCCTGGCCCACCGGTGTTCGCAGCGGTGACCTGTGTCTTCTATACAATTACACGCGTGGCGGAGAGCACCGAATCTACGGGGTGTACCGCGCTGTCTCAAACGGTGCACGCAATATCGTTCCAGAAGCATGGGAGGGAATTAAAACGCAAATTTACCTCTCGGGCGACGGACGTGGTAAGCGCAGACCGTGCCGAGAAAATATGGCAGGCGGTCTTCCATCTGGAGGAATTAAAGAGTTTGTCCCCGTTGATGAATCTCCTGCGGACGGGTCCGTAGGCAAACGCTCTTCCGGGTTTCATCTTCGCCCCGGAGGGGAAATTGGCCTATTCGTTCGACGAGGTCGAAGGTTCGAAATCTGGACTCCTTTGGCCATAAGATATTCATAAACTCATTGAGGATTGAGGACTCTCGGGTGAGAAACAACGATTCCGTGAGCACCCTGTTTTGTCTCTGCCTCGGCCTGATGTTCGTTGGGGGAGGGCTGAAGATGGGCCTTGGCCCTTTGAATGCTCCCGGCCCAGGATTCTTCCCGGCCGTTATCGGCGGGGTTCTTTCCTCCTTGTCGGCGGCATTATTCGTGACTGTCTCGCGGAAAAAAGGGCCTCCGGAGAGGGAGAACTTTTGGAGGCAGAAGAGGAGCTGGGTGAAAGTTTTTCCTTCCCTGCTCTCTCTGTTTTTCTACCTCGCTTTTCTGGATTCTTTGGGATACCTCCTCACTACGAGCCTCTTCATCTTTTTCCTCCTGAAATTCGTGGGGAAAAAAGGATGGGGGGCCTCGATTCTCATGGCCGTTATCGTGTCCTTGGGCAGTTACGCCATGTTTAGAATGGGGCTGGGAGTTTTGCTGCCCAAGGGTTTGATTCATCTGTAGGCAACGGGGGATGATCTAGAAGGGATCGTCGCATGGAGTCTTTGGCCGGCCTGTTTTACGGGCTTGGGATTACTTTTCAACCGCAGAATTTATTCTTCTGCTTTGTTGGTTGTTTCGTTGGGACCCTGGTGGGAGTATTGCCCGGCCTCGGGCCGAGCGGCGCTCTGGCCCTGCTCTTGCCCGTCACCTTTGCCCTTCCCCCCTCCACGGCCATCATCATGCTGGCCGGGATCTACTACGGCGCCATGTACGGGGGCTCCACTACTTCCATCCTAATCAACATCCCGGGTGAGGCGGCGAGCGTGGTCACCTGTCTGGACGGGTACCAAATGGCCCGCAAGGGAAGGGCCGGTCCGGCCCTGGGGATGGCGGCCATCGCTTCCTTCATCGCCGGGGCGATTAGCCTGTTCGGCTTGTTGTTCCTGGCGCCTCCCTTCGCCAATTTCGCCCTGAAATTTTCTTCCCCGGAGTATGTGTCTCTCATCCTCTGCGGTTTGATCCTGGTGAGTTTCCTCGGCTCCGGGTCCAGGCTGAAGGCTTTCATGATGGGAGCCCTGGGCTTGTTGTTGGGGACCATCGGGACCGATCCCATTGAGGGCATGGAACGATTCGCCTTCAAGATCCCTTACCTGATGGATGGGCTGGGGTTGATCCCGGTGATCATGGGTCTTTTCGGGATTTCGGAGATTTTAGCCAATTTGGAAGAGGAAGAGTTCCGGGGAATCCTGACGGAGAAGATCAAGAACTTGTTCCCCACCTTGAGAGACTGGAAGGATTCGGCCTGGCCCATCGTACGGGGGACGGTGCTGGGTTTCTTCATCGGGGTCATCCCGGGGGGAAATACGGACATCTCCAGCACGATGGCCTATGCCCTGGAAAAAAAGGTCTCCAAACACCCGCAGAAGTTCGGCACCGGAATCATTGAAGGGGTGGCGGCGCCGGAATCGGCCAACAACTCCGGGCCGTCGGGTTCCTTCATTCCCCTTCTATCCCTGGGGATTCCGACGAATTCCACCATGGCCCTGCTGCTGGCCTCCCTCATGATTCACGGGGTCACCCCGGGCCCCTTCCTGATCAATCAGAACCCGGATGTCTTCTGGAGCGTGATCGCCAGCATGTACATCGGGAACCTGATGCTTCTGGCTCTGAACCTCCCCCTCGTGGGGTTGTGGGTCCAGGTGATCAAAATCCCCTATGCCTATTTTTTCCCCATCATCTTCCTCCTCTGCCTGCTGGGAAGTTACAGCATCGCCAACACGGTCTTCGACATCGGGGTGATGATCCTTTTCGGAATCTTCGGCTTCCTGATGAAAAAATATGCCTACGAGTCAACTCCTCTCATCCTGGCCTTCATCCTGGGACCGATGTTCGAAGAACATTTTCGGAGGTCGCTGGTGCTGTCTTTCGGGTCTTTCGGCATATTCTTCGAAAGGCCCATTTCCGCCGCCTTCCTGGGCCTGGCGATTCTCCTGTTAGCCGTTTCCCTGCTGGGGCCGTTGATCAAAAAAAAACAGTTTGAGATCATCCCATAAATAGAGGAGGTGCCCGATGAACAGCAACCCAAGAGTCCAACCAACCAGACGTTCATGCTTCACCCTTATCATCGCTCTCCTGGCGGCCGGAATTCTTTTGACCGCTTTCGCGCCCGTGGCGGCGGCCGAGTACCCGGAGAGAGAGATCACCGTGATTGTTTCCTGGACGGCCGGGGGAGGCACGGACCTGATCACCCGGTTCCTGGCGGATTTAATGGAAAAAAACCTGGGCAAGCCGGTGGTGGTAGTCAATAAGCCGGGCGGGGGCGGCCTGGTTGGCTTCAACCAGATCGCCGTCGCCAAACCCGACGGATACACCATCGGGGTCACGACCAATTCCATAATCCTCCATAAGTATGCCGCCTCCAGCTACCTCGACTGGCGGGAACTCGCGCCGATTGCCCTGCATAACAATGACCCGGCGGGGTTTACGGTGAAGATCGACGCTCCCTGGAAGACCATCAAGGAGGCGTTGGATTACGCCAAGGCGAACCCGATGAAAATGAGGATCTCCAACTCCGGACCGGGGGCCATCTGGCACGTAGCCGCCGCTTTGTTGGGCAGCAAGACCGGGGTCCAGTTCACCCATGTTCCTTACGGCGGGGCCAACCCCGCGGCCGTGGCGGTGGCGGGAGGGCATGTGGAGGCCACCAGCGTCAGCCCGGCGGAGGTGGGGACCCTGATCAAGGGGGGCAAACTGCGGCTTCTGGCGATTGCCTCCGATAAACGCGATCCCCTTTTCAACGATGTGCCGACCTTTAAAGAGAGCGGGATTGATTTCGTATTCGGGGTCTGGCGCTGCCTGGTGGCGCCGAAGAACACGCCGAAAGAAGTCATCGCCAAGTTGGAAAACTCGGTTAAGATCGCGGTGAACGATCCCAAGTTCAAAGACTTCATGACCAAGAACGGCTTTGGCCAGGCTTACCTGGGGCCGGCGGAATCGGCCGCGCTCATGGCGCAGAATGAGAAGGACTTCGAAAAGATCGTCCCCGGCCTTGGTCTAAAGAAGAATTGAACTGCGGAAAATGGCCCTGCTCAGGGTCGAGTTGAGGAGGCACACACTCAAGCTTTAGAAATTCTCCGGATAAACCCAAGCTTTTCATTAGAGAATTGGAGCAAAACAGAGCCTTTTCGGGATGCGGCACATCTTGAGAAGCGTCTGACCGCACTACGCAAGGCTGGCCTGAAGTGAGGAAATAGGCAAAAAAGGTTAACACGGAAAGGGAGGATCATCCAGCTTCTGCCTCTTTTCATGTCTATATATTGGGGTGTATGTCTTTGGGCAGAGAGTTTCGTTTTCTGCTGAGACTGTCGAAAAAGTCCAAATGGCCAGTTCCGATAATTTTTGCACCGTTAAAAATCAACAACTTACAGGCCACAGAAAACCGAAAAATGCCCAGATTTAGGGTTTTTCGACAGCCTCGCTATATTACCTGAAAATATTTAGGCTCAAAAAGTTGCTATATTAAAAGCATCTCTGCTAAAATTTGGTTGATTTTTGAGGTTTTTGGACACGTTATCTTGAATGTGAATTACTTCCTGAAACTCCCATGCCGACACGTCGGCACAAATAAGAATGAAAATTCTATTTCCAGGGGAAACCGCGACTTGACAGATTCTATGAAAAGGGGCAGACTTCAAGTCGTTATTAGTAAGAGGCATATCCAAACTTGTTTCGGATATGAAGCAGTATTCCGATAAGCCAATTTCCCTCGAATTAAAGCTCTTGTCAGAGGGTGGGTAATTATAATATATTTAATTTTTGTGTTGATCTAAGGGCCGGGGAGTCGCAGGCTTCTCGGAGGAGCTTTCAGGCCTATGAAGGTCTGGGAAATGAAATATCGCCGTTTGATCATTTTGCCGATTTTATTGGCTTTTACTGTCATTCCTTTCCTTGACAGTATGGCCTGCGATGATTTGACCAGGAGTTCTTCTTCCTCGGGAAGCGGATTGGAAATCAGATGTAAAGACTTTGCTAAGGGAAATAAGTCCGCATCGGGGAGCGACGCAGAACCAGATGGTCAGTCCTCTGCGGAGAGTAGGGTTCATGTTTTATGTCCTATATGCTTCACGATTGCAGGACCGGCCTCTTTTTATGACTTTGATGTTGTCCCCTTAACCGCCACGTTAGGGCCTGAGCGGCTTCATGTATCTTTAGCGTCGCTCGCCTTCCCTATCGACAAGCCGCCACAGAATTAAAACCCCCAGTAACCCTCTACTGAATCCCATAAAGCGAGGAGTAAAGGGCTTTTAGCTCCAAATTATTGCTCCGGATTTCCTCTAAGAAGGAAATCTGCAATTAATTCTCTATTGGAGTCCCAATGGCGCATCCTATCCTTTATCCTCCTTTTGTGCTTGTCTGTGGGATACAACACTTCATCAGAGCGATCAAAATTAAATTATATGGGGGCAATCACTAAAGTTAAAAGATCCGCTTGGCCGGTCAAGAAAGGCTTCCTTCTTTGGGCCTTTCTGATAGGGGGGTATCTCCTTCCACCTATTCCCTGCACCGCTCAGGAAAATTTCGAAATATGTGTGTTGCCGTCCGAGACGGTGCCTGCCGGCAAGACGATGATCGAACTGCAAAGCAACATGGCTCTGAGAGGGACAACTCAGAAGACTGAAGGCGTTTTGCCTACACAGGGAGCCCTGCATGAAAGCCTCGAAATTACCCACGGGCTCACCTCTTGGTTTGAAGTTGGCCTCTATACGTTTTCGAGCATTCAACCCGGACTGGATTGGCAATGGGTCGGAAATAGTATCCGTCCCCGAGTTCGGATCCCTGAAAGCTGGAATTGGCCTGTCGGGCTAAGTTTTATGGCTGTGATTAACTATGAACAGCCCAAATTCTCGACAGATACCTGGACGGTGGAAATCCTGCCGATCATCGACAAAAAGTTGGATCGCTGGTACTTCTCGTTCAATCCGGCTTTGGGGCTGTCCTTGAGTGGAAAAAACACCAACCAGGGTATCGAGTTCAACCCCAGGCTCAAAATCAGCTATGACCTTACATCCAAGATTGCCGGTGGCATCGAATATTATGGATCGCTCGGCCCTATCCGTGGGTTCTATCCGTTTCAAAAACAGAAGCAACAGATTTTTCCCGTAATTGACTTGAATCTCGGGCCGGATTGGGACTTCAATTTCGGGGTCGGATTTGGTCTGACAGGGCAGACGGATCGTCTCGTCGTTAAGATGATTCTGGAGCACCGATTTTAGCATACAGAGCAAAAACGACCCCATGCCAGGCCGCCGATGAATGACAAGGTATGTTTCTATCCGTAATCGTTGACTCTCATGATTATTTGGAAGAAAATATTAGGTGTACTCGATATTTTTTTAAGGTGCGTAGATCTATTATCTTGCTGGAATATTAGGAAAATTGAAAATTATCGTTATGCAAACCATTTCTGCTAAAATCCGGTCGATTCCTGAGGTTTTTGAACTGGCACGATAGGTTCACTTTTGAGGGCTCGAAAGCACCCCCAAGATGTTGTGTCCCCCTATACCCCTGAGTCCAAGATTCGACCTCCCCGGAAGGGCAAAAAGCCTGCTTGACAAACTTTTCCACCCTGCTAAAATTCAGCCAGATTGCCTTCCTTAAAGTAAGACCCTGAGAATATATTCTTCTGGAGGACTTCATGCGAAAGATGTTCCAGAAGTGGCTAATAGTAAAGGGTTGGGGAGACTTTTTTATCGCTCCGGGTTTTTTTAGACCGCTCCAAAGCCAAGACGTCAGAGAAGCATTCACTCTGCCTTTTTAGGAATTTAAGGGAAAATCCTATGCCCTCCCAAGATGTTAAGAGAAAGCTGGCCGCCATCCTGAGTGCGGATGTCAAGGGCTATAGCCGCCTGATGGGTGAGGATGAGGTATCTACTCTTAACACCCTATCCAGCCATCTCCAGATAATGACTAGTCTTATCCAACAGCATAAGGGCCGAGTGCTGAATACGGCAGGGGATGCTTTATTAGCGGAGTTTGCCAGCGTGGTGGATGCAGTAAATTGTGGAGTAGAGATTCAAAAGGAACTGAAAAACAGAAATCAGGAAGTGCCCGAAGACAAGCGAATGGAGTTTCGGATCGGGATTAATCTTGGAGATGTAATTGAAGAAGGAGAGCAGATATACGGAGATGGGGTGAATATTGCTGCTCGTGTTCAGAGTTTGGCAGATGGGGGAGGAATCTGCCTTTCCGGGACGGTCCATGAACATGTCAAGAATAAGTTAGCCTTCGGGTATGAGTATGTTGGGGAACAGACGGTCAAAAACATTAAGGAACCGGTGAGGATATATCGAGTCTTGATGCAGCCAGGAATAACGAAGGCGGGAAAAGGCTTAAGGGGCAAGGTGAAAGGTAAAAGGGCGCTTGTTTTGGGCATTCTCGCTGCCTTCGTGGGGGTCGCCGCAGTGGTGGCCCTTTGGCAATTCTACCTGCGTCCCTCTGCACCTCGGGTGGAAGTGGCCTCCAAGGAGAAGATGGCTTTCCCTCTTCCTGACAATCCTTCCATCGCTGTGCTGCCTTTCGTAAACATGAGCGAAGACCCAAAACAGGAGTTCCTCTGTGACGGGATAACCGACGAAATTATCACTGCCCTAGCTAAGGTACCCAGGATGGTTGTGATCGCCCGAAATTCGACCTTCACTTACAAAGGAAAGCCGGTGAAGGTCAAGCAGGTAAGCGAAGAGCTGGGTGTGCGGTATGTGCTGGAGGGGGGCTTGCAGAGGTCTGGGGACCGTATTCGGATCACCGTCCAGTTGATTGATGCCCTCACGGGTGAACACCTTTGGGCAGAGCGTTATGAACGTGACCTGAAAGACCTATTCGCCCTGCAGGATGAAATCACCATAAAGATCTTGGAGGGCGTGCAAGTGAAGTTGACACAGGGAGGACAGGTCTGGAGTTCTGACAAATATTACAGAGGAAAGCAAGGTCTCGATTGCTATTTAAAGTTAATGGAAGCGACTGGCTACAGCGAGCGTGTGAATATCGAGAATAACAACTTGGCCCGGCGGCGGATAGAAGAGGCGATTGCGATGTGTCCAGAGAATCCAATGGGTTATCTTAGCCTTGGTTGGGTCACCTATCGCGATTATACGCTGGGCAACACGAAGTCCCCTCAGGAGACCCTTGAGAAAGCCATCGAACTGGCCCAAAAAGCCCTTGCCATGGATGATTCCATATCCAATGCCCACTCCTTATTGTGTTCCCTCTATACTTATAAAAGGGAGTATGACAGGGCGATTGCTGAAGGGGAACGGGGTGTGGCCCTCAACCCTGGTGGGACGTCTGAACTTTTAAATTATGCGGTGTGCCTACGCTATGCAGGCAGGCGGGGAGAAGCCATTCAGTTATTTCAAAAAGCAATCCGACTTAATCCCTTTAATCCAACGACTTTATATTGAGAATATGGCCATGCCCTCCGGGATGAGGGTCGGTTCGAGGAGGCGGTTTCAGCATATAAGAAAGGACTTCAGCTTGCGCCTGATAACGTTAGGGTTCATTATGGACTGGCGGCTACCTACATTATGATGGGCCAAGAGAAGGACGGCTGCTCTGAAGCTGCGGAAGTTCTCAGGATAAATCCAAAGTTCTCAGTGGATTACCTTGCAAAGATACTTGCATATAAGGATGAATCGCAAAGGGATAAACTCATTAACGCCTTGCGCAAAGCGGGACTGAAGTGAGGAAATAGGTAAGAAAGGTCTGATACAGAAAGGTAGGGTTTGCAACAGGTCCGCCTTTTTTTATATCTATATGTTGGGGGTAGGTCATTTGCGCCAGAAGTGAATATCACTGCTATATCTCCTCTGTTTTTCCGATCACCGAAAATGTTTCGATATGCTTTTTATATATTGAATCGGGGTGGGTCATTTCTAACAGTAATCATCAGCCCCGAAGGCCTCCCTCGACTGATCATTAGTACTTGCTAACTACCAAATATTTGGCGACCGGATTATATGTTTCTTCTTTCTTCCACGGCGGTTTTAATTTGATCCATGCTGAAACCGTATACAATGATCCCTTCCACATCAATCAGGGGTACCCCTTTTTTCCCCCCACTCTTGAGCAACTTCTCTTGATTTTTGCTTTTGTCCTTTTCTACATCATATTCCATTAGGTTCACCCCGAGGGATTTAAGATACTCTCTGGCCTTTCGACAGTAAGGACACCATTCGGTCACGTAAAGAATCACTTCAACATCCCGGTATTCCCTTTTTTCTTTCGATTGGACGGCGATAGGACTGGCGGGCTTGAGAGCCCTTTCCTTGGGTTTTACCACCTCCTCCTTCGGCGTCGGGGTTTCACGCTCCTTCAAGACATTCACTTTCTTGGCATCGGCTCCCGAGGGCGGAGTATCAGAGAACACAGTGTTCCCGTCCTTATCTTTCCACTGGTAGATCTGCGGGAATGCAGGGGAAGATAAAGAAATCGATAGAAGGATGAATACGATGATTTTGAAGAATGGAATCATAACGGAACCTCCTCTCTCTTCTTTTTATCGACATTTTTTAAGCAAAATAAAACCCCTCATCCTTCCTCCGCTTATTTTTACAAGTACCCGCTCTTCTTTTTTTCCGTCATACTTCCGGCAAAAAATCGATCCCTCCCCATCTTCATCCCCTAACGAACCGAAAGAACCTGAACCATACCTTTCATATGACGAAGTGTGAAAATCTTGGGCCTTCCAAAATCCTTGCAGCCTTCTAGGTACGCCGTCTTTTCTTTATCTCCAAACTGTGATATTTTGGAAAAAAGGAGAAAAGTATGCCAACTCCGCTGGAAAAATGGGTTGAAGAACAGGTGCAATTGGCCAAGCCGGCTCAGGTCTACTGGTGTGACGGTACGGAAGAGGAAGCGCATCGGATCGTAGAAATCGGAATAAAGAAAGAGAAAGTGGAAGGCCAACCTGTTTTCCACCCCCTGAACCAAAAAACCTATCCCAATTCTTACCTGCATCGGAGCCACCCTACCGACGTGGCCCGGACAGAACACCTCACCTACATCTGCCTTCCAGATCACGATACTGCAGGACCGAACAACAATTGGATGGAACCAGGTAAAGCCAAGGATCTTCTGCGGCAGCTATCGGATGGATGCATGGCCGGCAAGACCATGTACATCCTCCCTTACATGATGGGCCATCCGGACTCCCCTCTGGCTAAGCCTTGCGTCCAGCTCACGGATATTTCCTACGTGGCGGCCAGCATGAGGGTTATGACCCGTTTGAGCAAGGACGTTGTCCGGAAGATCGGCCGTTCGGAAAATTTCGTACGCGGTTTTCATTCGGTGGGGGACTTTGACCCCCAGAAACGTTTTATCATGCACTTTCCAGAGGAAAATTTAGTCTGGAGTATTGGTTCCGGCTACGGAGGAAACGCCCTTCTGGGGAAAAAATGTTTCTCTTTACGAATTGCTTCCTGGCTGGGCAAGAAAGAAGGGTGGTTGGCCGAGCATATGGTCATTATCGGGCTTGAGGATCCCCAGGGCCAAATAAGTTATATCCTGGCTGCCCTACCCTCGGCCTCCGGAAAAACCAACCTGGCCATGCTGGAGTCAGCTCTTCCCGGCTACCGGATATGGACCCTGGGAGACGACATAGCCTGGATCCGGATCGGGACCGATGGCCGGTTTTATGCCATAAACCCGGAATTTGGTTTTTTTGGGGTGGCTCCGGGAACCTCCTTCAAGACCAACCCGAACATGATGAGAACTCTCAGGGGAGACTCTTTTTATCCTACGATTTTTACGAATACCGCCTTGAATGTCGAAACCAATGAACCCTGGTGGGAGGGAATCGATGATCCTATCCCAACAAAACTGCTGGACTGGCGTGGGAACCCCTGGCAACCCGGTTCCACAGCTCCCGCCGCCCAACCGAATTCAAGGTTTACGGTTTGCATAAAACAATGCCCTACCCTTTCGCCGGAATATGAGAACCCCCAGGGTGTTCCGATTTCGGCCATTCTTTTTGGCAGCCGCAGAAGCAAAGTCACCCCCCTCGTCTTTGAAAGCTTCAACTGGGCCAGGGGAGTGTTGATGGGGGCAATCATGGGCGCAGAAACGACTGCTGCGGCCACAGGGAAAGTAGGGGTTCTGCGCCGGGACCCCATGGCGATGTTACCTTTCTGCGGTTACAATATGGCGGACTATTTCGGCCATTGGTTACAAATAGGGGGGCAAATGGCCCACCCACCTAAAATATTCTTCATAAACTGGTTCCGGACTGATGAATCCGGGAAGTTTCTTTGGCCTGGTTTCGGTGAAAACGTCAGGATTCTGAAGTGGATCATCGAGCGGGCCAGCCGCCCAACCCAAGATGGGGCCAGGGAGACTCCAATTGGATGGGTTCCCGAACGAGAAAGCCTGGACTTTTCCGGGATGAAGATTTCTGAGGAAACCCTTAAAAAATTATTCACTGTCAATCGCGACGAATGGAAGGCTGAGCTTGAAGACGCCCGAACTTTTCTGGCCCAATTTGGAGGCCGGATGCCCCAAGAAATTTGGGATGAGTTCAATCTCCTAAAAAAGATCCTCCTGAAATCCGGCTGATTTCAGCCTTTAAAAGGACCCATGGCATAAGAGGATATTATCCATATAAATCGCACAAAAACCGAAATCGGCCTGGGTCCAGGCTACTAAATTAACCCATCAGGTGCAAAAAAATCTCTGCAAAGTGATCTACGGCTTGGTTCCATGGGGTGCAAATTGCTTTTCCCCTCGCTTGCTGAACATCACCCGCGGTGACCTTTGGCCCCTCACCCCTACCCCTCTCCTCGACGGGGAGAGGGAAGGGTGAGGGGGATCTTTGGAGAATATTTTTTGCAGCGTTTAGGTTAAGAAAGGATGAACCAATGATTCTTTTAACAATCGGTCTTTTTATTGGTGCTTCCATCGGCTTCATTTTTGCTGCCATAATTGCATGCGGCAAGAGCGCGGAAGGATCAACCATCGCTCCCTTATGCCCCGTCTATGGGCTTCTCTTTATTTCGAAAAATGTCGTAATAAAAGGCTCAAGGTTCATAGATTCCTCCAACCTTTAAAGAAAAAATCTTCCCAAGCCAGATCTGCCGTAAGCCCTTAAACCCTCTTTAAAGAAAGGAGAGCAAAATGAAAAGAAAGCTGGCGGAATGGGTTATATGGTACATGGTCTCGGTAATGTTCGTAATAGGAATCACGCCGAGGGTCTATGCAGACTTTTCTCCATCGGAGGGGATAGGCATTTCACAAGTTGATAGAAACTCAGATCTCCAGAGGATTCAAAAGGTCCTTGAATCAAAATTGATACGGGAAAGACTCATCCGGTTAGGGTTTACTGAAGAAGGAATTCAAGCAAGACTTAACCAGCTTAGCAACGAGCAGATTCATCAGGTTGCCCTAAAGATTGATGAAATGAAAGTGGGAGGCGATGGCGCTGAGGTGGTCATTATTATTCTTTTGCTCGCGATCCTCGTTGTCGCTATTATTTACCTCACGGGTCACAGAGTAATTGTAAAGTGAGCAAAGCCAAATATCATATTTGAGATTTCGTTTAATACTGCCGAGGACACTCATGCGCGAAAGCCCACAATATCATCTGCTGCTCCGAACCCATGGAAAAGAAACCAGCCAGAAAATGAATCCTTTGGTGTTTCGTGAAAGCCTTGGCCCATTCTTTCCAGTTCATAAAAAGGGGGGCTCCCGGCGGGGGACCGGAGAGGGAAGGGATGCGGACGGGTATTGGTGCGTTGCTCAAGAACATCAAAATCATTTTTTGCTTCTCTTTCCAAATAGCCATCGGAACTTCCGCTGTCTCTTTAATAACGGCCATTCTGCGCCATAGAAATCTCCATCTCGCCAATCAGCCTAAATAAAACCCTCCCCCAGACCAATGAATGATGGATCATCTCCAAATTAGTCGATCGAATATTTTATGAACGCCTAACAAAGGCTCCGAACGAAAGGCAGATTGCGCCGCAAGCATCGGCGGGATGTCCGCCTTTCATATCTACCTTGCTTGCCTTCCGTGATTCGTCTTACAATTTGGGCCGGTCTTGCGTTAACTCGGGAAGACATACCGCCAACAAGTCCGTTTTCGCTCTCGTTCCCGCCTGCCGGTCATCTCGGAAATCGTGATTTCCACAACCTCGCAATTTCTTACCCTCTCCTCAGGGACATCAGCTGCATTGGACCGGAAACGTCGATTGAAGGCGTTCAGAGCCTTGCTTCGTTCCTCTAGGTCTTCAATGATTCGCGCCCTGCCGTAGCATACCACACTGTCGCTATCCACATGACAGGGGTTGCCACCTGCGTGCTCGCGAACCTCAGCCAGCTGACGGGCAACCGCGAAGCAGACCTGCGGATTCGCCTTCATGCAAACCAGTTTCTTGCCTTTAGGTCCGCAATGAAAATAGATCTTTCCGCCAGAATAATGATAATTGAGGGGAACGACATAGGGCTTCCCGTCCAGAGACAACCCCAGGTATCCAATCTCTTCCTCACCCAACAGTTTCTCCATCTCGTCGCGAGATTCAATAAAGCCCTGTTCTTTCATTTGTCCTCACCAGTTCCTTTCCCCAAAGCAAAGATGGCATTGTTTGGATTGAATTTCTTACATTCATTTGCTCAGCAGTTGCAATCTATACTTTTTAGAACAACCTGTTAATGCCAGTTCCATCGCAGGTTACGGTTTCAGTTCCATAGCAGGAGATGGAATTCCCGCCATTTTACGGATCAGCCAGTCGCCCACCATCACGATGGCCGGAATGGCTGCGCCCACATAAATATTGTCAATCCCCCATGGATCCCCGGAGATGAACCAGAGGGTGGTACCGATGAAGGCGAGGATTAGGCCTATCATTGCAGCCTTACGGCTACCGATGAAGGGCATATAGAACATGAAGATCGCCACAATCGCTACGCTGGTGCGCAAGGCCCGGGCAAAAAAGATCGTCTTCAGCAACCCCGGGACATACAAGGCGAAGGGGAGCGGTAATAATCCAATAAAGACCGATGTGATTCTGGCTGCCAAAAGCTGGTGCTTTCCACTGGGATTAAATAGAGGGATGTAGAAATCCTTCATAAACAGGGCCGTTGCCCCGATTTTGCAGGCCATGATGGTCACAAAGGTGGCAGCTACAATCCCGGAGGTGACGATTCCTGCTTCCCATGGCCCCATGACCTTCAGGAAATGGGGCATGGCCATTACACTCTTGATATTTGGAAACAGAGCCCTGGCGGATAGGCCAATATAGACGGCAAAGAATCCAATGGGCACGATGACTATGCTGGCTACAATGCTGGCCTTACGGGCTTCGGCCGGGTCGTTTAAAGAGCTAATGCATTGGATCACATATTGGGTTGAGAAGACTGCCCCAATATTGGCTACGGTCCAGGCACACAAAGTGGGCAGCCCGATCCCCGTCAGAGAAAAATGCATGGCGGGAACCTTGGCCATCGCTCCTGGATTGGCCCGGAGTAGCTTCCAGGCAACAATGGCGGTCACGATCAAGCCTAAATATTTGAAAGCGGCGTGGATCAGGTTGGAGATGCCGACCCCTCGTAATCCGCCAGCGGTGACATTTATTATCGTAGCTACCCCGATGATGTAGACTGCCGTAGGAATGGAAATGCCGAGCAGGGTAGCTATGGTCGCCGCCCCGCCCGTATACATAGAAACGTTAACCGTAGTTAAGGCATAGATCATGATGAGCGATACGATCGTTCTCATCCCGGGACCATACTTCTGGGCGAGTGCTCCGGAGATGGTATACTCTTTCATGGCATTAAACTTGGGGGCCATAAAGAAGGCGTAAAGGAGATATCCTAACCCTAAGGTAATCAGATTCCAGGCCGCCGAAATCCCTTTGGTGAAGGCGGTCTGAGCCGTCCCCAGGGTTGATCCGGTTCCGATGAACTCCGACATCATTAAAACCCCCACAACAAAGGGGCCCATAAGATTCTTGGCCGTCATAAAGCTCGTCGTGTCCTTGGCGTATTTGGCCGACCATACCCCCACGAGAGTCGTGATTACGATATAGCCTATGGTCAATCCGAAAATGATTCCCAAATCTCCCATTCCATCACCTCCGTCATTGGTTCAGAAGAGACCTACAATAGGAACCCTTCCCTTACATGGAACTCCTTTCCCCTTTCCGGATCGAATCTCTGAATGCCGAAGTCAATGACCAGGTCGCGGATGACCGGATAATTCCTTAGCGGCTCTACAACATACTCGCGCCCAGATTCTAAAATAACATGGCACGCCTTTTTGACTGTCCCGTCAACATTCATCCGGCAACCGTTGCAAAGGCCTCGTCCACAAAAATAATTTCGAAACCCCAAGGTGGGATCTAGGGTCGTGTAAATCATCCTCAGAGCTGCCAGGAGGGTAAGGCCTTCAGTCCAGGGAAAGGTATAGGTGCGATAATATGGAACTGTATCGACATCCGGATTGAACCGAAAAATTTTTAGGCGCGTTTCCATGGTCTCCTCCTACTTTAATTTGGTAACGGGAATCTGGGATAATTGGGGTGTGCCGTCGAGGAAACGAATAGAGGTATGGTATGGGACCTCCAGGGTCTCCGGGTAATCAAGGCGAAAATGGTGCCCTCGGGTTTCCCTGCGTTCCAACGCAGAAAGGATCACCAATTCAGCGAGGTCCATCATGCCCCGGACCTCATAGGCTTCCTGCACTTCGTAGCAGAATCGCCGGATAGGGCTGATCGATAGATTGGGCAGTGCCTCAGCACGCAGTTTCCGGACTTCCTCCAGAGCCCGGGAAAGTCCTTTCTCGTCCCGCTCAAGCCCTGCGTAACGGTCCACAACCGCCTGTAGTTTGGATTTGAGCGCGATGGGCCGTAGAACGTCTCCTTTGGCTTCTTTCCAGTGGCGAATATTTTTGTATTCTTCTAGAACCCGCGCTTCATAATCTTCCGGGATGAAAGATTCTCTTGCCGCATATTCACAGGCAGCCTGAGCGGCCCTTTGGCCAAATACCTGGGTCTCCGAAAGGGCGTTACCGGAGAGACGGTTGGCGCCATGAACGTTGGCACTGACTTCTCCCGCCGCAAACAATCCCGGAACATTGGTCTGCCCAAACTCGTCGATTTGGACGCCCCCTAAACAATAATGAGCAGCCGGGGCCATTTCCACCCGGTGCTTGCGCAGGTCAATCCCCACTTGTTTCAAGTTTGTAAATTGATGAAGCCAGCCGGTCAGCCGTTCGGTCAGGACTTCTTGCGAGTAACGGGATTGGGTCAAATCAACATAAAACCCGCCGTGGGGACTCGCCGTGCCTTTCTTGTTCTGATCCCGAATGGCCCGGATGAATTCATCCCGCGCTGGAAAGCCCTGAACGAATACTTCTCCCCGCCCGTTCAATACCCTCCCGTCGAGGATATCAGGATTCAGAATATACTCGTATTGAACTAACCATCCTCTGGCCGCCGGAGGATGAACAACCACCCCGGGATAGAATTGAACCATTTCCAGGTCCATTAGACGAGCGCCGATCTTATAGGCCATAGCCAGGCCTTCCCCAGTCGTATCCGGAGGAGTGTCGGTAAAGGGCCACAATTCTTCATAGCCACCAACCGCCAATACCGTCGCCCCAGCGCCAATTACATGAATTTCGCCCGTCCGGATCTTGAGATAGACGGCCCCGGTTACCTTCCCCTCCCGCACAAGGAGTTTAAGGGCCATGGCGTCATCTATCAGCTGGATAATCGGCAAGCGTGACATTTGTCGAAAAAGGCTTGCCGCCAATCCGTACCCTCCCCCAATGATAAAGAGGTTGCGGGAATGGCTCTGCCCGGGACGCACCGACGTGGCGTAAGAGCCATCGGAGTTTTTCTTAAATTTCGCTCCATAGGTCTCCAAATCGTGAATCCGGGCAACAGCGTCTTGAGCCAGGGCATAAGCAAGATCTTCGTCCGCCAGACCTCGGCCAGCCTTGATCGTATCCTGGTAGTGGAGCGCAGGAGAGTCGCCTGGGTTGACCGCACCTTCTACCCCCTCACCGGCTACCGGAGTGATGCCCGAGCGGGACAACGGCCCTTTGCTGAGGAGGATGACTTTTTTCCCAAGTTCGGCGGCAGCGATCGCCGCCCGGATACCCGCTCCACCGCCTCCGATGACTAGAATATCGGTTTTCTTCACCTCAAACATGGCTAGCCCCTTTTCGATCCTTTCTTCCACTGCACAATGGTATGACAATGGGGGTCTTTGTTGAGCACATTGGTAAATTGTTGCAGGTCAAATTCCGGATTATATCCGCGGCGCATGGAAAGGTCTTGTTCACAATAAATCAGGCCCAATTTTTCTCCTTTTAGCCGCTTCCATTCTTCAGCAAACGGGCAGTAGGTGACTTTCTTCTCCAGATAATTCTTTTCGGAACGGATTTTTTCAGAGTCCCAGGCCAGCGGCAAAGGTAAATCGTAAAATTTCGAGAGATTCTCCACAGTGAGAGGCAATCTTTTTTCCAGGACTTTCTCTCTTATCTTAGAACCTCGCGCATCTCCGTATTTACGGATGGCCCTTCTGATTACCTCCTCTCCTGCCGGGCCGAATTCCCCAACCACTTCGCTGCTTAAAAAATAATAGAGCATGGCTAAGGTCCTGGCCATTTGGTCAACGATTTCTTTGACCTCCTTTGGGGTAAATTTCTTTTCGGGACTCATATAAGGACCTCCAATTCTTAGATCAGGCGAGATAAAGGCGAGAAACTTCCGGCAGGGGAACCCTAATCGGAAGAATGCTCCCCCCATCTCTTGATGGGACTCTTTAGGCCGAGAACGTCCATAATCCGGAAAACGAACTGATCGACCAAATCATTCAGACTCCTGGGGAGGTGATAAAAGGCGGGACAGGCGGGAATGATGTGTACCCCTAACCTGGCCAGCTTTAGCATGTTCTCTAAATGAACGGCGCTCAAGGGTGATTCTCTGGGGACGAGGATCAAAGGTCTTTTTTCTTTCAAGGTGACATCAGCGGCCCGCAATAGAAGATTTTCCGCAAATCCGGACGCCAGCCCCGCCAGGGTTTTCATGCTGCAGGGGATGACGATCATTCCATCCGCAGGGAAAGAACCACTGGCGATGGGAGCCGCAAGGTCATCCGGCCGATAGATGCGAAAGGCCAGGCGGGAAAAGTCAACCTTCTTGCCAATTTCATGCCGGATGATCGTTTGGGCATGAGAGGTTATAATCAGGTGGACTTCGACTTTTTTCGTCCCTGCCAAATGCTGCAGAAATCGCTGGGCATAAATAACCCCGCTCGCGCCGGAAATTCCTACGATGAGTGGCTTCATTTTTTCCCCAGTCCTCCCATTATCCTTCCGTTGTTTCTCCTCAACCGCTCATAGATAATCTTCCCAGTTAACCTTTCCATAGCCGGGGATGGCAATCGGTTTGAAACTTTCCTGCAGGCTTCCTACTGGCGCAGTGGCGTCGATGCCCAACTTAGTCCCGATTCCGCCCGCGGAGGATGGGTCGAGGAGAGAAGTCTGAATCTGGGGGATGATCAACAAATCGCGGTCTCCCTGAAATCGCGTGGCAATGGCCCATTCGACCTGCTCCATATCGAAGATATCAATATCCTCATCGACCACCACTACGTGCTTGATATCGGCGTTGTTGGCCATGGCGGCAAGCATGGCCGTGCGGGCTTCTCCTTCGTTCTTCTTGGCCAGCGAGATGATCAAATGGTACCGACAAGTCCCCCCGTAAGTGAGATGAACCGCCTGGGCCGATGGGACCGCCCGTTGCACATCAGCCAGGAGGCTGGCCTCCCGGGGGATGGCCCCCAGCAGGAGATGT
>Ga0187854_10001960_pt1 | contig 18646 bp, 18 predicted proteins | sample June2016WEW_6_15_FD_132445 | JGI IMG/M metagenome (GOLD analysis project Ga0187854, IMG submission 132445) | Peatland microbial communities from SPRUCE experiment site at the Marcell Experimental Forest, Minnesota, USA - June2016WEW_6_150 | ecosystem: Environmental > Terrestrial > Soil >...
ACCGCGGCCGCGGCAGGGGCGATCAGGAGAGAAACCGAAAGAAGGACCCCGACCACGAGCGTGCTTGCAGATGCGGCCAGCGCGACGACGAGGAGGAAGACGATCGACAACATTCGCACGGGAAGCCCGCGCGCCCTCGCCGCAGTCGGGTCGATCGAGGCGAAGAGAAGCGGCCGGTACACGACCGCCAGGGTCGCCAGTGCGACGGCTCCACAGACGAGCATGCGCAGAATGTCTATCCATTGAATGCTGAGCATGGACCCGAAAAGCACGGCGACGGCCGTGTTGGCGTGAAAGGCGCTGCTGCGTGCGGAAATGCCGAGGAAAAGGACGCCGAGCCCCAGCGCAAAGGAGAGAACCATTCCGATTTCCACGCTGCGGCCGCGCGCGCGCTCCCCGAGCGCTCCGAGGCTCAGGGCGGAAAAAAGGGAGAAGAGTATCATGCCGAGGAGAGGCGCCTGCCCGAGGAGTCCGGCGCCCGTGGCTCCCGCGAAGCAGATATCCAGAAACGCCTCGGCGGCGAACGCCTGCGCGCGGAGCACCAGGAAGTATCCGACCAGCGCGGCCATGACCGCCGCGGCGGTGCCGCCGAGAAATGCCCTCTGAAAGACTCCCGACGACAATAGATCGAACATCAATGGGCCTCCCGGAGGACGGGGGAGAGGAGACGCACCGGGAGATACACGAGGAAGGACAGCGTGGCGATGAAAAAGCTCACCGGAAGAGTACCGCTCACCGCTGCGAGAAGGACACCGAGCCAGACGTATGCCAGACCGAGCCCCGCGGAGAGCAGGATCGCGACGAACGGCCGCTTGACGAGCCGGGTCGCGGTGGCCGCCGGACCGACGAGGAGGGTAAAAACGAGGAGGGCGCCCATCATTTGTATTGAAAGGGACACGGTGACCGCAACGATCACCATGAACACGACTGAAAGCAGCTTCAGCGGCACTCCACGGGCCTCCGCGGCAAGGGGATCGAAGGTGCTGAAGAGCAGGGGCCGGTAGAGGAAGACCATTGCGGTGAGTATGACCAACCCGCTCAGCGCGGTCACCACGACGTCGTGCGCGCTGATGCCCAGTATGCTGCCGAACAGGATGGCGTATACGCGCTGCGCATATCCCGCGTAGAGGGCGAGGAAGAGGAGCCCGATCCCGAGCGCAAGCGTCATGAGAACGCCGATGGCGATGTCTCGCTCGCGCGCGTCGGTTCCGATCATTCCCACGGCAATCGCGGCGGCCGTGGAGAAGGCGAACAACCCATACACGGGATCGACTCCCAGCAGAACCGCCCCTGCCGCGCCGGCGAATCCGATGTTGGGCAGTGCATGCCCCGCAAAAGTCAATCCCCGGGATACCAGGAAATAGCCGCTCGCGGCGGCGAGCACCGCGACAATCGACCCGGTAAGAAGCGCGTGCACGATGAACGGGTAGCCGAGGAGCTCTCCCATTTCAGATCTGCGCTCCGACCACGAATACCCTCCCCAGCGCCTGCACAACTTCGACCGTCGCGCCGTACAGCGCGGTCAACGTCCGGCTCGTGATGACTTCCGCCGTCGTGCCGATTGCGCTGTGACCGTTGGCAAGGTACAGGACGCGATCCACGTGGGAGAGGAGAGGGTTGATATCATGAGTAACGAACAGCACGGCGACCTTTCGGGACCGGCAGATGCGGCGGACCAGCGCGATTATCTCCTGCTCGCGGGAGATGTCCAGATTGGCAAGCGGCTCGTCCAGGAGGAGGAGCCGGGGATCCGTGAGCAGCGCTTGCGCGATGAGCAGGCGCTGCCGCTCCCCGCCGGAGAGCCGGCCCATCGGCTCGTCGGCAAGATCCTCCGCATCCACTTCCCGAAGGACATTGTCTATGGCGGCCCTTCGCGTACGGCTCGGCCAGCCCGGTCCCCAGCGGTTCCCGTCCAGCCCGAATCGGACCACCTCCCTGGCCCGCAGCGACATCTCCGCCTCGATCACGCGAAACTGAGGCACATACCCGATTCTGGCGTTCCCTTTCCCGGGTACCCCGCCGAACACCTCGACCCGTCCGGCATCGGGCTTCAGGAGACCCAGCAGGACCTTCAGCAGGGTGCTCTTGCCGGCGCCGTTGGGGCCGAGGACGGCGATGAACTCGCCGTCCTCGACGGTGAAGGTCATGTTCTCCTGGATCGTGCGGCCGCCGAGACTCACCCTGACGCCCTCGAGAGAGGCGACGTGAAGCGCGCGCGGCTGCGGTTCGGCTCCCATCTCGCCTTACTTTCCCAGGGCCTGTGCGAGGGTAGTGAGCTGGCTCAACATCCAATTCTGGTAATTCATTGCCGAGGGCATGGTCTCCGTCACAGGCAGGATCGGTATGCCCGCGGACTTTGCCTCCTCCTGGAGCTTTGTCGTGATCGGCGAAATGGTCTGCTCATTGTAGATCAATACCTTGATTTTTTTCCCCTTCACCTGGTTCTCCGTGAGAACGACAGTGTCGGCAGGAGGATCATTGCCTTCGGCAATCGCCTTCTGGAACTCGAATGGCGTCAGGACGACAAGCCCGAGCGGTTTTGCCTGATAGAGGAATATTGTTTCGGTCAATCCGACGGGGGTCCCGTTCCACTTTGATCTGATCTCAGCCATTTTCTGGCGTACCTTCACGAGAGACTGTTGAAAGTCCTTGAGTTTCCCCGAAAAGAACGACACGTCCGCCGGGTCGAGCTTCTGGAGAGCACGGCTGATCGATTGCGCGATCCCCTGAGCGTTGTCGAGGTCGTACCATACGTGCTCATTATCGGGAAGTTTGTTGCCGGCAATATCATATGCCTTCAATAATACGCGCTTGCCGCTCGGTGACCCTGAGAGCAATTTGTCCATCCAATCGTCGTAGCCGCCTCCGTTCTCGATGATGAGGTCCGCCGCGGCCACGGCCTTTGCGTCGTTGACGCTGGACTCGTACTCGTGCGGATCAACGTTCGGGTCCGAGAGGATGCTGGTCACGTGGACGCGCTCGCCACCCAATTGTCCGGCGATATTGCCGTAGAAGTTCTCAGCGGCCACCACGTTGATCACCTTCGCGGGGCCTGAAGCCCCGAAGGCTGCACTGCCCGCGATGAGAAATAAGAGTGCGGCAAGCCCGCACCCGTAGCGCTCTGAAGTCTTTGACGTCATGCGTCACCTCCATGAAATATATGGCGAATCTCATCTGCATGCAAATGAGACATGATATCCATAAGGAAAGATAGCCATATCGCGCCCCGAAGTCAATGAGACGACGTATCAATAGGGGGGTCCGCAGAAGGCACTTGCGCTGATGTCGCACGCTGATATACTAGGGGATACGATGAAACGGATCATCATGCTCGGCGCATGCATCGCCCTTGCGATGTGTGTGACCGGCTGCGATGCGATGAACTACCTCTGGCAGAGAATTATCGGTCACGGCTATTCGCAGGTCGACATGACCTCACTGGAGAACGCGCAGGACCGCGCGTCCGCAATGACTCTTTCGGGAAGCTCCCTCACGGCGAATACCGTGCTCGGATACAAGACGCGCCACGGGAATCTCGGGAAGCTCGGGATCCTTTCGCCCCCTACCGGTGCGCGCATGACCTTTCAATTTACAACGTACAGCATTCTGGACGGCAGCATTCTGAAAAGCTCCCGCAGCATCACCCTCACCGGCAGCACTCGCTTCGATCTGGAGGAGGGGATACAGGTGGACAGCTTCAGCGCGAGCGATTTCTTGTGGCAATCCGACGCCACGCTGGTTCCCCAGGGCGCGCCGATCAGGGCTGAGTTTTACACCTTACCCTAGTCGGGTAGAAGATGCGGCCCCCGCCGCAAGGCAGAGGCCGCCTGACAATCCCTTTCGATCTACCGTGTCAGCCCGATCGTGACATCGGTACCGCTGCGGTTGATTTTGAAGCTCACATCTTTCTTCGACTTGTCGTTCAGCGCCTTGTAGAAGTCCATGACGGTGCGGACGTCTTTCCCGTTGACCTGCGTGATCACGTCATAGGGCCTGAAGCCGGCGATCGCGGCGGGGGATTGGTTGTCCGGCGTGTCAGCCGCCACGTATCCGATCATCACCCCGTCCACGCCCTTGGGAACGTTCTGATCCTGCTGCCGGACCTGATCGTTGACGTGGACGACCGACATCCCCGTCCAGAGGTTCTTATATGCCGTGGCGTCGCTGCCTTCCTCCGGGCGCATGGCGAGCTTGATGGAGAGCTTTGTCTTCTCGCCGTATCGGATCAGCTCGAAATCGTAGCTCCTGCCGGCCAGGAGGTCGCCGACAACCTGAATAAGCTTGTTGGTGTTTGCGATGTCCTGCCCGTTCACCTTCGTGACGTAGTCCCCCGGCTGCATTCCCGCCTTGTCCGCGGGGGAGTTCTTGTACACGTTGACCACCAGGGCGCCCTTCACGTTCTCCACCTTCAGGTCCCTGGCTACGCCGGGATAGGTCTCCGCCGAGGGGTCGGCGGGCTGCACACCGAGGAACCCGTATTCCACCTTGCCCTTGTTGATGAAATCGTCGATGGCCTTCTTGGCATTGTTGATCGGAATGGCGAAGCCCAGGCCGATGCTTCCGCCCGTCGGCGCCGCGATCCAGGTGTTGATCCCGATCACCTCTCCCTTGATGTTCACCAGCGCGCCCCCCGAGTTGCCTTGGTTGATGGCGGCGTCTGTCTGGATGTAGTCCGTGTTGGTCGCGACATCTCCGCCGGCCGGTCCGGTGCGTCCGAGAGCACTGACGATTCCCATTGTGACCGTGTTCTCGAACCCGAATGGGTTGCCCACGGCGAGCACAAGGTCACCCACCTGCAGCGCGCTCGAGTCCCCGAGATCCGCGACGGTGAGATCGTCATTGCTGGCGAACGACACGATCGCGAGGTCCCGGCGGGGATCCGGCGTGCCGACGACTTTCGCCTTGAAAACGGTCTGGTCGGCAAGCTTGACGCTGATCGTCGACGAGCCGTCCACCACGTGGTTGTTTGTAAGAACGTAATAGGTGCCTGCCGTCTTCTTTACGATGATGCCCGAGCCGAGTCCCTGCCTCATGGGCGGCTGTCCGCCTCCCCGGTTGTTCCCCGGCGTCTGGTTGAAGAACCAGTCGAACGGGTTCTGGTTGCGCGAGGACTGCTTGAGCTGTTCGGTGACGTCCACCTCGACCACCGTGGGAAGGACCTTTTTGGCCACTTCCCGGAAAGAGTATTGAATGGTTTCCAGGTTCCTTGTCGCTTCCGCCATCGCCTGCGAACTCGGCGCGGAACCGGAGGCGCTGGTCCCCGTTCCCTGGGCGCTCGTTTTCTCCGCCCTTCCGACAGCGCCGAGGAAAGACGGCGCGGCCGCCAGGAGAGCCAGAGCGGCGATGATTGCTATTGTCATGTATCGGCGTTTCACTATTTATTCCTCCTGTCCCTCAAGATACCTACAATAGTTTATAAAATGATTGGGCGACTGTTAATTTTCCTTAATCTGGTATCATGGCACCCGATCCGCGGCGCCTAGAATCCGCGGAGTACCGCGGCGCCCTGAAATCCGCGGAGTACCGCGGCGCCCTGAAATCCGCGGAGTACCGCGGCGCCTGAAATCCGCGGAGTACCGCGGTGCGGAGGTGGGGTGAGCAACGATCAGATCAAGAAGATTCTCCTGTCCCTGCGGAAGACCGGGCACGACTTCTCCGTCATACTCTCAGGGAAAAAAAGCAGGAAAGTCCACGGACTTTACAAGCCGGACAGCCGCGAAATCATCATTCACAACAAGAATTTCAAGAACGACAACGAGCTGATGTATACGGCCATCCACGAGTACGCGCATCACATCCAATTCACCTCCTCCGCGGCTCCTGTATCTGCGCGCACGCATACCACGGCTTTCTGGAACCTTCTCCATACCCTGCTCTTCGAGGCGGAAGCAAAAGGCATCTACACGAACCCCTTTGAGTCCATCGAGGAGTTCCGCGCCTTGACCCGCCGGATCAGGGACAAGTTCCTGTCGGAAAGCGGGTCCCTGATGAAGGAGCTGGGAAAGCTCCTCGTCGAGGCGCACGCGTTGTGCGAAAAGCACGGATCGAGCTTTCCGGATTACCTGGACCGGGTGCTCGCGCAGCCGCGCACGAGCGCCCAGGTTATCATGAAAGCGCACACGTACGATCTCGATCCCGCGATCGGTTTCGAGAACATGCGGTCGCTCGTCTCCATCCGGGACGAGACGGCGCGGGGCAAGGCGCAGAAGGAGCTCCGTGACGGCCACAGCCCCGACATGGTGAAGGCGGCCTATGTCAGCCCGAAACCGCCCCGCAGCCGCCGCGAAGCGCTGCAGGAGGAACGCACCAGGATCGAAAAAAGCATCGAACGTCTGAAGAAACGGCTGAAGGAAATAGAGAAGCGGATCGCGGAGACAGCGGAGGAGTAGGGACGATGGAAGTCTATGACGCAATGCGCACGCGCAAGAGCGTACGGGCCTTTCTCCCCCGCCCGGTGCCGGATGACCTCTTGCGCCGCGTCCTGGAGGCCGCGCGAAGCGCGCCCTCGGCGCGCAATGCGCAGGAATGGCGCTTCGTGGCCGTGCGCGACGGAGGGGTCCGGGAGAGGCTGGCGCGGGAGGCGGCGCGGCAGCCGTTCATCGGCACCGCACCCGTGCTCCTTGCCTGCTGCGCCGAGACGGACGGAAGGATCATGCGCTGCGGCCAGCCCGCATACCCGATCGACGTGGCCATCGCAATGGACCATCTCACTCTTGCCGCGGCCGCGGAAGGACTTGGCACCTGCTGGATCGGGTCATTCGACGAGACACTGGTGAAGGAGATTCTGGGTATTCCCCCTGCGGTCAGGGTGGTCCAGCTCATGCCCCTGGGATACCCCGCGGATCCGTCGGCGGTGAGCAAGAGCCGGCTCGGCCTGGATACGCTCCTGCACTACGAGAGGTGGTAGGCGGCGCGCTCTTGGTCCTTAATGGCTGTGCGCTGACGGCCCCTCGTGCGGATGCCCGTGCTCGAGCTCGTCAGGCGTGGCCTCCCGGACGTCCACGATGTCCACGTCGAAGTGAAGCGTGAGTCCTGCCAGAGGATGGTTTCCGTCCACGGTGACCTCATCGGCGTCCATGCCGATCAGGGTGACCATGTGTCCCTCCCCGTCGCCTTGCACCGGGAACTGCATGCCGATCTGGAGGTCGTCCACTTCCCGAAACTGGGCGCGCGGAACGCTGAAGACGATGGAATCGTCACGCGCCCCGTACGCCTGCTCGGGCGCGATGCTGACGGAGACGTGGTCGGGAGGCGCTTTTCCTTCCAGAGCCGTCTCCAGCCCCTCGATCATGCTGCCCGTGCCGTGGAGGTAGCTCAGCGGCTCCTCGCCCCTCGATCTGTCGAGGATCGTCCCGTCCTCCCCCGTGAGGGTATATGCGATCGAGACAACCCTGTTCTTGGAAACGATCATTCGCCACACTTGCCGAACAGCGGGAGGGTGTCAAGGAGGGCGGCCCCATCCGCCCGAGGGGGGCGCGGAGCCTCCTTTCGCACATCCCTGTGCTCGTCGGCCCTCTCACCGCGCCCGACGCGCTTGCGCGTCATTTGGCGCGGTAGCCATCCAACTCCGCGTAACTGCACGGTGTACCGTGCAAGGTACCGCGGAAGGGCTATGATTGACGGCATTGCCGTGTTGGATCAATCATGGCGGATGCCAAAGCTCGAGATCAGCAAGGTTCACGATGCGTACGCAAGCGGCGGGGAATGCCCTCTCTGCACCCTGATGGAAGGAGCGGAGGAGACATACCTGCGTTCCTTCCAGCATTCCCGGGTCATGGAGCCCCGGGTTCGGGTGAAAACCAATGAGGCGGGATTCTGTCCCGACCACTATCGCAAGCTGTACGCGCGGGAGAACAAGCTCGGTCTCGGCCTGGTCGTGCACACGCATCTTCAGGAAAAGCTGCCCGAGCTGCGCGCGGCGTTCGAAACGATGCGGGCAACGGCCCGCAGGGGGAGAAAGATCGACGAAATCGCCGCCTCCCTCGCGCGCCTCCATGACCGGTGCTTCATCTGCGATCTGCTGCGGGGCGATCTGGACCGCTACGCCTTCACGATCCTGTTCCTGTGGAGCAAGGATGCGGAGTTCCTTCCGAGGTTCCGCTCTTCGCGCGGCTTCTGCCTCGACCATTTTCTTTCGATCCTTGCCAAGGGTCGTGTGATGCTGAGGGCGGACAGGCTGGAACGCTGGCTTGGCGATGTCGCTTCCCTTATGACGGACAGCCTGGAGCGCCTGGAGCGGGAGCTCGATGCGTTCACCCAGCTTCATCATGACGCCAACAGAAGTCTCGGCACCGACGAGGAGCGCACGGCGCTTGCCCGCACGATGCAAAAGCTCGCCGGGGGGCGGTTCCGGCTCGAATGAGCGGCCCCTCTCATTCCAGACGCGACAGGATTTCGAGAAAATCACGGGGGATCGGAGCGGAAATCGTGACGAGCGCATCCGTCACGGGATGGACGAACGTGACGCGTTCCGCGTGCAGGCATTGGCGGGAGGGGAGGGAGTCGTCGAGGATGCCGGCATTCCGCTGGTAGCGGAGGAAGAGCTCCTCGTCCTTGTAGAGCAGGTCTCCCCAGACCGGGTGGCCAAGGGCGGCGAGGTGCACCCGTATCTGGTGCTGCCGGCCGGTGAGCGGGAACGCGGAAAGCAGGGTGTGCGCGGGCAGCCGGCGCCGTACGCGGTATTCCGTGACCGAAGGCAGGCCGTCCGGGCGCGCAGCCATCTTGACGCGCACGGTGCTTGAGCGGTCCCTCCCGATGGGAAGCTCGATCTTGCCCCCGTCCTGCTCGACTCTTCCCTCGACACATGCTGCGTATTCCTTTGAGATGAGCGCGCGCGCGGCAAGGTCCTGCAGGGCCAGTAGTGTCTCGCGGACCTTCGCGATCAGGACAATGCCGCTCGTGAAGGTGTCCAGCCGATTGACAAGGCTCGGATAGAAGCCGCCGTCTCCGTGGTTCAGGCTGTCGCGGACGCCCCCTGCGTAGAGCTGGCGCGCCGACTGGATGACGGTCCCTGACTGCGCCCTGCCCATGGGATGGGATGCCACGCCGGCGGGCTTGTTCACGGCGAGCAGATACTCGTCTTCATACAGTATCTCGAGCTCCGGCTGCGGGCTTCTGTCGGGCACTCCCCGCCACTGGAGCGTGATCTCGTCCCCCTCCTTCAGCCGGGCGGAGGAAGCGTAGCGCCTTCCATTGAGAAGAGATTCTCCGGTCTGAATTTTCTGCCTGATGCGCGTGCGGGAAAGGAAGGGGAGCTCCCGGCACAGGAATGCGTCGGCGCGGATCCCGGTGCTTGCGCCGTCAACGCGCAGGCGCGAGGGGGGGAGATCAGGCATGCCGGGTGACGTCCAGGACCTCGCGGACCTTCCGCAGCAGGGCTTCGGGGCTGAACGGCTTCTGCAGGAATGCCAGGCCCGCGTGGAGCACACCGTGGTTGTCGATGACGTCCCGCGTATAGCCGGACATGAACAGGGCGGGAATGCCGGGATAGGCCGCTGCCAGGCGCTCGACGAGCTCCCTGCCGCTCATGCCGGGCAGGACGACATCGGTGATGATGAGATCGATCCCTCCTCCCCTGGCCTCGATGATATCTTCCGCGTGTTCCCCATCGTCCGCTTCATAGACGACGTAACCATGGCCGCCGAGCACATTGCAGACAAGGACCCGTATCATGGCCTCGTCCTCCACGAGGAGGATCGATTCCCGTCCCCCCCGGACTTCCGTCGGAGCCGCTTCGCTCGGCGCTTCCGCGTCTCCCTGCACCCGGGGGAAATAGATGTCGAAGGATGTTCCCTTTCCCGGTGCGCTCTCCGCCCAGATATAGCCCCCGGTCTGCTTGACGATCCCGTACACCGTGGAAAGTCCCAGTCCGGTGCCTCTCCCCACCTCCTTGGTGGTGAAGAATGGCTCGAAGAGGTGCGACTTGATCTCCTTGTCCATGCCGCTTCCCGTATCGGTGATCCGCAGGCGCACGTAGTCCCCCCGTGTCACCGTGAACCTGTTTTCCCGCCGGGAGGAATCAAGAGAGACGTTCGCCGTATCCATCGTGATCCGCCCGCCCCGGGGCATGGCGTCACGAGAGTTGATGCAGAGGTTCATGATGACCTGCTCGATCTGACCGGGGTCCGCAAGGACGCTCCCCAGCTCCGCGTCGAACCGGGTTTCCAGGGCGATGTCCTCCCCCAGAAGCCTCCTCAGCAGTTTTTCCAGATTCGAGATGAGCTGGTTGAGGTCGAGGATCCTCGGCCTCATCACCTGGCGCCTGCTGAATGCCAGAAGCTGCTGGGTCAGGGCAGCCGCCCTGTTGCCCGCTTTTTTGATCTCCTCCAGGTTCTTCTTCAGTGTCCCGGAATCGTCCAGGCTCAGCATGGAGTAGTCGCAATAGCCGATGATCGCGGTGAGCAGATTGTTGAAGTCGTGGGCCACCCCGCCGGCCAGCCTTCCCACGGCCTCCATTTTTTGCGCCTGGTTGAGCTGCTCCAGGAGTCGGGCGCGTTCCGAGACGTCCCGCGCGACCCCGTAGACCTGCCGCTTCCCCCCCGGGCCCGCGTCCGCGGTCAGGTGCGCCTCCATGATCATCTTTCTTCCCTCACGGGCGAAAAACTCGAACTGAGTTTCCCTGTCGACCCGATGCTCGCCCTCGAGGAGCTCCCGGAGGATGGCCCGGGCGCTCTCCTGCTCGTGCGCGGGGAGCCTGTCGACAATGAACGTGCCGATGTAGTTCGCCGGTACGTAGCCTGTAATGGCCTCGAGCCGCGTGCTGAGATAGGTGATCATTCCGTTCTCGTCCAGAGTGAAGATAATGTCGTTCACGCGTTCGGTCATGAGCCGGTAGCGACGCTCGGATTCGACCAGCTGCGCCGTGCGCGCCTGCAGGCTTTCCACCATGGAATTGAAGGAGTCGGCAAGCCCTCTGACCTCATCCCCTCCTCGGATGCTGATGCGGTAGCCGAGGTTGCCGGCGCTGATGGTGCGCGTGCCCTGGAGGAGATGAACGAGAGGCCGCGTAATTGCCCTGCTCACGAAGAGGCCCAGCACGAGCGAGAGCCCGATGCCGAGAAGGGCCAGGAGGAGGGACTGGTGGAAGAGGACGCGGGCGGTGAGCGGAGTATCCACCGCGTGCGGGTGCACGGTCAGGAAGACAATGCTGAGCACCGATACGGCAATACAGGCGAATGAAACCCCGACCAGGGCGGCGAATATTCTCACGGTAATGCTTTTCCAGAATGGTGCGATCTTCACGTCCGCGCTTTCTCTTTCTTCCTGCGGTAGCTCAGCTTCAGACTTTCCTTCACGGCGTATTCGATGGACCGCCGGGAGCAGAAGAGCGCAAAGGGGTCCCCGTAGCGGAGGTACGCGCCGAACGGGCAGCCATCTCCGCAGACCGGCACCCAGGCGCAGTGCGCGCAGCGTCTCCAGAGCTCGGTCCCCAGGAATAGGTCGCACTCCTCCCCGTGGATGCTGCCCGCGAGGAACTCCCTGCGACCGGCCAGGCCGGCACATCGGTACAGGCCTCCACGGGGGTCGATGATGAAGCTCGATCGCTTCATGATCATCTGGCACTGCCGCGGCACGACGCTGATATCCACATTGAACCCCTTCTCCAGGGCCAATCGTTGCAGGGTGAGCTTCTGACGGGCCGTGCGAAGAGACATGGCGTCACAGGCCATCTCCGCTCCCGGTGCGAGGGCCTCCCTGTTGTGCGGCGTGGGCGTGATCGGGTTGATCACAAGATTGTGGATCCTGGCCGCGAGCCCGCGCTCCGCAAGGTGGTCCAGGAGGGCGGGGATGTGCTCCGCGTTTTGTCTATCGAAGTTGATGGCGATGTCCAGGCGCGTGAGCGAGACTGTTTCTTCGACGTGTCTCATGATCAGCTCGAATGTGCCGCTTCCATCGCGAAAGGGACGTTTCGCGTCATGCGTGGATTGCGGGCCGTCCAGGGAAATCCTCGCCCCGGTGAGCCCGAGAGGGACCAGATCTTCCACGGTCTTCCTGTCGAACAGCGCCCCGTTGGTGCTGAACCCGAACGTGAAAGGAATGCCGCGCGCGCGGCTGTATTCGTTCAAATCCCCTGCCACCGCGCGGATTGCCGGCATGTTCAGGAGGGGCTCTCCGCCGGAAAAGTATAGCGCAATACGCTCTGAACCGTATTCCTCCGTTTTCTTTTCCATGAATCTGACGGATTCCGCGGCCGTCTTCCCGTCCATGAACACGGGCCCTTTTATCCCCTCTTCCACGCAGTAGCCGCATCTGAAGTTGCAGGAATACGTGGTCAGCACCGTGGGACGCAGGACGGTGTCGTCGTTTCTCATCGCGGCGAACCAGGCCTCCAACGATCGCGCGTCATCATCCTCCGCGGCAACAAGGAAGCCCATCGCGCCGAGCTGCTGGAGCGCGGTCATGATCCGCGCGTGTGCCGGAGGATTCGGGAGGGCCCCAATTGCGGCGCACAGCTCATCGTCGATGACGACCTGGGCGCGCGTCAACGCGTTGAAGAGGAGGTGCGAGCCCGCTGCCGGGAAATCGGCGATCGATGTGGTGAATCGGGAGGCTGTCATCGGCTCCCTTTAACGCACGGAGTACCGTGCATGCGAACGCACGGAGTACCGTGCATGCGGCGTGCGCAGGCTAAGCTCCCGTCCCGCTGAAGACGAGGCTGCAGCAGCTGATCGGCACGGGGTCCGCGGACACCCGGGAGCCCTCCTCGATGATTTCCAGGATCATGGGTCTCACTTCCTTTCCAGGTACCAGTTGTGCATGCGGCCGCCTAGTGACGAAATCTCCTGGGGCGTGAACCCGCGCAATCGGGCAGAACAGGCCGCGTACCGCTTGTCGAAGAAAAGGAACGCTGCCGGGGCATCGTCCGCGATCAAGGCGTACATTTCCCGGTAGATGTTTTTCCTGTCATTAAAATCAGAGGCGACCTTTCCCCGATCGATCAGTCGGTCCACATCCGGATTGCGATAGCCGGTGATGTTCCAGCCTCCGATGGATGCGGAGTGCCAGAACAGGCTCGCGGAAAGATCGGGATCGGTGAACATGTTGAACTGAATGAGCGCCGCCTGAAAATCGCTCGCGGGCATTCTCTTCTCCACCAATTCATGCAGAGGGAGGACCACGACGTCCATCCGTATGCCTATCTGGAGAAGCTGCCATTGGAGCCTCTTCGCGAGGGCTCCCCTCAACCTGTCTTCCCCGCATTCGAGGACGGTGAACTGCAGCTTCCTGCCTTCCTTGTCCAGGACCCAATCCTTGTCGGTGTCTCTCCATCCCAGGTCTGACAGGATCCGCGCCGCCCGCCGGGGATCGTAGGCCTGCAGAAGAGGATCCGGATTGTAAGGCCAGGTTCCCGGTTTGAAAGGACCGCTTGCCGCCAGACCCCGACCGTGCAGGACGGTGTCCACGAGATCCTTGCGATCGATGGCCATGGCGATTGCCTGACGTATGCCGCGCTCCGCGAACAGCGGGTCCCGGGTGTTGAACAGGAGGGAAGAGCAGCAATTGTCGAGAAACTCGTATCCCCTGAACCGGGCATCATTCAGGATCAGAACGTAGTCGTCGTAATCGATATCGGGGACGATGTCCACCTGCCCCTGCAGCAGGGAGACCCAGGCCTTCTTGTTGTCGGGGAAAAGTTTGAAGACTATACGCCCGAGCCGGGGTCTTCCCATGAAATAGCCGGGGTTGGCGTCGAGGGTGATCTGGCCCGGTTTCCAATCAGAGAGGGTGAAGGGGCCCGACCCGATCGGGTGCCTGCCGAACTCCACCTCCGCGCTCCCCGCTTCCTGGAGCAGATGGGCGGGAACTATCGGCCGGCCGAGCAGGGAGGGAAGCAGCCGGTAGGGAGTCTTCAATTCAATCCTGAAGATGTCCGCGCCGTCCGACCGGAAGGACCTTACGACTTGCGAAAAATCCGTGAATCGATTTCCGTACTTCGGGTCAAAACCCTTCTCGTAGGTGAATTGTACATCGTCCGCCGTCACCGGCGTGCCGTCAGAAAAATGAACCCCCTTTCTCACGTGGAAAGTCCAGGACAATCCATCCGGAGAAATCTCCCAGCTCTCCGCGAGGCCGGGACCGGGCGCCAAGCCTCCGGCGAACGTGACCAGACCGTCCGTGAAGCAATTGATGATCACATTCGCGAAGCCTTCAGGCGCGAAAAGGGGATTGAGGCTTGACGGCTCATCATAGTACGCAAGGACGAGCGTTCCACCGTTGGGTGACTGGTCAGAGTATGCGGCGCCGGCGATGAGCAGCAGGAGAAGCCCGGGCAAGAATCGCCTCAACTAAGCTACCTTTCGTGCGGTAGGAGCTAATCTTTAATAGGGCCATTTTAGTCAAAAACGTTACTCTTGTCAAGAAAAACTTTAACTCCACTCTCAGGTGCTGTCTGTGAGCGGGAGCTTGAACAGATCGACGAGGACCGCCAGGTTCCGCGGGTTTTCCGTTATCGATCCTTCCATAGTATATGCATAGTCGATGAGGTCGGAGTGGACCTCAGTTATCCTGTGCCGCACCAGCTTCATCGTGGAGTTGACCGTGCCGTTCTTCTCGCTGAAAGGCTCGGCGACGAACTGGAAAACGGAAGGCACCCACGCTGCCTGCACCTTTTTTGCCTTGGGATCGGCCTTGAACCTGTACAACTCGTCCTTCAGGATCGGCAGGAGCGCCTCGGCGCTGCGGATGCCGCGGTTTCGGATCAACCGCTCGACCTTGCCCGTGTCCAGGCTGACGAGGGCAATCGTATATTTCCTGTGGTCGCAGTACGCCATCACCTGGTCGATCACGTCCGTCGAGAAGCCTATCGCCTCTTCGATTTCCTCGGGGCTGTATTTTTCCCCGTCTTCGGTAATGAGCAGAGCTTTCTCCCGGCCGACCACGACGAGGAAGCCATCCGGGTCCCAGTAGGCGAGGTCTCCCGTGTACAGCCACCCGTCGCGCAGCGCGTGCGCACTGGCATCAGGGTTCTTGAAATAGCCCTTCATGACATTGCCGCCGCGAATGACGATTTCCCCTGTTTCATTCGAGGCGGCGGGACTCCCGTCCGCTTTCACCAGCCGGCACTCGATGGAGTCGAACACGACGCCTGAAGTTCCGAACTTGTGCTTCGTGGGGGTGTTGGCGCAAATGATGGGCGCCGCTTCGGTCAGGCCGTAGCCCTGGTAGACCGGCACTCCGAAGGCGGCAAAGAACTCCTGCTGCTTCACATCGAGCAGTGCGCCGCCGCCGATGCAGAAGCGTATCGAGCGACCGAAGACCATCTTCCTGATCTTGTTGAATATGAGGAGCTTCGCGATCTTGTAGGGGAGCATGTTTTTCAGGCGGACTCCCAGGCGCGGCGCGGTGAATCCGTTCCCGTTATATGATATGCCGGCCGCGATGCCGGCCTTGAAGAGCCTTTCGATCAGGCCGCCCTTCTCCTCCACGCCGGCGACGATTTTTTTCATGAGGTTGCCGGTCAGGGACGGGACCGTGAAGAGAAAATGAGAGTTGGATTCGACCAGGTTGACGGGGATATTGCGCAGCGTTCCGATGCCGCCGCCGCGCGAGTCGACGAAGAACAAGGTCACGCCGCACACGAGCCCCGTGTACAGGCCCGCCGTGTGGGCAAAGGAGTGGTCAACGGGAAGGATGATCAGGGAGCGCCACCCCGGAGGGAGGGGAATGGCTTTCACCGCGTCATGGCAGTTGGTCCAGTAGTTGTCGTGCGTCAACATGATGCCCTTGGGATTCCCCGTTGTTCCAGAGGTGTAGCAGATCGTGACCGTGTCATCCTCCTCCACGGAGGCGATGCACTGGTCGAGCCTGTCACCGAGGGCGGGGAGGGCTGCCCGGCCCGCGGCGCGCGCCTCGTCAAAGCCGATCACGCGGTCCGCGCTCACTCCGTATTCAGCGGCGGTGCATCGCGCCCACTCCGGGTCATTGTCGAGGTAAATGACCTGGATCTGGCGGTTTTCGGCCCGACTGAATGAGCCGAGAACCTTCTTGAGCTGATTCTTCGTGGTAAGTATCGCGCGCGCCTCGGAATGATCCAGCCGGAAGGGTATTTCCTCCTCGAGCAGCTTGATGGAAAGAGGAACAGAAACGCACCCCGCCATCAAAAGGCCGAATTCTCCCACGATCCATTCGGGACTCCCTTCCGCCAGCACGGCGATACAATCGTTCCTGCGCGCGCCTGTGGAGAGCAGCCAGGCCGCGAATTCGCGTGCCCGATCCCGGGCCTCCTTGAATGAGACGGGGACCCAGCCGGTGTCGGTCTTCCTGTACGCGTAGGCGGCGGAGCCCCATTGGAGGGCGGCTTCATCGAGCATCCGCAAAACGGTTTTCTTCATGCCCGGGACGATACCATGGCGCGCAAGGCCGGTAAAGGAGACGGAGGGAGGACCCGGTCTGCCACTTGCCGCGCGCGGTCATGCGTGCTTGAATCACTCACTTCAGTGCAAATGCCACGGAGTACCGTGGCCGCAAAATGCCACGGGGTACCGTGGCCGCAAAATGCCACGGGGTACCGTGGCCGCGAGGCATCGGGTGGCAATTCTTCTTGCGGGACTCTCTGCGCTCATGTACGGAGCGGCCGACTTCTGCGGCGGGCTGGGCACCCGGAAGAGCCCGCTCGTCACCGTGCTGGCGCTCTCACAGCTCGTCGGTCTCGTGCTTGCGCTGGGCACCTCGCTGCTTCTGGGACAGGCGCTTCCCATTGCAGGGGACCTGGCATGGGGCGCGATATCCGGGGTGTGCGGTACTGCCGGGCTTGCGGCGCTCTACACGGCCCTGGCCACCACGCTGGTTGCCGTGGCGTCCCCCGTTGCCGCGGTTGTCGGCGCGGTGATTCCCGTGCTGCTGGGCGTGACGCTGGGCGAGCGGCCCGGCTCCCTGGCCTGGATGGGGATCGTGCTGGCCATCCCCGCGATTGTCCTGCTCAGCGCAGGGCCGTCGGGGAACGGGAAGACCTCCGCGCTGGTGCGCCGCGCGGCCCTCCTCGGCACGGCGGCCGGAATCGGCTTTGGCTTGTTTTTCTTCGCGATCTCACGCACATCGCACGCATCAGGGCTGTGGCCCCTCGTGACGGCCCGGGCCTCCACGATTTCGATCGTCGTGCTCTTCGCTCTTTTTTCCGGCCGGTCCCTGCGGCCCGCACGGTCCGGGCTCCCCCTCGTCCTGGTTTCCGGTGTGCTGGACATGGGCGCGAACATTGCCTTCCTGCTTGCAAGCAGGGCAGGCATGCTGTCCACCGTTGCGGTGGTCTCTTCGCTCTACCCCGGTCCCACCGTGCTTCTTGCCTGGCTGGTGCTGCGGGAACGGCTTACGCCTCTCCGCGCCTGTGGTCTTGTTCTGGCCCTTGCGGGGGTCGCTCTTATCTCCGTCTGACGCATTTCAGGATGCGCTGCCGGTCTGCGAGTGCCGGTAGTCGAGGTATTTCTTGATGGCGGCGTCATTGATGTAGCCCAGCTCAATGGCAATCTCGCCGAACATTCTGGAGTCTCCGTCTGCCTGCGCCCGAAGCACGTCATCGACCTGGTATTGCTGCATGGCCCCGATCTGCACGAGAAACTCCCCGATCCTGTTTTCCATGAGAATGCCTCCGCCGCGCCGTGGTACACCACGGATTCTATCCCGCCGTGGTACACCACGGATTCTATCCCGCCGTGGTACACCACGGATTCTATCCCGCCGTGGTACACCACGGATTCTATTCCAATGATAGGCACAATCGCGGCGGGATGGAAGCCAAAACCCGCCGGAGGCCGATAAGAAAATCCTCTGTGCCGCCATGCGGCCCAGAGATGGACAGGAAAACGCCTCCGTGCCGTCATGCGGCCCGGAGGCGCGTGCGATTCATCAGGCGGGGGCGGACGCCTACCTGAGGAGCTGGAGCACCGTCTGGGGCTTTGCGTTCGCCTGGGCGAGCATGGCCGTGGCCGCCTGGGTCAGGATGGCGTTCTTGGTGTACTCCACCATCTCGGTGGCCATGTCCGCGTCGCGGATGCGGGACTCCGCCGCCTGCAGGTTCTCCGCCCCTACGTCCAGGCCCCTCACCGCGTATTCCAGCCTGTTCTGGTAGGCGCCGAGGTCCGCCCTCTGCTTGTTGATCACCTTCAGCGCCGAGTCCAGCGTGCCGATCGACCTGTTGGCCCCGTCCGGGGTGGACAGGGAGATGATCTCCCGGGTGCCGATGTTTCTCATCTTCAAGGCCCCCGCGGTCATGGTGCCGATGAACACGCGCGTGCGCTGATCCATGTTGGCCCCGATTTGCAGCCACATGGAAGCGGTGATCACGTTCGCCCCTTCCAGGCGCGCAAAGCGTCCGGTGAGCATGTTCATGCCGTTGAACTGGGCGTGAGAGGCGATGCGGTCGACCTCGTTGACCAGGGCGGAGACCTCGACCTGGATCTGCATCCTGTCCTCGTCGGTGTAGATGCCGTTGGCCGCCTGCACGGAGAGCTCGCGCAGCCTCTGGATGATGTCCTGGCTCTCCTGGAGGTAACCCTCTGTGGTCTGGATGAAGGAGATGCCGTTTGCGGCGTTGGAGCTGGCCTGGCGGAGGCCGCGGATCTGGGAGCGCATCTTTTCCGACACGGCCAGGCCCGAGGCGTCGTCGCCCGCGCGGGTGATCCTGCTTCCCGAGGAGAGCTTCTCCATGCTCTTG
>Ga0187854_10001963_pt1 | contig 18619 bp, 17 predicted proteins | sample June2016WEW_6_15_FD_132445 | JGI IMG/M metagenome (GOLD analysis project Ga0187854, IMG submission 132445) | Peatland microbial communities from SPRUCE experiment site at the Marcell Experimental Forest, Minnesota, USA - June2016WEW_6_150 | ecosystem: Environmental > Terrestrial > Soil >...
CCGCTTGGAGGATGGCGACGTGCTCCATGAAAGTATAGAGGCCTTTGCCCGGGAGCATGGAATTCAGGCGGCAGGGTTGATTGCGTTGGGGGGAGCAGATAGCGCGAGCGCGCTGGTAGTCGGACCGGAGGAAGGCCGGAGCAGCCCTATCGTGCCGATGGAGCATGTTCTTCGCGATGTCCATGAAGTGGCGGGGGTGGGTACACTCTTTCCTAACGCGGAAGGTCGGCCTGTCCTCCATATGCATGCGACCGCCGGCCGAGGCGATGAGGCGGTCACAGGGTGCGTCAGGCTGGGGGTTCATGTATGGCATGTGCTGGAGGTAGTGCTCTGGGAGCTTACCGAGACAACCGGCCGCAGGGTGTTCGACCCCAGGACTGGGTTCGAGCTGCTCGAACCATAGCGCTTGTCCGGCGTCCACTTTCTTTGCTTTCTTCCGGTTCATCTAGTTCTTGCCCAGTTAATCCGGGATGTCTTCCTGAAAGCGTCAACTGGCCTTGATTCGAAATTATTCGCCATTACGAGCGGCAATCATCGCTGAGGGAATATCAGAAAAGACCAACTTGGCTCTTGCTGATCCTACGGACTAATTCCCAAGTGGGTGCGTGCAAGGCCACCGATATCACTTGCATTTTGTTCTTGCCTCCTGTGTCGAGCAAGAGTAAAATGCCAAAAAAGACCAACTTGGTATAATTGTTCGGCACTTGAAGTGCCGTGTGAGCGCGATAAGATGATAGAGCAAAACGTTATAAGCGAATTCATTTCAGCTTTAACCGGATACATGCGAACCACTGCTCCGACATTAACCATAGATGAGGACTCCATGGGTCCATCGAGAAAGATTCTCGGGCAATTTACCAAACGGGAAACCCAAATCCGGGCATACCGAGCAATTTGTTGCTACATGCAGAGAGGGTTGGGCACGCATGTAGATGTAGTGGGACGCTTGGTTTACGCCATCACATCCTTCCAGTGGAGTCAGGGGCAACGCAACCCTTATTTCTTTCATTTGTTTTCTTTTGGATGGGAAGACAACGTCCTTCATCATTACCCAAGGGCACATGAGTTATGTGGCATGCATCAAAAAAGCGTTGCTGTGAGCTTATGTCGGTTGGCGGGGGTAGACAACGCTAACAATGTGCCTTTTGTCCCCACCCTGTTCCCCACTGCTGTCAACATATATAACGTGCACGCGAATGTCGGGAGAGAGGATCTCCGCGTGTTTTTTTGTACCGATCGCTCGGTCAAATTATCTGCTGCCGCAAAAAGATCATATTCACAGCGTAACACTGTATGGATATTCCTCACGGATGATTCATTGGATTTCGAGGTAGGCAAGTTTATGCCGGAGTTCTTATAAGCGAGGGTGGTGGGGTATAATGGCGTTTCATGTTGCGTTGCCGGTGCATAATGAGCGTGGTAATTTGAATAAAGTAGTGGGGTGATGCATGGTACTTACTAAACAACAAGAGCTATTTGCTTGGCCGCCAAGGTGTCGGATTAGCGTTTATCAAATCGAAGAGGGTTTTGTTATCTGGCCTCCCGAAGTATCTACCGAGCGCCTGTTTGATCTTTCGGAGAGCATTGATTTTCCGCCGAATCGTAAGAGGGTCGCTGTGCATTTTGGATTGTCGACGAAGAGCGTTCGATGGCCCATATGGGACGAACGTCGCCTGCAACAAATTGAGTGGCGCATTAAATATGACCTCGAATTTGAAGGGTATGAAGTAACGATTAAGCGTCTCGGTGAGCACGGTTCACCGTGTTTTGAGGAATTTCTTTGGAAACTGAGCATTAGAGACAGACGTTGCGAATAAAAAGTGCCCAAGGAGGTACGCAAAATGCCTTATCGGTCCATGGACTTTTCTGCAACTGTCTTTCCATTAGTGCCCGTATCCGACAACGTTGTGGACATTGTCCGTGATGCGGTCAAACGAGCCGTGCCGTTTCTTGAAAACCTTACCGGTCTTAGGTACTACCCGGTACCGACCTGGATTGTCGATGAAGCGGTTCCCGCTGTCGAGCGGGAGGATAATATGCAATCTACGACCGAACTGATGAGCATTGACCTTTACGGGCGCTACTATCATAGGAATTGCGACCGTATCTCCGATCTGTCGCGATGGCTGGATAGGGCAAGATTTCCTATTTTCTTTCGTCCCTCCAAGCTTGGGGTCGTCGTTATTTTCGTTAATAGAATAAGAGATCGGGTTGATTCCACACATTCTCTTGAGGACTGCATTCTTGCGACTGTCTTGCATGAGCATGCTCATGCCGTTACTTTTGAAGGCATTAATGCTTCCAACGGCTGTAGCGGTGTGCAGTATCGGCCGCCTCCCGATTTTACGCGAAATCCCCGACAGTTGAGGACCACAGGAGAAGAGTATCAGAACGGTTGCAAAAAACCTCCATGTTGTCCTTTGTGGGCATCGATGAAAGAAGGGCTTGCCGAAGCTGCCGAGCTCATTTTTTTTGGAAACGATGTCAATATGTTTCAACTAATCAGGAGTCATGCAGATTCTGGCAAAATGCCCGACTGGCCTTATGCAGGAGGTGCAGTAATTGATCAGAAGAGCAGAGTCTCCGGAGACGGAACATATGCTCTGCTCCTCACATACTTTCGAGAGAAAGATAAGCAGGCCTGCGAAACATTTGTAGGTCGAATGTCTCTTGCTTATGCTCTTCGGACGCAAAAACCTGTTTGGGAAGGCTCTAAGTATAGGGACGCGGTAAAAGCAATCGCGTCCGGATGTTCGGTGGACTCAACCACGGTGGCCGATGGCTGCACGAGACGTTTAGGTCTAGCGACAAAGGAATTCATAGACCATGTCCAACGGGGACCCTTCGACATCCGAGGAGTCCTTCTGAACCGTTTTCCTAAACACAAAGAAGTGATTGAACGATGGATATAGCCTTTGGAAGTCGCCTTGATCCATCGGCTTGAAGAGTTGCCCTCCGCCTTTCAGGCGGTAACCTTGAAGCACTTCATTATTCCTAAATACTGCATTAGTAGGTGAAGTGAGTAGGTCGTTTCCCCGGCCGGAGGAAATTTCGATGGATTTCGTCGTGATCGAGGGGTCGCGAGCCGGAGCATACCGTGCTGTATGTGAGGACTCGCGGCGCCGATGAGACAGGCGAAAGGCGCGAAATTAACCCGGGATACACGGTCCCGGTTGTGCCCGGGACCGTGTATCGCAGCGAGAGGTCTTTGGGTGATTATGGATTGGCCCTGAGAAAGTCTGTGCAGAATTTCAACGATTGTTCTCCGGGCAGCCCCAGCGTCTTCATTTTCGCCACATACGCGTCAAGAAGAGGCTTCATCTTCTGGACGGTAGCCGACACCTCTTCCTTCGAGATAACCACGGTTTTCAGGCCTTGAGACCGCGCGAATTCTATTGACTCCCTATCGATATCGTCCCAGACGGGTCCGGTTTTTTCCGCCCACTCCTCGCTCACCTGCTCGATAATCTTTTGCACATCAGGGGGTAGGGAGTTCCACTTCTGTGTGTTCATGACGACTAACAAGGTGGATACGCTTCCGATCCCGTCATTCGACTGAAGCCCCCTCAACAGGTCTCCCCACCGAAAAGACTTTAAGGTCTCGGCAGCCAACAGCACGCCTTCGCAGACACCTCTCTGGAATGCTTCGTAGGCGTCGGATATGGGTACTGAAACGGGGACGGCGCCCATTGCAATAACTATCTTGCTCGTTTCGCCGGCAGCCCTTATTTTCAAGCCCTTGAGCTGGTTTATGGAAGTCAATTGTTTAAGGGTCATGAAATGACTGGGACCCGAAGTGAACATGTAGAGGACTTTCACATCGTCATATTCTTTGGGCTTGAACTTTTTGTACCAGGCATTGATGAGCTTTGTCCCCTGGGTCGAGCTCTTGATGCCGATCGGAAGGGCCACACCCTCGGTCAGGGGGAACCGTCCGGCCGTCCACTGCTGGGAGGTGAAAGAGATATCGGTGATACCTCTTACGGCGCCCTCGTACGACTGATTGGCCGGCACCAGGGTGCCGCCGGGGAAAAAGGCGACCTTGATCTTTCCATTACCCCGCTTTTCCACCTCCTTGCACCACTGTTCGGCGAGGCCGGCCAGGCGGCTCATAGGGGGCGAAAAGGTCGAGAACTTGAGCCGAACTGTTTTCTCTTCCGACTGAGCCGGACGGATGAAGACAAGGATACAAAGCGCCGTTAACACCCACACGAAACATGCACGTCCATACCTCTTCATAATTCCACCCCTCTTTTCAGGTTTTGTAAAGCTTCGCAGCTTCTTTTGGAAACGTTCCACTACGCACCTGCACCCGCACGCGTGCGTTTCTCCCTCTCGACAAGGAGCCGCCTCAACACTTTGCCGGCGCTGCTTTTCGGCAGGTCCTCCGTGAACTCAATGAAGCGAGGTCGCTTGTAAGCCGCCATGTTCTCCTTGCACCAATCGAGCACCTCTTTTTCCGTGACTTTACCCGTATACCCATCTTTCAGCACAATAAACGCCTTGGGCGTCTCGCCCCTGTAGTCGTCGCTCACTCCTATCACCGCCGCCTCTCTCACTGCCGGATATCTGTAGAGCAGATCTTCCACTTCGGCGGGAAATACGCTGAAGCCCGAGCACTTGATCATCTCCCTTGTCCTGCCTAAGAATTTAACGTAGCCGTCCTCATCCATGAGCCCCGTATCTCCGGTATAGAGCCAGCCGTCCCGGAGCACCTGTTTTGTCTCCTCCGGCTTGTTCCAATAGCCAAGCATCATGGCCGCCGATTTGATGGCTATCTCTCCCTCCTCGTGAGGGCCCAGCTCTCTTGTTTCAGTCTCCTGATCGACAATCTTGATGTCCACGTCGATCTGCGGTATGCCTAGAAAGCCGGGCCTGTATCGATGCAATGGAGTGCAGGCGCCACCCTGAATGATAGTCTCCGAGAGCCCGTAGCCTTCGCCGATGGCCGCCTTCGGCGCCAGCTCGCTCAATTTCTTCTGAAGCTCGACGGAGATAGGGGCGCCCCCGCTCCAGAGACACCGAAAAGAGGTGAAGTCGTAATCCGTGATGTTGGGAAGACCCAATAGGGCAATCACCATAGTTGTTGCGGCTACCCAAAATGTACAACGATACTGTGTAATTGTGCGAGCAACCACGTCCGGAACGAAACGTGGAAGAATAATAACCCGCCCGCCTGACACCAGAGGAGTACACATCAACGCTAGCTGCCCCATGACATGGAAGAAGGGCGTCACACCCAGGTGAACATCATCCTCTCTGTGATGGTACCAGTGCATCAATCCAAGAGCCGCAGCGGCCAGTGCATAATGGCTGATCATAGCCCCCTTGGGAATGCCCGTGGTGCCGCCGGTATACTGGAGAACCGCCAGCTCTGTTTTCAGATCGCTTACCTTGCAGAGCGCGTCGTCCCGGGACCTCTCCATCAGCTCCATGAACGCGATTGTGTCCGGGAATGCATGGTGCTTTTCCCCTGCCCCATCCGGCAGCGGCAAAGTCGGGTCGGCGGGAAGGAAATCGCTCATGGAGGTGAGGATCACTCTCTTCAGCGGCGTGCGGCTCCTCACCTTTTCCATTTCCGGGTAGAGGGTGTCAAGGCCGATGTACGTTTCCGCTCCCGCGTCATTGATCTCGTGCTCAAGCTCCAGGCACTTAAACATGGGATTGACGGCCACCGCTACTCCCCCGGCTCTCTGGGCGGCAAAATAACTTATCACGAACTGCGGGCAATTCTCCGCGTGGATAGCGACGCGATCACCCTTCTCGACTCCCAATTCCACGAGACCCCATGCCAGTCTGTCGATCATCCTGTTGAGCTCCGCATACGTGATGTCCCTGCCATAAAACGTTAAGGCGGCTCGATCAGGCGTATATTTCCCCCATTCCCGCACATATTCCGACGTAGGCTTCTCCACTTCAAGAGTTTTTGGGACCCATACGGGCCACACTTTGTGCCATCTGCGCTCCATCATTACCCCCCCTTTGGTTTTCTCCCCCTGCCGCAGTCTGCCGTCCGTCACGTGACGCAGCTATCCCGGATAGATTGTTTCTTTTGAATCGTGAGCCCCCGAGCCATAGCGCGTTCCCCCGTCACTTGCCCATCAACAGGGTCGGGAGCCAGGTGGCTATCCCGGGGAATATAAAGAGCAGGGCTCCGGCAACGACAAAACTGGCGAGGAACGGGACCACACCGGTGTAAACGGTTTTGAAGGACTCCCCGGTAATATTCTTCACCACAAAGACACTGATGGCCACGGGAGGTATGATGGTCCCCACCATAAGCGTTACCCCTATCATCACCCCGAACCATATGGGGTCATACCCGAGCTTCTGGACTGCAGGAAAGAGGATCGGGGTGACAAGGATCATGAAGGCAAGATCGTCTATAAAGGAGCCGCCCAGGAGGTAGAACATGAAGACGACCACCATGATCAGCACCCGCGGAAGGGGAAGCGAGACGAGCCAATCGCCTGCAAATTGCGGGATCTGGGTGATGGTAAGGAAGTGTCCGAGGACTGCCGAGCATGCGATAAGGATGAGCACCATCACCGCCGCTCTCAGGGATTCGTCGATCGATTTTACAAAACCCTTGAAGGAGAGGCTCTTTCTGGAGAGCGCCAGGATGAGGACTGCGATTGTCCCTATCGTCCCTGATTCGGTAGGGGTAAATATGCCTGCCATGAGCCCGCCTATGACGATGCCAAAAATGATGACAACACAGATGAACTCGGGAAGGGAACGGAGTTTCTCCCGAGCGGTAAAGGTTTCCGTGCTCCTCGGACCGAGGGAAGGATCTATCTTGCACCAGGCGTAGATTATGCCGATAAAGAAGAGGGAGATGAGAAGTCCCGGTATCATGCCCGCAAGAAATAGCCTGCCTATGGACTGCTCGGTCATGATTCCGTATATGATCATCGTGATGCTGGGGGGTATGAGAATGCCGATAGTGCCGACACTTGCGACTATGCCCGTGGAGAGCTTCTTGCTGTACTTATATCTCGTCATTTCGGGAACGGCAACGCTTGAGAACGTTGCGGCCGTGGCAAGGGTAGATCCGCACATTGCCTTGAAGAGGGTCGCTGCGACAACAGTAGCCATGGCAAGGCCGCCGGGCACGCGGCCGACCAGTTTATATGCAGCATCGTACAGTCTCTTGGCAATTCCCGCGTTATAGGCGATCTGGCCCATAAGCATAAAGAGCGGAACGACCGTGAGGCTGTAGGAGGATAGGACGTCGAAGAAGTCCTGTACCATGAGGTTGTAGGCAGCGTCAAAGCCGGAGAGGAGGGCGTAACCGGCAATGCCTATCATGGCAATGCCGAAAGCGATCTCGATGCCGGTAAGAAAGAAGAATATGAGAAAAACACATGCGCCGATGCCTAATACGAATTCGTTCATTGTTTCCTCCCGGCGTTAAGAATGTCGGATACGGCTACAAGGCACTGGGCAATACAGCTTGCCGCCATTCCAAACACGATCGGGTAGAAAGGGACCCTGAGGCTCATGGTGACCGTCTTCGTGGTAATAAAGTTCTTCCCCATAATGATGAAATACCAGGCAGCAAACAAAAACATGAAGAATACCAGGACCCTCGTGATGATCGTGAGCACCTTCTGCGGTCCCGGCGGCAGCTTGTCAATCACGAGATCCACATACACCTGGGCCTTCATGAGGGATGCCCGGGGAAGGGCGAATCCGGTGACGGCCACTCCCAGGAAGGCAACGATTTCATACACCCCTACAATCGGTTTTCCAAAAAACCGCATGATGATATCAGCAAATGTGGCGACCATCATGACGAGCAGGATTATGCCCGCGATTATGGTCATAGCGTTACACAGACGTAAGACGAATACCCGCATGCTTATCCTCCTTTTCTCCCCGACCTGATATCCCCCGAGGGGGCATAATGCTCAGAACGTGAGCTGACCCTTGACCAGTTGACGCCCGATCACGAGTTTTTCTACCTCTTTGACTCCCTCGTATATCTCCACGATCTTGGCGTCCCTGTAGAACCGGCTGATGTCGTATTCGTCGATGTAACCGTAGCCTCCGTGGAGCTGGAGGGCCTCGTTGACCACCTTTACCCCTACCTCTGCGGCGTACCACTTGGCCATGGACGTAAGCGCCGGGTCAATCTCCCCTTTGTCTACTTTCCAGGCGGCCTTGTACGTGAGATTCCGGGCAGCTTCGGTCCACGTGGCCATTTCGGCCAGTTTCACCTGGACGAGCTCACTGGCGGCAAGCGGTTTTCCGAAGACCTTCCTTTTTTTTGTGTGTCGCAGAGCCATCTCTATTGCTCCCTGAGCCACGCCCACTCCCTGAGCGGCAATATAGGTGCGTGACCTGTTAAAAAACGCCATAAAGCATTCAAACCCCTTGCCCTCCTGACCGACCAGGCGATCTTCAGGCACCCATACGTTGTTAAAGGTAATCTCGGCCGTGTCGTGGGCTCTGATGCCAAGCTTCCCCCGTATCTTGTTCCGCTCTATGCCCTGCCTGTCCCCGTCGATAATGATGACGCTGTGGCGGCCTGTTTTGGAGCCATTGTCAGGATTGGTCAGACAAAGGGTGACAAAGAAATCGGCGATATCACCATTCGAGATGAACATCTTGGAGCCGTTAATGAGATACCCGCCATCCTGCTTCACAGCCCTGGTCGAGACATTGAGGACGTCGCTCCCTGCATCGGGCTCGGTGACGGCGACGGCGCCGATCTTGGTCCCCCGGCACACCGATGTAAGATACCGATCCTTCTGTTCTTCGGTACCAAACAGGAGTATCATTTCACTGCCGAAGGACATGCAGCAAATGGTGCTGCCAAGACCCGGGTCGACCCGCCAGAATTCTTCCATCACCAGCGATGCCTCAAGGAAACCGAGGCCCATGCCCCCGTATGCCTCATCGATGAAGACACCGACAAAGCCAAGGCCCCGCGCCCTCTCCATAAGCGCCTTGTCGAACTTTTCTTCCCGGTCGCACTCCTGCGCGATCTTGGGAAATTCTCCCTCGGCAAATTCCCTGGCTGCGCGTTTTATGTCCAGTTGAATGTCCGTAAGCTGAAAATCCATGATAGTTCCTCCATATGAAAGGGCAGCTCGCGAATGATAGACCGACCGCCCGGTCTATAACAGCGCACACACGCGCATGGCTCATCGGTCCCTTCGTTCCCGCGAAACAGGCAGCCGATCATCTTCACGCCCTTGAACGAATTAGCGGCACGTCATTGTTGTATCCCCAATCCCCGAAAAATCGTCGCCCGGTAGGCCCGCGCATATGCGACCGCGTCGAAGGAATCGCCCTCCAGGCACCACTGGAGGTGCATACCAACGAAACTTGCCATGATGATATGCGCGTGGATGTTGGTGTCCAGGTCCCTGGTGATGGCCCCTTCCTGCTGTCCGAGGTCAAGGAGCGTCTTGATGAACGCGTGCGCTTTTCTCTGAATGCCCCGCATCTTTAGCTCTGCATTACTCCCGGTCCCCGCAATCTCCCCCAGCATGGTACTCGATACGAGAAGCAAATCTTTCTTTTCCCGGGCGAATTCAGTGATGAACCTGTAGAAGACCTTGAATTTCGCAATGAAATCCCCCTGGCAGTTATTGGCTTTCTCAAAAGCCGCATCATACAATTCACAGGAAAACTTCTCCAGAATTTCCTCAAGGATCCGGTCCTTGCTGGTGAAATGCCAGTAGAGTGTGCCCTTGGCCACTCCGGCTGCGTCCGTCAGCTCCTTCGTGGTGGTACCTGCAAAACCCTTCGCGAGGAAGAGTCTTATGCCCGCGTCGATAATCCTTTCCTTCACATTGTCTTGTTTATTACGCAAAGTCTCTCCCCCGGTGATTACATTTACGCACAGACTGACCTCCCAGTCTATTATTATTCAAGCATAATTAAAGGGAGTCATAAATGTCAAGAAAATTTTTGCAGCCAGGCGCGAAAAAAGCCCGGCCGAAGACCGTGCCCCAGTTGATTACCGCGGGCCTTCCTGCTACAATAGAACCCATGATTCCCCAACTTACACAGAAATTGGCGGCCTATAGCCCCTCCTCGCTGCACTCCGACGCCGGGGCGAGGGCATCCGTGCTCATACCGATTGCTGCCGACGGCGATGATACCCGTATCCTCCTGACGAAAAGAACGACCACGTTAAGGTACCACAAAGGGGAGATCTCGTTTCCCGGCGGCATGTACGAGGAGGATGATCAGGAAACGGTGCGGACGGCACTACGGGAATGCGACGAGGAGATCGGCGTAAAGCCTGACGATATCCGGATCGTCGGCCGGCTGGACGATATGGAGACCGTAACCGGGTTTGTGATCACCCCGTATGTGGGCCTCATACCCTATCCCTATGACTTCAAGCTCAACCCCGATGAGGTGCACCATCTTATCTGCCTGCCTTTCCGCTACCTGATGGACTATGCGCCGGAGACGACAACGGTGGAACACCGGGGGAAGAGCATAGAAGCTCCCGTAATCTATTACGAAGGCGAAAGGATATGGGGAGCGACATGCAAACTGCTCCTGCAGCTCAGACGGATCCTCGAAGGATGAGGCCCTTTAACCTGAAGGTGCCGGTTTCGCTCTCCCTTGGCCGCCTGACGGTCGATGTCTACCAGGGGGCGCTGCCGGTTGCCGGGTCGGCGCCGGGCCTGATAGTGAGATCTGCGCCCGGGCAGGGTGGGCCGGCATGAAACCGGTCATCACCATCGTCGGAAGGCAGAACGTGGGGAAATCCACCCTTTTCAACCGCATTATCGGCCGCAGGAAGGCCATAACCGAGGATATTCCCGGCGTCACGAGGGACCGGAACTACGGCGAGTTCGAGTTTGGGGGAAAATCCTTCGTGATCGTCGATACCGGGGGATTTGAGCCGGAGGGCGTTGAAAAGATCACGTCTCTCGTGAAAGAGCAGATTTACGGGGCCGTGGAAGAGTCGTCGATGATCATATTTCTCCTGGACGCGCGCGACGGCCTGCTGCCCGACGACCGCGAGATAGCGTCAATTCTGCGCCGCTACAACAAGCCCGTCTTCTACGTGGTCAACAAGGTGGATTCGCAGAAGAGGGAGGCGGAGACCGCCGATTTTTACCGGTTGGGTGTGGAGAAGCTCTATTCGGTCAGCGCTGCCCATGGGCTCGGGGTGGGCGACCTGCTCGAAGACATTGCCCGGATAGCTGATACCGGTCCGGAGGCGGAGGCACCCCAGGGCATAAGGATCGCCGTCGTGGGCAGACCGAATACGGGCAAATCGTCCATCGTGAACAGGCTGCTCGGCTCGGACCGCATGATCGTGAGCGACGCACCGGGGACTACGAGAGACGCGATCGATTCCGTCATCCAATGTGAGGGGAAAACATTCACGGTGATCGACACTGCCGGGTTGAGAAAGAAGAGCAGGATTTCCCAGAAAGTGGAGGAGTATTCAGTGACGAGTGCCCTGCGGAGCATCGAGCGGGCAGACGTCGTCAATCTCGTCATCGACGGACAGCTCGGGATCGGCCATCAGGATGGGACCATCGCCCATTTTATCGTCTCGACGGGCAAGGGGATCGGGATCGTGGTGAACAAGCGGGATCTGATGGACCGTGATGTCGCTGAAGACGAGTATCGCACAATGGTCCGGCAGCGTCTCCCCCATGCGGACTTCGCGCCGGTCATCTTCACGTCGGCCCTCACAGGGGAGCAGGTGGAGCACATACTTGACATCGATACCGCCGTCTACGGGCAGTTAACAACGAGGATATCCACGCCGAAGCTGAATAGAGCCTTCGAGGAGTTCACCCGGAGGCTGAGTCCCCCCATGGCGGAAGGGAAGCAGGTGAAGATTTTCTATGTGAGCCAGCTCAAGTCGGTGCCTCCCACATTTATCCTCTTCTTGAATTACCCGGACCGTATTCCGGAGCACTACAAGAGATATCTCGAGAACGCGCTGAGAGAAAAATACGGCTTTATGGGCGCCCCGATAAGACTTCTCTTCAGGAAGAAGTGAAGGGGGTGGACATTCCTGCTTCTTCTTTGCTATTATAAGCCCTCGGCACAAAAACGGAAAACGAGATACCTGCTAAAGAGGAGATGGTCATGAAGAGAGCGGGCCTTGTGTGGTGCATCTGTGTGCTGGTCGCTCTGGGTGCGGCAGGCTGCGGTGAGAAGGCCCCTTCCACGATCAGGGTGGGGGTTATCGCCGAATTGACGGGCGATATGCCGGCCGTGGGGGAATCCTGCAAGAAGGCCGCTCAACTGGCAGTAAAGGAAATGAACGACACCGGCGGCGTTCAGGTGGGCGATACGCGCTATAAGGTGGAGCTCTTCATAGAGGACAACGCGGGAAAGGCCGATCAGTCCGCTTCCGCCGCCCAGAAGCTGATCACCCAGCAGAAAGTGCTCGCTATTATCGGCCCCAACGCGACCCGTTACGCCATCCCTGCCTCTGAGATAGCCGAGGGATCGAAAGTCCTCCTCATCACGCCGTGGTCCACGAACCCCAAGACGACAGTCGACGCGCGGACGGGGGCCCCGAAGAAGTACGTCTTCCGCGCCTGCTTCACCGACCCTTTTCAGGGACGCGTGCTGGCCCGCTTCGCCATGGACGGCCTGAAGGCGCGAAAGGCCGCGGTCCTCTACGATGTCGCATCCGATTATAACAAGGGGATCGCGGAATTTTTTAAAGCGACCTTTGAGCAGAACGGGGGGAAGGTCGTCGCCTTTGAGACGTATACGACCAACGACAGGGACTTCTCCGCGCAGCTTACCAAGATAAAGAAAGCCGAGCCTGACGTGGTGTTCCTTCCGAACTACTACAGCGAGGTTCCCCTCCAGATCCAGCAGGCCAGGAGACTGGCCATCAAGGCGCCTTTCCTCGGAAGCGACTCCTGGGGGAGCCGGGAGCTGATCACGCTGTGCGGCAATGACTGCGAAGGGTGCTACTTCAGCACGCACTACGCGCCCGATGCGGCGGCCCCGGCGGCGAGGAGGTTCATTCAGGCCTTCAAGACGGCCTACGGCGGCATGCCCGACGACGTGGCTGCCCTGACCTACGATTCCTTCGGTCTTTTCAGACAGGCAGTCAGCGAGGCCGGCACGATCGATCGGCAGGCCGTGAGGGATGCCCTTGCAAAAATCGAGAAGTACGAGGGGGTGACCGGTGACATGCAGTTCAGGGAAGGTTCGTCCGATCCTGTAAAAAGCGCCGTGGTCCTCAGGATCAAGGATGGCAGTTTTGTCTACTTCGCCAATGCGCATCCATGAGGCCTCCTCCCCTTTGTCCCCGCGGCACGTGCCGGGCCCGGACCTTCGATGAGCTACCTCTTGCAGCAGGTGTTGAACGCGCTCCAGCTCGGGAGCATCTATGCCCTGATCGCGTTGGGCTATACCATGGTCTACGGCATTCTCACCATGATCAATTTTGCCCACGGCGACCTTTTCATGGTGGGCGCCTTTCTCTGTTTTCTCTCCGTGGTGTTTTTGAAGCTCCCTTTCGTGCCCACCCTGCTCGCAAGCATGGTGGGCACGGCCCTCCTGGGCGTGACGATCGAGCGGCTCGCCTATAAGCCCCTTCGTCAGGCGCCCAGGGTATCGGCGATCATTACGGCGCTGGGGGTAGGCCTTTTTCTCGAAAATTTTACCCTCGCCCTGAGCCCGTACCCCAAGCACATTCCTTCTTTTGTGCCGGATATCTCCTGGATGCTCGGGGACGTGTCGATCTCATTGCTGCAGATCGTCGTGATCGCGTGCTCCCTTGTCCTGATGGTCCTCCTCGATCTCATGGTGAGGCGGACGATGACAGGCATGGCCATGAGAGCCATTTCGTGGGACAAAACGACGGCGCCCCTGATGGGTGTGCCCGTGGATCTGATCATTTCCATGACCTTTGCCATCGGCACGGGTCTCGGCGGCGTTGCCGGCGTGCTCTACGGGCTCGCCTACCCGGTCATCGACCCCTACATGGGGATCATGGTGGGGTGGAAGGCGTTCATTTCCGCGGTGGTGGGCGGTATAGGGAATATACGGGGCGCCATGATCGGCGGCTACATCCTCGGCGCCGTCGAAATTCTCGTCGTTGCGTTTCTGCCCTCCACCTACCGGGATTTCGTCGCCTTCGGCCTGCTCCTCGTGCTGCTCGTTTTTCGACCTCACGGCATTCTGGGCAAACCCACGGTGCAGAAGGTGTGATGCCATGACGGGCCCTCTCATCGGGAAAAGGTGGATGCCCCTGGTCCGGTCGCTCGCGAACAGGCCGGGGTTCAAAAGCGGGCTGGCTGCCGCCGCGTTTTTGCTCTCCTTCGTTATTCCTGCAGCGGGCCTTCTCGACCAATACGTCCAGCTCATCCTGATGTATATCGGCATCAACATCATCCTCACCGTCAGCCTCAATCTCATCAACGGCTATATGGGTGAATTCTCCGTCGGCCACGCGGGTTTCATGGCGGTGGGGGCCTATACCGCCTCGGTCATCTCGGTGCGCCTCTTCCCTGCCCCGTGGGGACCCTGGCTTTTTCCCGTCGCCGTGGCGGCGGGAGGCCTGGCCGCCGCGGTCACGGGTCTGCTCGTCGCCTTTCCGTCTTTCAAGACTCGCGGCGATTACCTCGCCATCGTTACCCTCGCCTTTGGCATGATCGTCAAGTCGGCGATCGAGAATATCGATGCCCTGGGCGGACCGCGGGGGTTTCTCGGAATGGAGAGACTGACGACCCTGCCATGGGTGTTTTTCTGGACGGCCCTCTCCATCCTGGCTATCCGCAACCTCGTTTACTCACGCTTCGGCCGCGGCATCCTGTCGATCAGGGAGGATGAGATCGCCGCCGAGCTATCGACGGTCGATACACGGCGCGTCAAGATGCTCGCCTTCGTGGTTTCGTCGTTCTTCGCCGGCGTTGCCGGCGCCCTGTTCGCCCACCTTCTTCAGTTCATCAATCCTCGCGTCTTTGACATCATCAAGTCGACGGACATCCTCATCATGGTCTATCTCGGCGGTATCGGCTCCCTGGGAGGATCGATTATCGGGGCCGTCGTCTACACGGTCCTCCTGGAGCTGCTCAGGCCCCTCGGCGTCTGGCGGATGGTGCTCATGCCCCTTGTCCTCGTCCTGCTCATGATCTATCGGCCCAAGGGCATCATGGGCTTGCGCGAGTTCTCCTGGTTCGTACCCGGCACAGACCTGAACGCCGGCCGGCGGTGGCACAAAAAGAAAGGGACGGTCTATGGCCCTCCTTGAGATAGGCCACCTCACGCACCGCTTCGGCGGCCTCCTCGCGCTTTCCGATTTCAACCTGAGCCTCGACGGGAATGAGCTGGTGGGCATTATCGGTCCCAACGGCGCGGGCAAGACGACTCTCTTCAACCTGATCTCCGGCGTATACCGCCCCACGAAAGGCAGCATCAGCGTCGAGGGAAGGGAGCTTGTCGGTCTTGCACCGAACCGGATCGCGGCGCTCGGCATCGCGAGGACCTTTCAGAATATCCGCTTGTTCAAGGATCTTTCCGTGCTCGACAATGTGAGATGCGCCAACTACGGGCAGGCGGGGTACGGCGCCCTTTTGGCTTTATTCCGGCTCGGTCGCTGCCGCAGGGAAGAGGCCGTCATCATCGACCGCTCGATGGAGCTGCTTGCCCTGTTTCAGCTTGACGGCCATGCGGAAGAGCCGTCCAGGAACCTGCCCTACGGCCTGCAGCGGCGGCTCGAGATCGCAAGGGCCCTGGCGACGCGCCCGAAACTCCTGCTCCTCGATGAGCCCGCGGCAGGGATGAACCCGGCGGAGATAAAGGGGCTGATGGGGCTGATCGAGTGGGTGCGAAAGGCCTTCAACGTGACAATCCTTCTCATCGAGCACCAGATGCAGCTCGTGATGAACCTGTGCGAGCGCCTTGTGGTGCTCGACTTCGGCGTCACCATCGCGGAAGGCAAGCCCCATGAGATACGCAACGACGCCCGGGTCCTTGCGGCCTATCTCGGGGAGGAGCAGCCGGCATGAGCGGCGAAGTCGTCCTGTCGATAGAAGCGCTCAGGGTATGGTATGGCAACATCCAGGCGTTAAGGGGCATCTCTTTTGACGTGCGGCAGGGAGAGATGGTGGCGCTCATCGGGGCAAACGGCGCAGGGAAATCCTCCACCCTGAGAGCGATCTCGGGAATGGTGCCCTACGAAGGCAGCATCGCCTATAAGGGACGCAGCCTGCGCGGCATACCCTCTCACCGGATCGCGGCACTCGGCATCGCGCACGTGCCGGAAGGCCGGGGCATTTTCGGCAACCTGAAGGTGAGTGAGAACCTGAAGCTCGCCACGTGGCACAGAAAGGACAAGGACGGGATAGCAAAAGACTACCGGCGCATATTCGCCCTGTTCCCCGTGCTCTACGAACGGAGGGAACAATCGGGGGGGACCCTGTCGGGCGGCGAGCAGCAGATGCTCGCCGTGGCGAGGGCCCTTATGAGCCGGGGCAGCCTGATGCTTCTCGATGAACCCTCCATGGGTCTTGCCCCGGTACTCGTTCAGGAGATATTCTCCGTCCTCAAAGAGATCAACCGCACCGGCTCGACCATCCTGCTGGTCGAACAGAATGCCCACATCTCGCTGCGAAACGCCTCCTTCGGCCATGTGCTGGAAACCGGCGCCGTCGTGCTGTCGGGCCCCGGGGAGAGCCTGCTCAACGACCCTCACGTCCGCGCGGCCTATCTGGGCGCACCGGCGGGACCGGCCACCTAGACGCTCCGACGCAGGCGTACATGGGCCTCTTTGCGTACTGCCGCTATCGGTGTTATAATCGAAAAATGGGTACTCATGATGCGCCGGGATTCAACAAACAGGAGATACGCGGTGTGGGCGACCGGGCTCCGGACCCGACGGATAGGGGCGAACGAGGTGGCAGGTAGTGCATTCAGGGAGAGCGAAAGCGGCATTCGTCATTATGATCGCCCTCTCCCTCCGGCTTATGCCGGGTGCGGCTGCCGGGAAGGGGGCAATGGACGAGACTATCGGGTGGCCCTCCGAGGCAGGGGGCTGGAAAAGGACGGGTGAAGCTGTCCGCTACCAGGGGCGGGCGATTTTTGATTACATCGACGGCGCCGGTGAGGTCTATCTGGCGTACAACTTCAGGCAGCTTACAGTCCACCGCTTCGAAAGACAGGGTCATCCGGCATTGATCGCAGAGCTCTACGAGATGGGAACGCCTGCAGACGCCTTTGGCGTCTTCTCCTTCGACATGCAGGACCCCGAAGCGGGCATCGGCCAGGGGTCGGAGTTTGGCGGCGGCCTCCTCAGGTTCTGGAAGGGCAGGCATTTCGTGAGCATCTACGGAGAGGGTGAGGGAAAGGAGCAGGAGCAGGCCGTTCTGGAGATCGGTCAAAAGCTTGCCTCGTCGATTGTCGGGACAGGAGAGCCTCCCCGGCTCATACGCGCTCTGCCCGGGGAGCGTCGGATAGAGGGGAGCGTCAAGTTCGTGAGGAGCCACGTGCTGCTCAACCAGCGGTGCTTCATCTCACATGAGAACATCCTCCGGTTGGACGCAGACACGGAGGCTGTCTTTGCCCGATACGACTTTGGAAAAGAGCGGACCTTCGTGCTCCTCGTCGGTTACCCGGGTGAGGCACGCGCGAAATCGGCCCTTGCTGCGTTCAGGAAGACCTATAGGTTGGATGCCGGGGGCATGGCACAGGCTGAGGACGGCACGTGGACCGGTGCGGAGGCGGAAGGCCCAGCCATCGTCATCGCGCTTCATGCACCGGCCGCAGAGGTGGTGAGGCAACTGATAGACGCGACGCGGATGAAATTAAAGGAGGAACGATGAAGCGACATGCGCTCACCCGTCGGGATTTTTTGAAAGGCACGGCAGGACTTGTCGCGGCCACAGCCCTTGGCCCCGGTGCGCCCTCGAAGGGCGGGGCTGAGGATAAGGCAAAGGTGGTCCTTGTGAGGAACCGGGACGTCCTGGACCCCGGCGGAGGGATACGCGCCCCTGTGCTCCAGTCGATGCTCGATGAAGGGGTAAAGAAGCTCCTCGGCAGGGAAGATGGCCTGAAAGCATGGCAGACCCTGTTCAAGAAGTCGGACGTGGTGGGCATAAAGAGCAACTCGTGGCGCAACCTGCCTACGCCGCCTGAAATGGAGCAGGCTATCCGTCGAAGGCTCCTTGACATCGGCGTCGCCGAGGAGAATATCGCGGTGGCTGACCGGGGAGTCCTCGACCATCCCGTATTCTTAAGGTCCACGGCCCTCGTAAATACGCGTCCGGTGAGGTCCCATCACTGGTCCGGGGTGGGGACCCTGATCAAGAACTACATACAGTTTGTGCGCCAGCCGTCCGACTATCATCCCAACGGCTGCGCGGACCTCGGCCGCATCTGGACCTTGCCGGCCGTGAAGGGAAAAACGAGACTCAACATCCTCGTTGCCCTGACGCCGCAATTCTACGGACGGGGGGCCAGCTTTTTCGACAAGCGCTTCGTCTGGCCCTACAAGGGGATTCTCGTGGGGACCGATCCCGTCGCAGTCGACGCCGTAGGTGCGGAGATCCTCCGTCTGAAGCGGATCGCGAGCTTCGGCGAGGATAGGCCGCTCGACGTGGAGCCTATCCATATTGCGGAGGCGGACAAGAAATACCATCTCGGCATAAGCGACCTC